>ERZ808028.1635-NODE-1635-length-12768-cov-10.903081_pt1 | contig 12768 bp, 11 predicted proteins | sample MGYA00380184_ERZ808028 | MGnify/ENA primary metagenome ERZ808028 (study PRJEB31490, sample SAMN06133397) | mouse gut metagenome | isolation source: J8_1 | host: mice | place: China: Chengdu | collected 2015-05 ...
ATGCTATCTAACATACATCAAAAAGAGGTAAGATAACACCCTCTGCAAAAAAGGTATCGTTATCTTACCTCAACAAAGTCAACACCGCTGTAACCGTCGTCCACCTTCACGGAATGGACATGGATCTCCGGGTGTTTTCCCACATAGTCCATGATTAGGTCTTTCTGGTTTGAGATACTGTTGCTCTCGGGCCTGCCGCCCGCTGCAACATCGCCATCTTCCTTTGATAACCTTAAGTAGATGACTGCCTGATATACTTTAGAATTGTCTGCCTTCATCCTGCACTGCTCCATTCTTATGATTTTCAAATTAAGATTGCTCGGTCTTAATCCATGAACCAGAAGCCTGCACTGATGTCAGCCCTATTTTTTATGATTCCTAGATTAACACAGTTTCTGGGATTTTTCCACCCCTTTTGCATAAAAATATCAGGTTTACACCGCAAGGACTAATTCCTGAAAACGTTCCGTAAGGGTTGCGTCACCTGAATGACTTGATTTTACAATGATTTTTCCTACCCTGTAGCAGTAGGGATTTTTTACCTGCCGGATAAATTCTGCTTTCCGGTCGTCCCCTTCCAGGGACTTGTCTATGCTGAGCTTTGTGATATCCACAAGTTCCTCTGGGTGCACTGTCCTGATGTCTACTGCCTTCATTTCTTCAACTGTCATGGTTATTCCAGCCTTTCATTTTTAATGTCTGACGGATATTTCGCCTGTTCAAATTTGTTGGAACAGAAATGTACCTGAAATCTTATCCTCTCACACAGAAAAGCTTTCCTGTCCGAAAAGCTTCCCTGTATCAGAAGATAATGCAGCATTGAATACTGCATCCTCCTGACAATCTGAAAATATCAGATTTGTTCCATTCTCATGGCTCCCCGAACCGGGTAACATACACTGGGGAAGCTCCCCCTCGCTGCGCTTTGGTCATTGCCCAATCATGGATTGCTCCATCCCTGACTGCATCCGCAGGCAGCCACTCCCGGAAAATGCTTTCGCTGAGATCCCGGCGCTGTTTTACCTCATTATCCCTGGCTGCTATACCAGTAGGCACAATCCTCTGCTCTGCGTGAAACTTAGTACTTCTCCGCGAAGCAGCCTTTGCTGCGAGCGGTTAGAATTACTTTTCACGCTACCTTCATGGGCAACAATGTCTCCACTGCAGGTATGTCATCGCACGAAATGGGATTCTGCCACCCCTGCCCGTCACCGACAGCCAGAGGCGAAAATAAAATCAGGTGTATGCGTGTCCTATTTATTTTTATGGCTCAACCGAGCCTATAAACATGATAGGACACAACGCCTGATTTTTTAACGGCATAGTCTGGAAAACAGCACGGCATTATATGGCAGGTGCATTTCTGCCAAAATCCATGTAGGATATATCTTGAAATACAAAAGAGAAGGAGATTTTGAGTATGAATGATTTACAGACACATGTAACCGACTATCTGGACTACTGCCAGAATCAAAAGAGACTGGACGCAAAAACACTGCGGGCGTACAGGATTGACCTGTCCCAGTTCTGCAGTCATATCCAGGCAGCTGATATTTTGGAAATTACTCCAAAGCTACTTGAAGATTTCATTACGGGTCTTCACCAGAAATACAAGCCCAGAACAGTAAAAAGAAAAATCGCTTCGATAAAAGCACTTTTTCACTACTTTGAATACAGGGATCTGATCGAACGGAATCCTTTTAGTAAAATGCAGGTAAAATTTCGTGAACCTGTGCTCCTGCCCAAAACGATCCCACTACATACGGTCGAGACATTTTTGTCCACTATCTACAAACAGCTGTCAGATGCCAAAACAGACTATAAGAAACGCAATGCCCTGAGGGATGCCGCCGTGATCGAACTGCTCTTTGCTACCGGAATGCGGATTTCCGAACTCTGTTCACTGGATGTAGAAAGTGTAAACCTGTATGACCGGACGATATTAATCTATGGAAAAGGTTCTAAAGAACGTAAGGTACAGATTGGAAATGATGATGTTGTCAGTATTCTGGAACGGTATAAAGCGGATTTCCAGACGGAAATACAAAGCTGCGGGCACTTTTTCGCAAACCAGAATGGTAAGGAACTGTCGGATCAGGCTGTCCGCAGAATGATCAACAGGTATACGTCCCTTGCGGCAATTGACCTGCACATCACTCCGCATATGTTCCGCCATACCTTTGCCACCAGCCTGTTGGAGGCTGATGTTGATATCCGGTATATTCAGGAGATATTGGGGCATAGTTCGATTAATATTACAGAAATTTATACGCATGTCGCTATGTCTAAGCAGAGGGATATTCTCACTACGAAGCATCCGAGAAAAGATTTTCATTTATAGACTGAAAAGGCATCATTCTTAGTGGAACAAAATCCATTATAAATGATGCCTCTTGTATTTATTTTATGTAGCTTTTACTCGCTCCAAGGACCGAAACAAGCTGTAACTCAATTACCTGATTTTATACACTCCATGTAACAGCTTCACTTTCTGGTAATCGTATAAAACACGAACTGTAATAGTCACTATTTAACTTCCTCTCCAATATTTTAAATATTTTTTCATCATGGGTAGACATAATGATTTGACAATCGATTGTTTCAAGAATACTTCGGATCAAATCCGTAAAACCAAGAATATTCATATCATCAAAATGTCCAATCGGATCATCAATGAAAATTGTCCGAAAATCGATATTCTCTGCGGTCAATGCCCGGCTAAAGAAGGAACTGAACGCCACCGTATTCAATTGTGCTGTACTAAAGTACAGCTCGGGACGATAAGAATCGGCTTGTTCCCCATCGCCTTCACAAACCCGGATATGCAGCTGCGGCTCATCCCTCTCATTAAACGATAAGTCATACACTACATTTTTCATGAAGTCATGTGGATCAATTTTTCTAAATATCTCATTCATTATTGTCCTGTTAAAATATGACTTTAAGCCCGTTTCCAGATTTTTCTTCTTTTCTGCAAAATCCTCCTTTGCCATCTCTATTACTTTTTCCTGTTCCAAACATTCCCCTTCTTTATCCTGCAATTCCCTACAATATACCTTATAACTTTCAAAATAGGATCTTGCACTGTTTTCTTCCGAAATCTGATTTAAATATTCACACTGCCTTTCATAGCTTTCTTTCTTCTGAAGCCAGCTCTTTAAGCTTTTTGTCACGCCTTCCTCTGATAAATCTTCAAATATGCCATACCTCTCCTTTAAAATTTTCAATTGTTCCAGATTTTTTAGTTGTTTATCCCTTGAATCTGTATAAACTGCAAGTTCCATGTTTTCTACATCTTTATATGTCTTTATTTGCTCCTGCAGAGTTTTCTGTTTATCCTTATATGTTTTCAGCAAATTTTCCTGTTCCTGCAAATATTTCGAAAAATCAAATGAATCTGGTTGTTTCATCCAAAATTGAATATAGCTATATACTTCTGAATCCCTAACAAACTTATCTTTTTGCTCTTTCAATGCAGCTAAAACGGTTCTTGTGCTGTCAGCTGAAGTTTTTGCAACTTCCTGTTTCTCTAAATACCTGTTTAATTCTTCCCGACACTGTGATAATAACGCTTTCTGAGACTTTCTCCAGACTTCCAGTCCTCCAGAAGAAAACTCACTCAGTTGAATCCCTCTTTGAATAAACCATAATTCTAAAGCCTTTCTCTCTTCATTGAGAACATTCTCCTCTTTCTCGCAGTTTTCTTTTGTGCGCTCGCCAGAATGGCTTTCTTCTATCAGCCTTTCCATTGTTTTCTTGTAAGACTCCAACTGCCTTTTCCTCAAATCTTCGCATTGCAAATTAAAGCTCTCATATTCCTCACAGATCTGATTCAGCGCTGCATGATACTCCCCCAGCTGCCCTTTTAATGAATCTTCGTTTTGTTCCTGAATATTGCTTATCCTAAGGAATAAAGTTTCCCAATCATCAAACGGCGTGTGGCACAGGGGACACTCATTTATATTTCTATGTGCGTTTAGATATTCTTGCCCTTTCTGACATATTTCCTTTAATTCCTCGGCTGTTTCTGTCTGTTTCGAAATCTCTTCCTGACATACCTGCATCTGCATAGATACTTTTCTATATCTGTCTTCAAAGTCATAAAGCTGCTTTTGTTTTCCATCATCAAGAAGGATGCTGACATTTACTTCCCCGGATTTCAATTCCATAACATCTTTAGGCAGTTGAAAACCTGCAACGTCCTCTATCATTTTCTTAGTCGATCCAATTAACTTTTCATATTGTTCACCCTGCTCTTTAGCAGCCTTATATTCTGCCTGTATTTCTACCAGTTTTTTGTTTTTCTCATCAAGTTCTTTTGCCTTATTCAATACCTGCTCATAATCTTCTTCCGATAGTTGAGATGATTTATACTTATTTATATTTAGCTCAGTCTTACTGATTTCCTCTATCGCACTTTTCAGGTTTGATTCAAAATATTTGAGAGTTTTCTCCAATTCATCTATCTTTATGCCAATATTCAGATATTCTTTACATTTTCCCTTTGTATTTTCAACACCATAACCCGCTATTTTTTTTAAAAAGTCAACCTCTTTCTGATACGTAACAACTACGCTCAAATTTTCTTTGTCAGTCTGCAGCAGAGTATCCAATTCCTGCTTTCTTTGTATCTGTAACTCCACTTTTTTTATAGACTCGCTTATTTCGTCAATGGAACTAATAATATTCTGGCAGAAAGAAACACCTTTGTTTAATACCTCTCCTGCTATAGATATTTTTTCTTCCAATGATTTTTTCTTTGTCTCCAGTTCCCTGCTGTATTTCTTAGTCTGATTTATCATTGAATCATATTGTTCCAGGTCTGCTTCACTTGTAAAAAATAAATCCTGACCTTCTTCCGCCGCCTTGTTATATAAATGTATTATTTCTGTTAAATTTTTAACAGCAGACTGTGCCCCTGAAAGACTTTCTAACTTATTCTCAATCTCTTCATACTTTTCCTTCAATTTGCCTAACTTTCTTTGCGCAGCCCTGTATTCATTATAAGCATTTTCAAATTCCTCTGTTTCCTCTGATAATAGGCTTACAGTTTTTGTCCACTCTTTATATTGCTCCGTTGACGTTCTTGCCGAAATAAAACTGTCAATTTTATCATGAGGAAGAACAATCCGATCCCATCTATCTTTGTCCTTACTCGTTCCAGTAATTTCTTTTCCCATGATAGCAGTCCTAACTCCACAATCATTTCCTCCCTCTGCTACCCTTGCTACCTTTCGCAATATTTGAATGTTTCCTTCTAGCATCATTGAAACAGAAGCCTCCTGATCAGCATTATCGCGATTGTGATAGACCGCTCCTTTTTGTTTATTATATTTATCTTTTGCCATCAAGGAAACAATTCTTCCAACTTCTCCCTTTAACGCATATTCTACTCCATCAAACAGGCTGGTTTTTCCCACTCCGTTTTTGGCGTAAATAACTACAACCGAAGCCGGATTTTCCTTGCTATCCCTAAAATCTATTGAAAATTTTCCTGCATATCCTCGAAAATTCTGCAATTCCATGCTTTTTAGTTTTGGAAATTCCTTAAAAGGAATCGGAAAATTCATACGGAAAATTTTATTCTCTATATCCTCCAACATTCTAGGCAATGTTTTCTCATTATTTTCAAAGATATACTTCTTGGCACAAAACGAATCACTCTCTATTTCATTTCTGACCTTTACGCTTATTTGTTCCTTTACAAATAAGCAAAGATAAAAATTACTCTTTTCAATGACTTCCTGCACCTTACTTTGATATTTTAAGGCAATGTAATGATTCGTTTTTTTCCATCTGTTTTCCATTTCGCTCTGGGATTGACATATTTGAATAAAAATATGCGAAAAGTATGATTTTATACAAGACCTGCCAGCATTCATTTCCCGTTTAAAATAATAAAAACCATCATCTCGCCAATCACTGTCCAAAACTTCTTGGCGTTTCCACTTTTCTGACCCTATATTTCCCATACCTCTTTTAATTTATCCTCCATTTCCTTTTTCAAATTTTCTCTTTTGATCCTGCCCTTATCCAGAAGAGACATTATCTTCTCAATTCCAATTGCTGCCAGATTACATTGGGATACTTGTCCTTTTATTATATCAAAATCCCCATCTTTTTCACTATCTGTCAAAAGATTATATGCTTTCTTTCTCAATGTTCGGGGAGAATCATAGCCAGCTGCTATATTGCACATAACCTCCCTGCACTCATAACGTGGAATCAACACCCCTTGGTTGCCACTTTTACCGTTTAACACAAAGATTGTGCCATTTTTTATCTTTCCACTTTTTTCAAAATAGTCCTTTTCAATCAGTTCACCTATCACACTCTGGGCATTCTCTTCCGTACAGAGAAATACTAATTCAACTGTATCTTTTTCATATGGCTCTGGCATTTGCAAAAACGGCTGTACAAGTTTATCAGCAGGTATTCCCTGTATTCCATACAAAAGCACTGATTTTTTTAGCTGTCCTATCCAAAAATCATCGCAAACTTTACGGTTACTAATACAGGGCAGCTCTATTTTCGTGTCCGAGTCAAATTTCTCTGGCTGAAGCTGATGATCTTCAATCAACTCCTCTGCCCAATCGGTAAAAAGTATCTTTGCATCTTTTCGGGTATCAAAAATACCCTGTACAATTTTTTCCTTATAGCATTGAAAGGATCGGGGACACCTTATTTTCAAATTGAAATGTACCATCATTTCAATAAATAGACTCGATGAGCTTGCCCAGAGCATTGTTCCCGCAGACTTATCCCCATATTCACACGAAATAAGTCCTTTTAACGCTATACTGTCCTGCTGCAGTTCAAACAATCCACTACCAGAAAATCCGGTCATAAAACTATCCCTGGTAACGTTTCTTTCCCATGATCCACCATCATACGTAAAGCTAAATCTTTTTGCTTTGCTCACTCTGTTGCTGACTGTGCCGTGTATGTCCTTTTTTCCAGCAAGAATATCTGCAGATGCCGCCTTTATTTCACTGTCTGTTGAACCAGGAAATCCCCATCCATCCAAGGTTTCACCTATAGTCTCATCTTTCAGCACAAAACCATCAAGTGTTCCCATCCATTCCTTCCATGGCAGAACAACAATCGCCGCATCATGGCTGTATTCTCTTTTTGTTTCACTTCCCACCTGATATTCAGGGTGAATATAAGTTTCCCCCTCCCCGCCATTTCCTTGTTTTTGCTCTCTTACCAGATATACGCTTATCTCAATTGTCCGGACCTGACCATCCCCATCCATGCACCCCAGACACAAAGCTGCTGTATCTGTATTTTGAAATAATGGGGATACAACATGCGCTGCTGTCAAAAGCAAGGGAGATTCCCTGAAATGCCTCAAAAGAATTACCCCAGATCCTATGAGATTTTCCGGAACATTTGCTGCAATTCGAACAGCATATTGGTTCATTTTTTCGTAATATTTACCATTCGCCATAAATATATAAACCGTCCTTCACCTGTAATCCATTTTCATCCAGCAGAAACAACTTTAACTTATTTTCATCAATATACGTTTCTCTGTCCTTATCTGTAAAATATTTACCCTGATAAGTAGTATCCCACCAATCATAATTACATGCCAGCATTACTTCATGCTCAGGTGTATTTTTTAATAGATGTGCCACCACTGTTTTATTCGGAACCTTTTGCTTGTTTCCATTTGTACTCAGCATATATATTTCCGTCTTCAAGTTTTTTAATAATACATCTGATGTATTGCTTTTGCTGCCATGATGAGACAGTTTCAATGCATCGACTTTACACGGTAGTTTTATTTTTAGTTCTTTTAATCCCTGCATACATACTGATGGTTTTGCATCAGCCAGAAACGCAATACTTACATCTTCATATTCAAATAAAAATGCAATAGACGCGGCATTATTGACAGAAGAATCATTCCCTAAACGTTCCTTCATCAAATCTGTCAAATTTTCTTGTGTACTTTCCAAATTAGTTGTGTATACAGAAACTTCTTTCCCTTTACAATATGGCTCCCACTTATTCAAAAACTGGTTCAGCTCATTTTCCCCTGGACTAATAATTCTTATAAGGGCATCTTTATCCCAAGTCATTTCCATTCCTGAAACTATATAATCCATTACCCTGTCCGCTACATCCTTTTCTCTCAATAAATCCAATAAAGTTATTGCATCCCCTATTCCATATGCCCCCGTATATGTATCACCTTTTATTTGGTCCTCCACACATTTATTCCCGTCAACAGCCTGTCCCTGCTCGCGGGAAATCCCTCTACAAGTATTAAATAATATGCGTTTTACCACTTTCTTTAAAACACTTGATGATACCCTGTTAATTCCATCAGCCACACCCTGTATATGATCATAATCAATATGGGTTAATATGAGTGCTTCTATAGTTTCCTCTTGATCTACAATAAACTGAATAACATCCGCATACTCTGCTCCACTGTCTTTAGTCCCGCCATCTATCAATATATTTGCAAAATTTTTATCATTACCATATCTGACCCAAATAAAATCGCCTTCATCCGCAGGAAGTAAATAAACCTTGACCATAATACCCCTCTTTTGTCTTATCTTCCATTTTCTTCCATTTGTACTACCTTAAGTATACCTTGATTTTAAAAAGGTATCAAGGAAAACAATAACCTGAAATGAAAAGAATAATTATGCTAAAGAGCACCCTTGCCAAAATAGATAGGTACTGAGGAAAGATGATTGATAATCGCTGATTATCGGTAAAAGATACAACTGATTACAAAATGTACCTTGTTTGTGAGGTAAAAACATCATGATAAATCAATTAGAACATAAATTTTCAATTAAAAGGGTAGGAAAAACAACAGAGGATGATTATATTAAAGCATTGCGAATATATAATGATACTACTCCATTTGAAATTAAAACACCAACAAATGAAATTACATATTGGATAAGTAAGCAAAAAGTTAGTACACCGTTTGAGGTATATGCTTTCATCTTATATTTAAATGAGGAAATAATTGGGCTATCGATAACAACATATATTAAAAAGACTAAAATTGTTGTTGATGAGTATCTGGCAGTTTATGACCAGTATAGAATACAAACAATTTTTCTAGTGTATGAAAGTTTGATTCAGAATTATTATAAAGAAAAAGGGATAGAAATTTCATTCTATTTAACTGAAATTAGTTATAAAGAACATGGAAAAGAAATGGATAGAGAAAGCAGGATTTCTTTGAAAATGTTATGCATTGAAGAATACGGAAAGATAGATGCTCTATACTATGCTTTGCCTTTAGGATTAGAGAATCACGAAAGTAATTTTGTTGCTCATATCTACATAAAAGGAGTTGAGCCTGTTCAGAGTATTTCCCTCAAAACTTATCAAGATATCGTCGATTCTATTTATTACGATTACTGGTATACATGGTACAATGCGGTACTGCCATCAACCGAAATAGAAATATATAAAAAGTTAATTGACAAAAACTTTGAATTAATAAAAGAAAGTATAACCAACAATAATAATAAATCCACTGTATCAGTACTTCATAGCAACTGTAATTATTTAGATGTTGATGCTGATATATCGAAAGGAGCGATTCCTGCGAAAAAACAAACTCAATATCATGATTTTTTATTAATTTCACCGATTATAGTTATATTGCCACTTTTAATTATATGGGGATATAGTGAAGCGCTTAAAATTCTTGGGTTATCAATATCGAATGTAAGTACAATGGTAGGTACAATTATAAGTGCAGTAATAACTTCTCTCACTACTTTATTTCTTGCAAGGAAAAAATTATAATTCTTTTTTCTTGCAATGCAAAATTATGTTATTACTGTGATCTTTAAAAAAAGGTAATTTATGTAATAATTTATCAATTGATATTAAATCCAAAGCAGATTTATCATCTAGAAATTTTGAAAGTAATCCATCTGAAATGTGAAATGGGTATTTATCAATAATTTCTAGACTACAGATTTTTAATATTTGGGATATATATTTAGGGGAATATAACCACTGGGTATGTTGCTTTTCAATATATTCCGTGGTTATAATACAAGCATCTTGTTTATAACATTCCTTGTGAAGATATTCAAATCCCCAGCTACTTTCATACTCTAAAATGAGATTTCCATTCGGCTTAAGAACTCTTGCTAATTCTGTTATTGCAGTTAGCGCATCACAATAATTCAAAACACTTCCAACGCACAGGATATTATCAAAAAAGCAATTATAGAAAGGCAGGTTTTCAATACTTGCAATTACCGCGTTTTCCACTCCTTTAAGCTTTTCATTCGCAATGTCAACATGATACATTTGATGACAGGCAATTCCATAGGAATTACCAGCTGATCCAGCATTTAATACTGTAGAATTCATAAAAAAATTTTTATTATCTATAAATGCTTTAATAACTTTTTGGGAATAGTCATGCCAAGGATCATGTTCTCCCCAAACATTGGAAACACAATTGTAAAATAGCTTTATCTTTTCTTGGTCTAACTTCATTTTCGTTTTTACACCTCATAATTACACAATCAAGGTACATTTTGCAATCAGTAGTTTACCGATAATCAGCGATTATCATTCACTTTTTCCCATTATCATACTCGACTTATATCCAAATATCTTATAAAATTCCTACTCTTGTCATTTCTCACAAGAATATTTTGTATTATTTTATCACTTTTTATCTAAACCAACAAGGGACAGAATTGGCCAAAACTTTTCTTTATACTGTTGAAAACTTTTCGTCCAGTATCTATAAACAGCTGTCAGATGCAAAAACTGCTTACCAGAAGAGGAACGCATTAAGAGATACTATCGTAATTGAACTGCTCTTTGCTACAGAAATGCGAATCTCTAAACTCTACTCCTTGGATGTAAAAAATGTAAGCTTATATGATCGAACAATATTGATTTATGAAAAAGGCTCTAAAAAAAGTACAGCTTGGAGATGATGATGTTGTCTGTACTCTGGAGCGGTATAAAAGTGACTTTCAGACGGAAATACAAAGCTGCAGTCATTTCTTCTCAACCCTAGAATGGTAAAAACTGTCAGATTAGGTTTCCGCAGAATAATAAACAAATACCTCTCTTACTACAATTGATCTGTACATCACTCCCCATATGTTCCGTCATACCTTTGCTGCAGGTCTATTGAAGACTGATGTCGATATGTGATATATTCAGGAAATATTGGTGCATAGTTTAATTAATATTACTTAGATTTATACACATGTTGCTATGTCTAAGCAGAAAGCTATTCTTTCAACCAAGCATCCTCGAAAAGATTTTCAGATATAGTTTTAAGGTCATCATATAAACAAGTACTATCTTATTTACATGATGCCTTTATACTTATAATTTGACTGATAATCCCAAATTATCGTTTAGAATAGATAATTGCAGGCTATCATCTGATTTAAAAGTAATATTATCAAATGGGAATATAAAAATGAACGAGATATTTATTAGTTGGTCGAAGTCTAAAAGCAAAGAATTGGCAAAAAACACAAAAATTATTTTAGAAACTTTAATGCCCAGTACAAAAATTTTTATGTCCGAGGAAGATATCCATGCAGGAGAACATGTTCAAGATAAAATTATTCAACATATTGAACAATGTGATACCCTGATACTTTGTTTTACTGCGGAGAACAAAAAGTCCCCATGGCTATTATATGAAGCTGGCTATGCCAGTGGGCTTCATAAATGTGTTATTCCTTTTTTGTTTGATAAGGATTCTTTATGGCATTCATGGATAGATAATCCGATGAACATAGCAAGAGAAATAGACTTTTATAAGGATAGTTTTGAAATAGATTTTCTTGAAGCTTTTTCCTTGAAAAATACAACTTATACAGAATCTTGCCTTAATGCTTTTAAGAATGAAGTAACTGAAACTAAAGAAAAGTATCGTAAAATTGATGTTCAGTGTGAAGATTTTGTTGAAAAATTAATTACAATTGATAAATTTACAATAAATAGTCCTTTTTATCGAGATAAGGTTGCATATTTTTTATCCGGATTTGAGACTTTTGAGCTTTGGAAAGCAATTATCCAATCATTTCTATATACAGGAAAATATCTATGGATTTATGGACGAAAAAATATGAAACTTTTTGGTGGAAATTTCAATGAATTATTTGAGTATTTAGACCAAAAATCAGTTCGTCCTAATATGGATGGAATAGACTTTAAAATTTTATTTCTCAATCCATCTGCCGAAGAAGTTCAGCATGCTCATGTGGATCAGGATATATTTGAATTTGAATTACGTGCGACTATTTCACGTGCAAGAAAAACTGTCGGTTCAAATATTGTATTGCAAAAATGTTTTAAAATGTATTCTAATAGACGTGAGGAAATTATAATCAGGGTAGATAATTGTATAATTTATGCCAAACCGCATTTTGATATAAATGGAATGCCTAATATTATGACCAATAATAAATTCGAAGTATTTAGTGCATCTTCTGATAAAGGAAAGGAATGTATAAATAAGTATCTTGAAGTATGGAATAATGCTGTAGACTTATTTGACTAATATCTTTTGGGTAACGTAAAGTAGTTTGCTTTTTGGAAAAAAATATCTCTTTTTTGGCAAGAATTAGTATATGATAATTCTTATCAAAAAGGAGTATTTTTATGCCATTAGCAAAGGAACTTATTCGACAGATTATTGCAGATAACAACCTAACCCGGATAAACCGGAAAAGATTTTGCAATTCCTCCACATTTCAAGTACAATAAAGAAAAACGTTAGAGGAT
>ERZ808028.1638-NODE-1638-length-12748-cov-3.934970_pt1 | contig 12748 bp, 8 predicted proteins | sample MGYA00380184_ERZ808028 | MGnify/ENA primary metagenome ERZ808028 (study PRJEB31490, sample SAMN06133397) | mouse gut metagenome | isolation source: J8_1 | host: mice | place: China: Chengdu | collected 2015-05 ...
GCCAACGTGATCGCACAGCTTAACAAGCCGACTTTGGTAATAGCGCACAATAAGACATTAGCGGCACAGCTCTATGGCGAGTTCAAAGAGTATTTTCCGAGTAACGCAGTGGAATACTTTGTGTCCTACTACGACTACTACCAACCCGAAGCCTACGTCCCCTCCACGGATACTTACATTGAGAAGGATTCCGCTATCAATGACGAGATCGACAAGCTGCGCCATTCCGCCACGGCGGCACTTTCGGAGCGTCAGGACGTGATTATTGTGGCGTCAGTTTCCTGTATTTACGGTCTGGGAAGTCCGATTGATTACCAGAATATGGTCATTTCCCTGCGTCCCGGTATGGTTAAGGATCGCGATGAGATGATTGAGAAGCTGGTGGATATCCAGTACACCAGAAATGATATGGATTTTCACCGCGGAACCTTCCGGGTGCGCGGGGATGTGGTGGAGATCTTCCCTGCCTATTCAGGCAATGAAGCCTATAGGATTGAGTTTTTCGGTGACGAGGTGGATCGGATTACGCAGATTGATGCTTTAAATGGTGAGAGCAAGATGCTGCTTAACCATGTGGCGATTTATCCGGCCTCGCATTATGTCGTGCCCAAGGATAAGATGATGGCGGCGACGGAGAACATTCTTGCGGAGATGAAGGAACAGGTGGCGGCATTTAAAAGCGAGGATAAGCTGTTAGAGGCGCAGAGGATTGCTGAACGGACGAATTTTGATGTGGAAATGATGCGGGAAACCGGGTTTTGCTCCGGGATAGAAAACTATTCCCGCCATTTAACCGGTTCGGCACCGGGGGAGCCGCCGTTTACGCTGATGGATTATTTCCCGGACGATTATCTGATTATTATTGATGAATCCCATATCACCCTGCCTCAGGTACGGGGAATGTTTGCCGGGGACAGGTCGAGAAAGACGACCCTGGTCAATTACGGCTTCCGCCTTCCCTCGGCCCTGGATAACCGCCCGTTAAATTTCACTGAGTTTGAGAGCAAGATTGCGCAGATGCTGTTTGTTTCGGCCACGCCCTCCGTCTATGAAGCAGATCATGAATTCCTGCGGGCAGAACAGGTTATCCGTCCCACCGGTCTTTTAGATCCGGAGATTTCTGTCCGTCCGGTGAAAGGCCAGATTGATGATTTGGTTTCTGAGGTGAATAAAGAGGTCAAAGGCCATCACAAGGTACTGATCACCACTCTGACAAAGCGTATGGCAGAGGATTTAACCGATTATATGCGTGAGGTGGGAATCCGGGTAAAATACCTTCACTCGGATATCGATACCCTGGAACGTGCAGAGATTATCCGGGATATGCGGATGGATGTGTTTGATGTGTTAGTGGGAATTAACCTTCTTCGCGAGGGTCTGGATATCCCGGAAATTACGCTGGTGGCAATCTTAGATGCCGATAAAGAAGGCTTTCTGCGCTCCGAAACCTCACTGATCCAGACCGTAGGCCGTGCTGCCCGAAATGTGGACGGACATGTGATTATGTATGCGGATACCATCACAGATTCCATGAAGAAAGCCATCGAAGAAACTGCCCGCCGCCGCGCCATCCAGCAGAAATACAATGAAGAACACCAGATAACCCCGACCACTATTAAAAAAGCCGTTCGGGAATTAATTGCCATCTCCAAGGCCGCAGATACGAAGGATAAGTCCTTTGCCAAAGACCCGGAATCCATGGATGCAAAGGAACTGGAAAAACTTTCCAAAGAACTTTCCAAGAAGATGCGTCAGGCCGCAGCCGAGTTAAATTTCGAGGAGGCCGCCAAGCTGCGTGACCGGATGCTTGAGATAAAGAAGATGCTTTTGGATATGGAATGACAGATAAAGAATGACAGATAAAGAATGACAGGTAATCCTAAAAACATTGACTTTTATTTGTCTTGCGCGTACAATGGTACTGCCTGATACAGGGTGAATGATTCAGGCAGAAACAGGAGTAAACCGGAAATGAAGTTAAATGAATGTGAGAAAGGCGGCACTTATTTTGTGCACCGTGTACTGGTAGCAGAAGCCATTGGACGAAGGTTAGAGGCACTGGGCGTTAATGAGGGAACGGAAATTACGGTATTAAATAAAAAGGGCAGCGGGTCAGTGATTGTTAAAGTAAGGGGAACCCGTCTGGCTATGGGAAGAAAGATTGCCGAAGGGATTGAGGCAGAAAAGGAAAGGGCAGCATCCCATCAGGTGTTTGCCGGCGGCAAAGGGGGCAGAGGATGATGGAAGAGAGCAGACGTCCGATCCGGGTTGGCTTTGTAGGAAATCCCAATTGCGGAAAAACAACATTGTTTAATGCCTTTACCGGAGCTAAGTTAAAGGTGGCTAACTGGCCCGGTGTTACGGTGGAACGTGTGGAAGGGGAATTGGATTATAAGGGAAGGCAGATTAAGGTGATTGACCTTCCGGGGATTTACAGCCTCAGTTCCTTTACGATTGAAGAAAAGGTGACAAGGAAATGTATTGAGGACGGCGAGGTGGATGTGATTATCAATGTTGTGGACGCCTCGTCGCTGGAGAGAAATCTTTACCTGACCCTGCAGCTTCTGGAACTGAAAAAGCCCGTTATTCTGGCATTAAATATGATGGATATTATTGAAGAGCGGGGAATGGAGATTGACCTTCACCGTCTGCCGGAGATGCTGGGGAATATTCCTGTCGTTCCGGTTTCCGCCAGGAAGCGCACAGGGCTGGATGTGCTGATGCATGCCGTTGTCCATCACTATGAGGAGGAACCGCAGGGAATTGTGGTGCATTACCACCGGGAACTGGAAAAGAAGATTGCAAGGGTGGAGGCCATCTTAAGGGAGAATTACGGGGAGATGGAAAACCTGCGCTGGCATGCGGTTAAGCTTCTGGAATACGACGAAGTGGTGGCTGAGGATCATCCCGTGGATGTGCGGGAAATTGCCGATAAAAATTACAGCAAACAGATTATTAATGAAAAATACGACTATATTGAGGAAGTTATTGCCGAATGTCTGTTTAATAAGGAAGAAAAATCAGCCTGGACAGACCGAGTCGATGAGGTTTTATGCCATCCGCTCTGGGGAATCCCTGTGTTCTTAGGAATTATGGCTCTGGTGTTCTTCTTAACCTTCACCGTGGGCGATTTCTTAAAGGGGTATTTTGAGCAGGCATTGGATGTATTTTCAGGGCTTGTCCTGCATCTTCTGGAAACGGTACATACCTCTTCCTGGATGATCTCACTGATCGTCGATGGAATCATTGCCGGCGTGGGGGGAATCCTTACCTTTCTTCCCAATATCTTTATTCTCTTCCTTGCCCTGGCCTTTTTGGAGGACAGCGGTTATATGTCGAGAGTGGCCTACGTGATGAATGAAACCATGGGGATGGTTGGGCTTTCCGGTCGGGCATTTTTGCCCATGCTTTTAGGTTTTGGCTGTACCGTCCCGGCGGTAATGGCGACCAGGGCATTAGAAAGTCCAAAGGACAGAAGGAGGACGATTTTAATTACGCCCTTTATGTCCTGTTCTGCCCGTCTGCCGATTTATGTGCTTTTTGCAGGTATGTTTTTCCCGGACAATGCCCTCCTGGTCGCCTATTCCCTGTATCTGGTCGGTATGGTGATGGCGATCCTGATTGCCTTTTTTGCCTATAAGCTTTCCGATTCACCGGAGGACAATGCGCTGTTAATCGAACTTCCTGAATATAAGACACCCAACGCCCGCACCGTTGCCATCTATGTATGGGAAAAGGTTAAGGATTATCTGACCAAGGCGGGAACGACGATTTTTCTGGCCTCGATCCTTTTATGGTTTGTGCTGAATACAGGTTCCGTTGGTTTTGTTTCGGATGTTTCCGACAGCTTTGCCGCAGCCTTTGGAAGGATTTTAGCCCCCCTTCTGGCACCCGCAGGTCTGGGACAGTGGCAGATAGCCGTAGCCCTGATTTCCGGATTATCAGCAAAGGAAGTGGTGGTTTCCAGCTTTTCCGTCCTTTACGGGATAGGAAATATTAATTCGGTCCAGGGCATGGAACTCTTAAGCACCCGTCTGGCTTCCGCCGGTTTTGGTGCGCTAAATGCCTATGCCCTGCTGATTTTCTGCCTGCTGTATACCCCCTGTGTGGCGGCTATCGGTACGATAAAGCGGGAAACCGGTTCCTGGCGGTGGACGCTTGGGATGGTTGTTTTTCAGCTTTTTGTTGCCTGGACAGGAGCTGTGCTGGTTTACCAGGTTGGAGGATTTTTCTTTTGAATCGTTATTGCTGTAGGAAAAATTATCTGAAAGAGTCCGGATTGCCGGACTCTTTTTGCAGAAGTTACTGTCTGGATGTATTACCCGGATAAAGATTATCCGTTAATACTTGTTAGCGCAGGGGCATGGGAAACCATCGAAATCTGATCCGTGTCCCGGTGATAGCAGTAAATCTGATTGGAAAGGCGATCTTCGATGGAAACTTCGGTATCATTAATATCTTTAACCAAAAGTCCCATATCTTCATAATTATAATCTTTGCAGTCAGCAACTAAAAGCACTTCATGAATACTGGACGGAAGAATAAGAATATCCTGGTCAAGCTGCCGGGCAAAGTCCCGGATGACATGGGGATAGGTCATGCAGGCAGCGCCGTTTACCCCTACCGGATTGGAGAGAACATAGAGGGTGGGAAAAACCGGCTGTTTTTCCGTGCGCTGCCTATCGGCCTCCTCCAAAAGTGCATCTAAGGTTTCCTCTTGATAATTTTCTCCAAGAGCTTCCTTGGCAAGCTGTTTAAGCACGTCGCTCATGGGCTGGATTCTGGGCGGAAGGAGCTTTGGCGTATTTTCCAGAGCTGCCAAAAATAATTCTTTTTCCCGTATCTTCCAGGTCTGCACATGATCTTTATGAATCAGCGCCGTCACATAGCCCTGTTCCCGCTGTTCTATCAGCAGATAGCAAACCAGGGACATATCGTGGAAGGGCATGTGCGGGAGATAATCCAGCATTGTCCGGTTGGCCTGGGTATTCACCAGCTTATAGACAATCCGATCCTTAACATCCTGGTAAGAGGCAAAAACCCGGGAATCCAGATAGGGCAGACCAGGATTTTCCAGATAAAGCTGATAAATCATATCAAAAATATCTTCCATGGGACGTCCGTTTTTCATTTCCTGGTAAAAATCATTCAAATAAATCGTCGGTGCAACCTGGTCATGTTTATGGCAGACCGAGATTCCGTCACGGGTAACACCATTGTTTTTGGGAATAGAGCGCAGAGTGACGATATAATCCTCGCCAAGCCGCTGTTCTAAACCTTTGGTCACTAATTGTAAAAATAATGCATAATCCATAATCGAACCTCCATCACTTAAGTAAAGATTTGTTAGTCAATGTTGTTGCTGCTCACACGTTTACAGCAACGTTTTCCCCATCAAAAAAGAGGAAGATTGTACTTTTTCGCAGAAATATACAGAAGAGTACAGAATAAATCCCGAATTACATGGGTTAAAACAGATATAACGTTCATTCAATTGTATTATTTTGGAATATTAAAGCTGGAAGAAACCAGCTTTATGCCTGAGAATTAAGTATTAGACAACAGGCATAGGATATGGCAGTACCTTACGAACATGAAGGTGGTCCTACTTATGGACACTTACAGCGAGAATTCGCTGAATAAGAAGTAATAAAATGATTATAGACGAAATATGTTGAAATTTCAAGAGGAAAATGTAATTTTTTGTAAAAAATCTGTGCAAAGATTAAAGATTATAGAAGATAAGTCAAAGGAGATTCGGAATGTCCGATAAAACGGGTACTTTCTTAAGTAAGTTAAAGCTTTCGGTGAAGAAGACTCTGCAGCAGTTCTACATCGGAGGCAGTAAGACGCAGGTTGGTGCAGTAATTTTTTTCATCGGGTGTTTTTACGGTCAATTCCACGATGGTTCCTTCTTTTATTCCATCTTTTCCCACAGCCTGAAGAAAAAGAGGGAACTTGGGATGATTCTGCCGAAAAGTTTCCAGCATTTCCTGAAACTGCATAAGTTGAAACGGATGAAATCCCATAAGTACCCTCTTTTCCAATTGTGTGGATATTTGATAAAACGGAGATGGAGGGATTCGAACCCTCGTACCGGGATGAACCGATAAACGCATTTCGAGTGCGCCGCGTTACGGCCGCTTCGCTACATCTCCTGACTGCAGAGGCAGTAAAGCCTCTGCTTTTACTGCAACATTTTTATTATACATGAAAAAAAACGTTTTGAATAGTAGTAAATTTAAAAAAAATACCGAAAATTTCAGAAAAAAATTGGTGAAATATAACAATAACCGCTGAATGCCGCACGAAACCTTCCAGTGCTTCCAGTGTCCGTAAGCCGTTGCACCGCGATAAATCCATGTCTTATTCCTTTCCGCTCCAGCAGTAAGTGCAGAGTTTTTCTGCTCCGATTCCGATGGATTCAATTAAATCATCCAGCCGATGGAATTTCAGGGATGTGAAATTCAGTTTTTTCCGTATTCCCTCAATCATATCCAGATATTTCTGGCTGTCCGGATTGACGTATTCGTCCAGCAGTTTGTCCGTCACCAAATCACCTTCCAACTCACGGATTACCTGTCGGGTAATTAAGTCCATCTCGGATTTGGAGCGGGAAAAGTTTAAATACTTACAGCCAAAGAGCAGCGGCGGGCAGGCGGGGCGGATGTGCACTTCTTTCGCGCCGCTCTGGTATAAAAATTCCGTAGTTTCCCGAAGCTGTGTTCCGCGCACGATAGAATCATCGATTAAAAGCAGGCGTTTTTCGTGAATCAGTGCATCGACGGGAATCAGTTTCATTTTGGCAATTAAATTTCGCTGGCTTTGGTTCTGGGGCATGAATGACCTGGGCCAGGTTGGTGTATATTTAATAAACGGACGGGCAAAGGGAATTCCGGATTCATTAGCATAACCAATTGCATGGGCAATACCGGAATCAGGAACACCGGCTACAATATCGGGATGGATTTCTTTTTCCTGGCAGCAGTTTTTTGCACAGCCCTTGCATCCCAGATCCCGCTGGGCAAGAATCTGTCCGCAGCGGTAGCGCATTTCTTCTACATTTACTCCTTCATAGCTGGAAGTCGGATAGCCGTAATAGGCCCAGAGGAAGGAACAGATTTTCATTTCGTTTCTGGGTTTGCTCAAGGACTGGATTCCCTCCGGAGTAACCAGGACGATTTCTCCCGGGCCAAGTTCGGAGTAATCGTGATAGCCCAGATTAATGTAGGCAAAACTTTCAAAGGATACGCAGAAGGCTTGTTCCTTCCTGCCGATAACGATGGGCGTTCTGCCATAGCGGTCACGGGAAGCGTAAATTCCTTCGGGGGTCAGAAGAAGAATGCTCATGGAACCTTCGATACATTCCTGGGCATAGAGAAGACCCTCCACCAGACTCTGGCGCTGATTAATGATGGAAGCCGTCAACTCTGTGGCATTGATCCGGCCTCCGCTCATCTCCATAAAGTGGATGTGTCCGTTTTCATAAGCCTGTCGCACGAGTTCCTCTTCATTATTAATCTTTCCCACGGTAACAATGGCATAGCTGCCTAAGTGGGACTGGATGAGCAGAGGCTGCGGTTCATTGTCCGAGATAGAACCTATGCCGGAACATCCTTCCAGCTCTTCGACATCCCGCTCAAACTTGGTGCGGAAAGGAGAGTTTTCGATATTGTGAATGCTCCTCTGAAAGCCCTGCCTGCCATAGACAGCCATACCGCCTCTTCGGGTTCCCAGGTGAGAATGATAGTCTGTGCCGAAAAATAAATCCATAACACAGTTTTCTTTTGCAGTTACGCCAAAAAATCCACCCATAGATGATTTTCCTCCCAAAATGTTTAATTCAACAAGTCTTACATTATTCAATAACCGTATAATAATAGTAATTTTCCAATGTACGATATTCTGTCCCTTAAATTGTATCATAATTGCTATTGGTAATACAATCCGGCAGATATATTAAATATTCTTATAAATAAACGGGAAAAATATAGCATATAGCCGAATGTTCTTTGATAAAACGAATATTCATAAAAATCAGCATCGACAAAAATTGACATCTGAAGAAAATCGCGATAGACTGATAGAAAAGCAGTTATCGTAAATGCAGATAAACAGCAGCAAATAGCTTTATGTGTCTGCCCGGCACAGATAAAGCATAAGATGGGGAAGAAAAGTATGAGAAAGGGAGGTTGCTGTGAACATGTGAACAGCAGCAAAGGGAGAGCATGGCCGGGAAAGGAGAAGGAGTTATGAGCGGAGAAAGCAGGAGAAGAAGCCGGAAAAAGCTGGGAAAGGCAGGTGCAGATGCCCGAAATAAAGAGATATACAGGAAACAGGAAGCCTATTCTTCAAGGGAAGGAATCGGGCAGATGCAGGGAAGAGGACGCAAAAAAAAGGGAGGCAAAATTGCCTTTTTTCTGGGGCTTTTGTGTACGGTTTTTGCTTTTGGCGCGGGTGTGACCTGCGGATGGATGCGCTGGGGGCGTGAAACCGGGTCGAAGGTTGATCTGGCAAAGATTGAGATTCCTGACTGGATTACACAGGATTTTATCCGGGAAAATATTTATTCCCGTCCAGCGACTTCCCGCTATATTATCCGGGATATTGTTGTTCATTATGTGGCTAATCCGGGAAAAACCGCGGCGCAGAACCGGAGTTATTTTGACGGGCTGGCAGACCAGAAGCCGGGAGAGGAGGCGGAGAGTGCAAGTGCGCATTTTATTATCGGACTGGATGGGGAAATTATCCAGTGTATTCCCCTGCGTGAATTTGCCTATACCTCCAATTACCGCAATATAGATACCATATCCATCGAGTGCTGCCATCCGGATGAGAGCGGGGAATTTACCCAGGCCACCTATGATTCTCTGGTAAAACTGACGGCCTGGCTCTGCGATGAATTAAAAATCAGCCGGAAGCACGTTATCCGCCACTATGATGTTACGGGAAAAAGCTGTCCCAAGTATTTTGTGGATAATGAAGAGGCATGGGCGGCGTTTAAAGAGGATGTGGAAGTATTTGACAGGGAACGATAAAAATAATGGTAAAAAGATGGCAAAAAGAACGGTAAAAATGTAGTTGAAAAGCTGTCCAGGTTTATGCTATACTTAAATCTAATCGGTCTTTATCCGGATACTCACAGAAGAACCGAATCTATTAGGAAAATGTACAGTAAGGGGATAAACATGGCGATAGGCGATATTTCAAATCTATTTCAGTTCCTGGGCGGATTGGGCATGTTCCTTTATGGAATGAACATCATGGGCGACGGTATGCAAAAGACCGCCGGAAGCAAGATGAACCAGTTCTTGGGCATGGTCACAAACAAGCGTATTCTTGGTGTGGCGCTGGGAGCGCTGATTACAGCGATACTGCACAGCAGTGCCGCGACGACGGTTATGGTAGTAGGCTTTGTCAATGCAGGTATTTTAAATCTGACGCAGGCAGTCGGCGTAATTATGGGAGCGAATATCGGTACGACGATCACCGCATGGATGGTGTCCTTAAACTCCTTAGGCGATGCGTTTGCTATCCTTCAGCCGTCTTTTTTTGCGCCCCTTTTTGCAGGAATCGGCGCTTTCTGCATGGCATTTTCTAAAAAACAGAAGACCAATATGATTGGCGAGATCTTTGTGGGCATGGGTCTTTTATTTATCGGCCTGACCTTTATGTCCGGGGCAGTGGAGCCTTACACGGATGCTCCGATTTTTGCGGATATCTTCCGGGTTCTTGGAGGAAATCCGATTCTCGGTATTATTGCCGGTGCGGTTATCACTGCGCTTTTGCAGAGTTCCACGGCTTCCGTGGGTATCCTGCAGACCCTGGCGATGAACGGCGTGGTTTCCATGAGCGCGGCAATTTACATCACTTTAGGTCAGAACATCGGAACCTGTGTGACGGCGGTACTTTCAAGTGCCGGGGCAAACCGCACGGCAAAGAGGGCGGCAGCCATTCACCTGATGTTTAATACCATCGGTGCGATTTTCTTTGCCACGGGCATGTATATCCTATCCTTTATTCTGCCCTCCTTTGCCTTTGGTTCGATTAACGCCGTGCAGATTTCCATGTTTCATACGGTGTTTAACCTGACCAATACGGTTCTTCTCTATCCGTTTGCCAACCAGTTAGTGAAACTTTCAGCCCTGTTTGTGAAGGAAAAGGAAGGGGAGGCTGCCGAAATCACGTTAGACGGCGATCAGGAAGAGGCGACAACGCACCGGCATCTTGATAAGCGTATCTTTGAATCCCCGGCCTTTGCCATTGAAACGGCGGAGATGGAAGTTATCCACATGGGGCAGATTACGTTAAAGAATGTACAGCGGGCGATTGATGCCCTGACAAAGCCGGGTGAGGTTTCTACCGAGGAGATTTACAAGGTGGAAGAAACCATCGACCGCATGGAAAACATGCTGACCGAATATTTGATTAAGGTAAATAACCTATCCTTAAATGAAGAACAGAAGATGGTGGTCAATAACCTTTTTTACAGCATCAGCGATATTGAGCGCGTGGGTGATCACGCAGAAAACTTAGCGGAATCTTCCGATTATTTACATAATCACAATATCAGCTTTTCCGAAGTGGGCGTGGACGATGTGCTGTCCATGGGAAATACCGTAATTAAAGCCTTCTCCCATGCCATTGAAGCAAGACGCACGGGAAATATGGACGAGGTGAGAAAGGTCAGCTCCTATGAGGATATGGTGGATGTGATGGAAGAGGAACTGCGGGAGGAACATATCAACCGCCTTTCCTCTGGGGAGTGTGCCCCTTCTTCCGGGGTGATTTTTCTGGATATTATCAGCAACTTAGAGCGTATCTCCGACCATGCGTATAATTTAGCCGGATATGTAAAAAATGAACTATAACCCCGAAGGTTTTTTTCACGGGTATGGCGCTGCTTTGCCGGAGAAAAGGCAAACCTTCATGCTTATTCGAATAACGGGTTTTTACGGCAATTATGCAAAATGGCAAATTTTTAACGTTGCTTGAAAAAGGACTTGCCATTTGGTGGAAAAAAAGGTACAATAAGTAAAGGTTGATGATTATTTACAAAACTTTTAAGTAAGAAACAGGAGGAATTGAATCATGGCAGTAAAAGTAGCAATTAATGGTTTTGGACGTATTGGACGTTTAGCATTCCGTCAGATGTTCGGCGCAGAGGGTTATGATGTTGTGGCAATCAACGATTTAACCGATCCGAAGATGCTTGCTAACCTGTTAAAGTATGATACTGCACAGGGCGGATACTGCGGGTGCATCGGTGAAGGAAAGCACACCGTTGAGGCTGGCGAAGATTCCATTACCGTTGACGGAAAGAAAATCACGATTTACAAAGAGGCAAAGGCTGCTGATCTTCCATGGGGAGAACTGGGCGTAGATGTTGTATTAGAGTGTACCGGTTTCTACTGCTCCAAGGACAAGGCACAGGCTCATATTGATGCAGGTGCAAAGAAGGTTGTTATTTCCGCACCGGCCGGCAAGGATTTAAAGACCATCGTATTCTCCGTAAACGAGAAGACTTTAACTGCTGAAGATACCATTATTTCCGCAGCTTCCTGTACCACCAACTGCTTAGCTCCTATGGCTAAGGCATTAAACGACTATGCACCGATCCAGTCCGGTATCATGAGCACCATCCATGCTTACACCGGTGATCAGATGATCCTGGACGGCCCGCACAGAAAAGGCGATTTAAGAAGAGCAAGAGCAGGCGCTGCCAACATCGTTCCGAACAGCACAGGCGCTGCTAAGGCTATCGGCCTGGTTATCCCTGAGTTAAACGGCAAGTTAATCGGTTCTGCTCAGCGTGTTCCGGTACCGACCGGCTCCACCACCATCTTAACCGCAGTTGTTAAGGGCGCAGACGTTACCGCAGAAGGCATTAATGCAGCGATGAAGGCTGCCGCATGTGAGTCCTTTGGCTACAACGAAGATCCGATCGTATCTTCTGACGTTATCGGCATGAGATATGGTTCCTTATTCGATGCTACCCAGACCATGGTTTCCAAGGTTGCTGATGACTTATATGAAGTTCAGGTCGTTTCCTGGTATGATAATGAAAATTCTTACACCAGCCAGATGGTAAGAACCATTAAGTACTTTGCTGAGTTAGCATAATTAATCGTATAGCAGACCTTGAGGGTCCGGTCTTAGGACCGGACTCTTTTTAAACGAATGGAAAGGGGTAACAAACACTATGTTAAATAAAAAATCCGTAGATGATATACAGGTAACTGGTAAGAAAGTTCTGGTAAGGTGCGACTTTAATGTGCCTTTAAAAGAAGGAAAAATTACAGATGAGAACCGTCTTGTGGCTGCCCTTCCCACCATTCAGAAACTGGTAAAAGACGGCGGCAGAGTGATTCTGTGTTCCCATCTGGGAAAACCAAAAGGCAAGGCATTGCCGGAGATGTCCCTGGCGCCGGTGGCAGCAAGGCTGACAGAACTTCTGGGACAAGAAGTAAAGTTTGTGCCCAATGACCAGGTAGTGGGAGAAAATGTAAAGAGCGCGGTGGAAGCCATGAAGGATGGAGATATCATCCTGCTGGAAAACACCCGTTACAGAGAAGAAGAAACCAAAAACGGGGAGGCTTTCAGCAAAGAGCTGGCGTCTGTCTGTGAAATATTTGTGAATGACGCATTTGGAACCGCCCACCGTGCCCATTGCTCCAACGTGGGAGTGACTAAGTTTGTGGATACCAGCGCTGTGGGATATCTGATGCAGAAAGAAATCGATTTCCTC
>ERZ808028.1640-NODE-1640-length-12737-cov-3.275592_pt1 | contig 12737 bp, 7 predicted proteins | sample MGYA00380184_ERZ808028 | MGnify/ENA primary metagenome ERZ808028 (study PRJEB31490, sample SAMN06133397) | mouse gut metagenome | isolation source: J8_1 | host: mice | place: China: Chengdu | collected 2015-05 ...
ATGTTCGGACAGACGTGGTTTTGGGAGGAGCCGGGTGCAACAATTGGGTTTTGGGTATTTACGGCGGCGCTGTTTTTTGTCGGAGCGCATATATTCCGCAGGCTGAAAGTGCATTTTGCGGATGTATTATAAACGTGTGACAGAATTGGATTAGAGGGAAAGAATAAAGGAATGGGAGAAATTGCGATTGCAGCCGAGAAGGTCTGCAAGGTATATAAGCTTTATGATAAGCCAAAAGACCGAATGTTTGAAGCTTTGGGACTGACGAAAAAGAAGAAATACACGGAGCATTTTGCGCTGTCTGACGTAAGCTTCAACGTGAAGCAGGGCGAGTGCGTCGGGATTATCGGTACAAACGGCTCGGGAAAATCGACAATCTTAAAAATAATAACAGGTGTTCTTAATCCGACAAGCGGAACCGTGAAGGTGGACGGCAGGATTTCCGCACTGTTGGAGCTTGGCGCGGGGTTTAATCAGGAATATTCGGGCATGGAGAATATTTATTTAAACGGCACAATGAACGGCTTTACGGAGCAGGAGATTGATGCAAGAATGAAGGATATTCTTGATTTTGCGGATATTGGGGATTATGTGTATCAGCCTGTCAAAACGTATTCGAGCGGAATGTTTGTGCGTCTTGCGTTTTCGGTGGCGATTAACATTGACCCTGAGATTTTGATTGTGGACGAGGCGCTTTCCGTGGGGGACGTGTTCTTTCAGGCGAAGTGTTATCATAAATTTGAAGAATTTAAGAAGATGGGTAAGACCATCATGATTGTGAGTCACGATTTGAGCAGCATTGCGAAATACTGTGACAGGGTGATTTTGTTAAATCAGGGAATTAAGCTTGGCGAGGGTGCGCCAAAGGAAATGATTGACGATTTTAAACGCGTTCTTGTGGGACAGTATGAGTTGCCTGCGTCAAAGTCGGAGCAAAGTCTGTTAAATGATGCGGATGTGCAGGAAGCGGTGGAGAAGGATATTGCGTCAAAGAAAAAAGCCAAAGACGCGGTGAACACACTGGAATATGGTACGCAGGAGGCGGAAATTGAAGAATTTTATCTTTTAGATGACCGCGGTATACGTACCAATGCGGTGATTAAGGGTGCACAATTCAGTATCCATATGCGGGTTCGTTTCAACAATGATTTACCTGCACCGATTTTTGCGTTTTCGATAAAGACGGCGAAGGGCACGGAGATTACGGGCACGAACACAATGTTTGAGAAGGCGTTTTTGGAGCCTGTCAAGGCGGGTGCTGTTAAGGAAGTCTGTTTTACGCAGAAGATGTCGCTGCAGGGCGGCTCTTACCTGATTTCATTCGGCGTTACAGGCTATAACGGAAATGACTTTCAGGTTTATCACAGACTGTATGACGCGCTTGACGTGACGGTGATTTCGGATAAGGATACGGTCGGCTATTATGATATGGATTCAAAGGTGACAGTGACGGACGCGAAAATGGAATAAACTGCAATTCGCGCATTGCGGTCACAAAGCCTGCAGGCTGGGAAAGGAGCATGGTTATTCATATGACAAAATGCGAAAAAGTGGGCAGTGTAATGCTGGATTTGACATATTATCCCGGCGAGGATTTATATTCGGACGGAGCAATTGAGGACGAGCTGCTTGCGATTGTGCAAAGCAATCCGCCTTCGGCATATTCGCAGATAATTGCCGAAAAGAAGAGTTGGCCTGTTTTTTATCATTTGTCACCGTTTCGCACCAACATTATTGACTGGCTGCCTTTTAAGAAGACGGACAAGGTGCTTGAAATCGGTTCGGGCTGCGGTGCGATTACGGGCGCGCTTGCAAGACGTGCGGGAAGCGTTACCTGCATTGATTTGTCGAAAAAGCGCAGTTTGGTAAACGCATACAGACACAAAGAGTATGACAATATCACAATAAAGGTCGGCAATTTTCAGGACATTGAGCCGCATTTGGACGCGGATTTTGATTATGTGCTGCTGATTGGCGTGTTTGAGTACGGGCAGGCGTACATCGGCGGAGATACGCCGTATGAGGATTTTATGCGGATTTGCAACCGCCATCGCGGGCTGGACGGCAGATTAATTATAGCAATCGAAAATAAGTTCGGATTAAAGTATTGGGCGGGCTGCCGTGAGGACCACTTGGGGACCTATTTTTCCGGACTTGAGGGGTATCATGAGGGCGGTTCGGCAAGGACTTTTACACGGCATGGGTTGGAGCGGATTGTGGAGCGCGTCGGTATTGATGCGGATTCATGTGACTATCCGTATCCCGATTATAAATTTATGACGACGGTTTATTCTGACCGCCGTCTGCCGAAAAAAGGCGAACTTTCCAACAATCTGAGAAACTTTGACCGCGAGCGGGTACTTTTGTTTGACGAGAAACAGGTGTTTGATGAGATTATCGCGGAAAACAAATTTCCGCTTTTTTCCAATTCGTATCTTCTCGTTGTGGGCGGTGCGCCGGATGTGATTTATGCGAAATTTTCAAACGACAGGGCGCAAAAGTGGGCAATTCGTACGAGTATGACGGCGTGTGCACCAGATTGCATTCAGGTAGAGAAAATTCCCGATACTGCGGCGGCATATGGGCATATGCACAGCACAAAACAGGCGTATGCGCTTTTGGCAAAGCGGTATGAAGGGACGAAAATAGAGATGAACAGGTGCAGCGAAAAGGACGGCAATGCTGAAAACGGTCTTGTGTTTGAATACTGCAAGGGCGTGACATTGGAAGCAATGCTTGATATGTGTTTGGACAGGGCAGATGTGGAAGGCTTTAAGGCGCTTGTCGCGGAATATATGGAATGGCTGCGCTATGGCGAGGTCTGCGACGGGGAAGGGGCAGTTTCCAATATTGATTTCATTTTCCCAAATATCCTTGTGGAGGGGAATAAATGGCATGTGATTGATTACGAATGGACGTTTGAGCAATATGTTCCCGCAAAGGAGATTGCGTTTCGGGCGTTCTATGATTATATCCTTGGCGGCGCGCGCAGAAAGGCGTGCAGGGAGCTTTTATTTCAGGAGATTTTGGGACTTTCTGAGGAGGAGATTACTGCGGCAGTGCAAAAGGAGCAGGAGTTTCAGCGTTTTATCAGCGGGGACCATGTGTCGGTGGACGCAATGCGTGAGCTGATTGGTAACCGTGCGTATGAGCTGGACGGAATGCTCAGCCATTGCCATTATGCGGATGAAAAGTTTGTGGCGCAGCTTTATTTTGATTACGGAGAGGGCTTTAGTGAGGCGCATTCGGTGAAACTTAGGGACTGCTTTTTTGCGCAGAAGGACTTGCGGATTGCGTATGACATTCCCGAGGATGCGGTGCGGGTGCGGATTGACCCGTGTTCGTACATGTGTACGGCAAGTATCCGGAGTATTATGGTAAATGACAAGCTTTATGTGGGTGAGGATATGGAGACGAACGGCGTATGGCACTCGTGCGGTGCACTTGTGTTTGCCAGCGAAGACCCCAATATAGCAATCCATGTATCCGGCGGGGGGCGTCTGCATGTGGATATGGAGGTTATGGAGCTGCCCGAGGTACTTGCAAAGAAACTTGTGCAAGATGTTTCAGAGCAGAATATTATGGATAAAACAAAGCACTTTATAAAGCAAAGACTAAAGGGGAAAAATTAGGGAAGAAATTCATGTTTGGTAAGATAAAGGGCATTTTACAGGAAAAACTATATCAAAAATGCAAGGCGGAGTACGATGAGGAGCTGCGTTCCCAATCCGATCCTTATCTTTTGTGGATTAAGGAGAATGAGCAGATTTCCGGTGAGGAGCAGGAGGCATCGTATCCTGCGCTTGGCGTTGTCTATATGGAAAACTGCACGGGAAGCTTTTCGCTTGCGGACTGCGACAAGGAGATTTTGCTTTTTGTGTCGGAACGCGGGCGTATTGCGGCCGGTGCGTTTCGGGAGATTTTGCACTATTTTGATACCCACAAGGACGTGAATGTGGTGTATGCCGACGAGGATGTGTGGCAGCTTTGCGAAGATGACAGCGCTCAGAACGCGGACGATGCGGATGCACACCGCATTTTTCCGTGGACAAAACCGATGTGGTCGCCGGATACGCTGTTTTCGTTCTTTTATTTCGGCAATATTTTTGCGGTCAGGCGGTCTGCATTTCTGGATATTACATGGCTTGGAGAGGACGACTACAGGAAGAATATCTATGATTTTATCCTCAAGGCGACTGAGGACAAAAAGCGTGTGGGGCATATTGAGAAGGTATTGTTCCACGCGTACCGTAAAGGGGAGAGCCGTGCGGCAATTGAAGAGGAGCTGCTGCATTCCACGGATTTTATCGGTGCGGGCAGGCAGTATGACGGCATCAAAGAGGCAGCTATGGCACGGCGCGGTCTGAAGGGCGTTTTGACTGTGGACGAAAAGACGGGGATTTCCTATCCGGTATATCAGTTTGACGAGGAGCCGCTTGTCAGTATCGTTATCCCGTCAAAGGATAATGAAGCGGTATTAAAACAGTGTATCCGTTCGATTTATGCGCATACGGCGTACCGAAATGTTGAACTGATTGGGGTGGATAACGGCAGTACGGAGCAGGTGCGCATGGGGCTTGATAATTTCAGGCAGGAGTATCCGTTTACGTATTTATATATTCCGATGGATTTTAATTTTTCCAAAATGTGCAATCTTGGCGTTCAGGAGGCAAAGGGCGAGTTTATTCTTTTGCTGAACGACGACATGGAGGCGGTGGAGGACAGCTGGCTGCTGCGGTTGGCAGGGCAGGCGTCGTTAGAGCATGTGGGCGCGGTTGGCGCGAAGCTTTTATATCCGAATACTTCCCTCATTCAGCATGCGGGGATTGCGAATACGGTTTCCGGTCCGGGTCATAAGCTCAAGAAGCTTGATGACAACGTTTCGTACTATTACGGCAGAAATCGTTTTATCTATGATTTGATTGGCGTGACGGCGGCGTGCCTTATGATACGCAGGGAGTGCTATTTGGCGCTTGGCGGTCTGTTTGAGGGGCTTGCCGTGGCATATAATGATGTGGATTTTTGTTTCCGGCTTTGCGAAAAAGGGCTTTACAACGTACAGCGAAACGATGTGGTGCTCTACCACCATGAGTCGCTCAGCCGCGGGGACGATATGCAGGATGAAAATAAATTAAAGCGTCTGATGGCGGAAAAGGATGTTTTGTATCAACGGCACAGGCAGTTTTACAGGCAGGACCCGTTTATCGGAACATTGATGAACGACGGCGAGCCGGAGTACGGATGCCGCTGGCTGGAGGGGTATGAGCTTGTCAATCTCTCCGACTGTGACGATAAGCTGCTGGAGGGGAAAAAGCTTCCCGATGCTGCCACGATGAACAACGCCATTATGGTCGTGGTGGAGGACTGCGGAAAAGAACAGTTTGTGAAAGCCTTAACAAAGGGCGGAAAACAAAAGAAAGCCTATTATTTAATCAAAGGCTGGGCATACATTCCGGGCGTGGATAACGCGCGCTATACATTCAAAATACTTTTGGTAAACGGTGAAGGACGCGTTTGGGAGCTGCCGGTGCAGAAACGCTATCGCAAGGATGTGGCGGTGATTTTGCCGGACGAGGTCAATGTGGAACTTACGGGTTTTTGCAGCTGGATTTTTGAGGGCACGCTTCCGGCGGGAACCTATCGGCTTTGGATAACCGCAAAGGACGGCTGCTCAAGACAGCGGCTGTACCGGGATATGGAGCGGGAGCTGGTGATTGAAGAAGCAGGGGCATTTTAAGGAATACGCAGAGAATCAGTTCGTGTATAATAGTAGAACAGGACAGCGTCAAAGGGAGGTGCGGCATGGAGCTATATTTAAAAAATATAGGTAAGGTTGCAGAGGCAAAAGTTGAAATAAAAGGGATTACGGTGGTTGCGGGTGAAAATGACACCGGCAAAAGTACGGTTGGGAGAGCGCTTTTTTCGTTGTTCAATAGTTTTTATGAGATTGGAGAGCAGATTCGGCAGGAACGGATTGCGAGTATTGTCAGTGTGCTTCGGATAACATATGGGAATACTCTTTTTATAACGGATGATTTGCAGGCAAAAGGACTGGAAGAGTATGCGGAAGAGGTTTTAGACAAAGCACAGGAGTATAAAAAAGACATTAAGCTTTTGGAAAAAGACATACACTCGGGACTTATAATGGATGGGGACCGTTTAGAAACATATCTTGAAACGATAGACGTTGAGGATGTCGCAAAGCGTGTGTATGATATTTTGTGCGTACCGGATGATGATATTTTTCAGTCGGTAATTAACAAGAAAATTAACGCGGAATTTAACGGGCAGCTTTTAAATATTGATGCAGATACTGAGGGAGAGATTACGCTGAAAGTAAAGGATGAGGAGCTGACCGTAACTGTTTTTTCGGATGCCGTGTCAGTAAGTGAAATCAATCATTGTCTTCACACGGAAGCAATTTATATTGATGATCCCTTTGTGTTGGATGATATGAATCTAAGGATGCTGCAATGGAGACTCAGCTATGCGGACCATCGCATTCAATTGGAGCATAAACTTGCTTTTCATCAAAGTGCTGCCAGTGTCGTGGATGAGCTTGTTGTAGAAAAGAAATTTGAAAAAATTTATGAGATGTTATCATCCGTATGCAGCGGTACCATCGTGACACAAAAAAACAGACGGGTTGGATACCAGTTGAAAAATTCCCATAAAACGTTAAGCGTTAAAAATTTATCAACCGGACTGAAAACATTTGCCATATTAAAGACATTACTGTCAAACGGTGCAATTACAGACAACGGCACGATTATACTGGATGAACCTGAAATTCATCTTCACCCCGAATGGCAGTTGCGATTTGCGGAGCTGATTGTTCTTCTATACAGAGAGTTTCATATGCACATTTTGCTAAACACACACAGCCCGTATTTCCTGCGTGCAATTGAAGTGTATGCCGCAAAATACGGCGTAAGCGATATATGCCGATATTATTTAGCACAGGTGAATGAAAAAGGAAGCGCTTACATTCATGATGTTACGACCGAAATTGATAAAATATACGCAAAGCTGTCAAAACCGTTGCAGCAATTAGAGGATGAGAGGTGGAATATTGATTGACTTTGACGACTACCCGATCTTAAAAAACAATCTGTCCACATTAAAAGAAACTTCAATTGATGACCATGATAAAAATCATATTGTATACATGACTTGTTCAAACAGGCAGGCGGTGCATTTTGACGGTGTTAAAAATGAATATATTGCTCCGTTGCATGTGCACGATGTGCCAAAGTCAAATGACGCGTTATTTCTGAATAAGAAGAAAGAACTCGTGTTTGTGGAATTTAAGAACGGTTTTATGGACGGAGAGAAGAGATTTGCAGTACGCAGAAAAATATACGACAGTATTATTATCCTTACGGATGTTTTAAATATGGGAATTAGCAGATTAAGGGGAAATATGGAGTATATTTTGGTCTATAACGAGGCTGTAAATGCCAATGAAAAGGATGTGTTAAATAAAAAGTCCCATGTTCAGCATTCAAGTGCATTTAATGCGTTAGCAAAGAGTATCAGTCAAATGGCAAAGGATGAGTATGTCTGCTTTGGAATTAAGATGTTTGAGGGCTATTGCTTTAAAAAAGTACATACCTATACGGAAAAAGAATTTGAGCAGTATTTAAGGGAAAACTGATTGTATATAGTTTAGAAACGCTGAAACGAGGAATAACAGATGGACTATCAAAAAGAACTTTTTGCCCAATGCACGCCGTATTTACAGTGGCTGAGAGAGCATGAGCCTGTAGCAGGCAGTGACAAAAATGATACGGGGAAACCGCTTGACGTGTTTCCCTTTTCTTCGTGTGAGGACAGCGTAGAGGATATTTTGGGCGGTCCCGCTGATAAGGAGCGGATTTACCTGTTTGCAGGTAAGGACGGCGTGCTGCAGGAGGGTGCATATGAGCGGATTGCACAGGTATTTTCGCAGCAGGAGCAGGCAATGCTGGGTTATGCGGACGAGGACTATTACGGGACGCTTGCCGAATTATATGGGATAGAAGAACAAGAGTTTGAAGACAAAATAACATCGGCATTCCGAGAGCCCGCAAACGGTCTGTACCGGGGAGAACCGTGGTTTAAGCCAGACTTTTCGCCGGATACGCTGGAAGCCTTTTTTTACATTGGAAATATCTTTGCCGTGCGCGGACAGGCGATTGCAGAGATAACAGATGCACTTGGCACGGAACTTTCGCTCTGCGGGCTCGTGCGTGCGCTTTCTCATAAAACGCTGGAACGAGGGGGCGGTATGCATGGAGCGGACTTATTTGTGCATATTCCTGAAGTGCTCTATACCAATAACAGGATTTCCAAAAAGGATACGCTTGACGGTTTTGTGCCGGATGCGTTTGAAAATGTTGATAATAAGCATATCGTACGCATCGGCGGGAAAAGGGCAAGCCTTGGCAAATTATCCGTTATTATCCCGTCAAAGGACAACTTTAAACTGCTCAAGAGGTGTGTCGAAACGTTTGTTTCGTGTGCAAAAGACGTTGACTATGAGTTGATTGTCGTGGATAACGGAAGCGCTGACGAGAACAGGATGTGTATAAAATCTTTTTTGGAGGAGCACGGCGCAAAGTATCTGTACGAACAGGCCGCATTTAACTTTTCTAAAATGTGCAATCTCGGTGCAAAGGCGGCAGACGGCGATTTCCTGCTGTTTTTGAACGACGACATTGAAATCGGCAAGGCGCAGCAGGACGGGCAGTGGCTCCATAAAATGATGCGCTATGCCGCAATGGAGCATGTGGGTGCAGTGGGAATAAAACTTCGCTATCCTGACGGCAATTTAATCCAGCACGTAGGCATCACAAACATGGGAATCGGTCCCGCACACAAGCTTGGCGGTATGCCCGATGACGGCAGTCTGTATCACGGGCACAACCTCGCCGATTACAATATGCTTGGCGTGACGGCGGCGTGCATGATGGTTTCCCGCGACAAGTTTGTGCGCGCAGGCTTTTTTGACGAGGAGCTTGCCGTGGCGTATAATGATGTGGAGCTGTGTTTTCGGCTGTACCGGATGGGATTCTACAATGTGCAGGTAAACAGCGCGTTTTTAATCCATCACGAATCGGTCAGCCGCGGGGCGGATACCGCGCCCGAAAAAAAAGAGCGGCTGTTACGGGAAAAGCGCAGGCTGTATGAAAAGCATGCTTGGGCAATGACGAAAACAGGGGGATATGACCCGTTTTACAGTCAGAATCTCGTACAGTGGGAAAAAGATGCGGCGTATCATGTGAATTATTTGTATGCGTGCGAAAAAACGGTGTCCTTAAAACTGCTTGCGGAGGAAGGAAAAAGAACGCTTTTGAAGTGGTTTATGCTGGACAACATACGACAGCATTTGGAAAGAATAAACGTTCGGTTTGCAGACTGCTACAGGAAGCTGACAGGAGAGAACCGTTATATGTTTCATATCGACCAAATCACGCAGGAGGACGGTATCGTGACGGTTACAGGCTGGCATGTCCTGCGGGGAAAGGATAATGCAGGGCTTGCGAAAACGCTTTTGATTTTTGGTCCGTCGTGGAAAAAATATGAGGCAGAGTCAGCCCCGAAGCTGCGACGCGACGCGGAGGCGCTTTTTGTACAGGACCGCCGTACGAAAAACACGGCGCTTTCGGGCATTTGTCTGAAATTTAACGCCGATAAGCTTCCAAAAGGACCATATTCCATTGGAATTGTCGTGGAGCGCGGGGGCAGAAGACGGTTTGTGCATTTGAAAGCGTCGTTTGAAATATAAAATCATCAGACTTTTGGGGAACCGCAGATAGAAGAACAGAAATGGAGAATAGGAATGGAAAACGGGAACGAACACATTGACTATAAACAGGCATATGAGCAGGAAAAAGCGCGCGCCGCGTCTTTGGCAGGCAGGCTTGCCGACGCTAAGAACGAGGCGGATAACCTGCAATTCCAGCTTGACCGCATTAAAAACAATCCGATGTGGAAAGCGTCAAAGCCGCTGCGTCAGGTGATGCACTGGGGACTGCGCAACTACAGAAGACTGCGCAATTTAGGCGGTCCGCGCGGCATTGCGAGAAAGCTCAAACAGAAAAAAATTGAAGCGCAGGCAAAAAAGCTTCACGGTACGGCGAGCTTTCCGTCGGCTGATGAGGCAAAACGGCAGCAGGAAACAAAATTTGACCGCATGGTAAAAATCAGCATTCTTGTGCCGCTCTACAACACACCGCAGACGTTTTTAAACGAAATGATTGAATCTGTCCTTGCCCAAACCTACCAAAACTGGGAACTTTGTCTTGCGGACGGTTCTGACCACGACCATGACGATGTGGGGGCGCGCTGTAAAGAATACATCCAAAAGGACAGCCGCATCCGATATAAACGCCTCGAAAAAAACGAGGGCATTTCCGGAAACACAAACAGGTGTTATGAAATGGCGACAGGCGAATACATCGGGCTTTTCGACCATGACGACGTGCTGCACCCCTCCGTTTTGTACGAGTATGTCAAAGTCATCAACGAGCAGGATGCAGACTACATTTACTGCGACGAAACCACTTTTAAGGGCGACAGCATTGACAATATGATTACCCTGCATTTTAAGCCGGATTTTGCGCCTGACAACCTTAGGGCAAACAATTACATCTGTCATTTCAGTGTGTTTTCGCGGGAGCTTTTGGAGGGGACGGAGCTGTTTCGCAGCGGTTTTGACGGCAGTCAGGACCATGACATGATTTTGCGTCTGACCGCGAATGCAAAAAACGTGGTTCATGTGCCAAAGCTCCTTTATTACTGGCGTTCCCACAAGGCGAGCGTGGCAAGCGACATCAGCGCAAAGCCTTATGCGATTGCGGCGGCAAAGGGCGCGGTGGCGGCGCATCTGCAAAGCTGCGGTTTTCAGAATTTTGAAATCAAAAGCACGAGGGCGTTTGACACCATTTTTGAGATTAAATACGAAATTGCGCGCGAGGACAAGATTTCGATTTTAATTCCGAATAAAGACCATATAGACGATTTAAGACGCTGCATTGATTCGATTAAGGAGCGCAGTACCTACGAAAACTATGAGATTATCGTAATTGAGAACAACAGCGCGGACAAGGCGACGTTTGACTATTATAAAACACTGGAAGAACAGGATAAAATAACGGTTGTCATGTACGAGGGTGATTTTAACTATTCCCGTATCAACAACTTCGGCGCACGCTTTGCAACAGGAGAATATCTACTGTTATTAAATAACGACACGCAGGTCATCACCATGAACTGGCTGGAATCAATGCTGATGTATGCACAGCGTCCCGACGTGGGCGCAGTCGGCGCAAAGCTCTATTACGGCGACAGGACAATCCAACACGCGGGCGTGGTTGTGGGCTTAGGCGCACACCGGACGGCGGGGCATACGCACTATAAAATCAACTACGATAATTTGGGATACATGGGAAAGCTTTGCTATGCCCAAAACGTGTCGGCTGTCACCGGAGCGTGCCTGATGGTCAAAAAGAGCCTTTACGACGCGCTTGGCGGACTGGACGAGCAGTTTAAAATAGCGTTAAACGACGTGGATTTCTGCCTGCGCCTTCGGGAACAGGGGTATTTAAACGTCTTTACGCCGTTTGCGGAGCTTTATCATTTTGAGTCGGCGTCGCGCGGGATTGACGTGGAAAACGAGGCGAAGGCAAAACGCTACGAAGAGGAGTCCGCGCTGTTTCGGGGGCGCTGGAAGGCGCTTCTTGAAAAAGGCGATCCGTACTACAACCCCAATTTTTCCCTTGACCACAGCGATTATTCGCTGCGCGTGGAAAAAAATGTATGAAACCTTGTGATTTCCTTGAAAAATTTCCATTTTTTTGGTTTAATATAATTATGTAAAATATTACCGCATACGAATACAAGAATGGAGGGTTTACAAAATGAGTTTCATGGACGAATTTAATTTTTGGCTGAAGGACGACTATTTTGACCAGGCGACAAAGGACGAGCTTTTGGCGATTAAGGACAACGAGACCGAAATCGAGGAGCGCTTCTACAAAGAACTGGAGTTTGGTACAGGCGGTTTACGCGGCATTATCGGCGCAGGTACAAACAGAATGAACATCTACACCGTGCGCAAGGCGACACAGGGACTTGCAAACTACATCATCAAGCAGGGCGGCGCGGAAAAAGGCGTTGCGATTGCGTATGATTCAAGACGCATGAGCCCTGAATTTGCGGATGAAACGGCACGCTGTCTTGCGGCAAACGGCATCAAGGCGTATGTATTTGATTCGTTAAGACCCACACCAGAGCTTTCTTTTGCACTGCGCAAGCTTGGCTGCATCGCAGGCGTAGTCGTTACGGCAAGCCACAATCCGCCGGAGTACAACGGCTACAAGGCATACTGGGAAGACGGCGCACAGGTAACACCTCCGCATGATACCGGAATTATCGGCGAAGTAAGAGCCATCACGGATTATCATAACGTAAAGACCATGCCGAAGGAAGAGGCAATGGCAAAGGGGCTTTACGAGGTGATCGGCAAGGAAATTGACGATGCGTACATGGCAGAGCTGAAAAAGCAGAGCATTCACCCTGAAATCATTAAGGAAGTGTCAAAGGACATTAAGATTGTATACACACCGTTCCACGGTACGGGAAATATCCCGGTAAGACGCGTTTTGGAAGAGCTTGGTTTTGAGAACGTTTACGTTGTTCCCGAGCAGGAGCTGCCAGACCCCGATTTTACGACACTCGATTACCCGAACCCC
>ERZ808028.1643-NODE-1643-length-12691-cov-4.264230_pt1 | contig 12691 bp, 4 predicted proteins | sample MGYA00380184_ERZ808028 | MGnify/ENA primary metagenome ERZ808028 (study PRJEB31490, sample SAMN06133397) | mouse gut metagenome | isolation source: J8_1 | host: mice | place: China: Chengdu | collected 2015-05 ...
CCTGTACCGGGTCATGACAACAACAATGTGAACCGAAATATGCCCGTTTCCCCCAATGATCCCCGTATTCAGAACGCTCCTGACCCCACCAGGGTCAGCCGGCCCGACAACCGGACGGAGCGGCAGGACACCGGGGACTCCACAGGGGGGAATCAGGCCCTGCGCTATGATTCCAACTTCGCCTCCTTCCTGCAGCGGCTGATGAACACCCCCGGCATGAGCCAGAGCCTGTCTACCATCCTGGCCTTCTACGAGGGGACGGTGGTCTCCTCCGGCATCGAGGAGGGCCTGGCCAGCGAGATGGGGGCCCTGCTCAACATGCTGAAGATGGACGAGAGCCAGCTGGGCAAATTCCTCTTCTCCCAGCTGGCCAACGGCACCCGCTTCGGCGGGGCCCTGTTCGCCATCCTGCGGGACGCCTACTCCTCCAGCAACGCCGAGTCGGTGCGCAGCAGCATATTGCAGTTTTTGAAGAAGTACAGCGACTACTCCTCCACCAGCCATATTCAGGGCAACCTGCTGCGGGGGCTGACCCGGTTGACCCGGGCCATCCCCGCCAGCTATGGCAGCCAGCTGCTGCCCATGGTGTCCCGGCTGGAGGAGCTGCTCAACGCCGGGGACCGGGCCGGGGCCCTGAAGCTGCTCCAGGGCAGCATCCTCCCCTTCCTGTCCGCCTACACCAGCAAGACCAACGACATGGGCCTGTCCCGCACGCTGATCTCCATGCTGGCGCTGGATATCTCCCGGTATGAGAACGGCAGCGAGGAAAGCGTGCTCCAGGCCTTCCACCAGCTCAACGGCAGCCCCGGCCTGAGAGACCGGCTGGGCGGGCTGTCGGACGAGGCGCTGCTGCGGCTGCTCAACAGCTCCAGCTTCGCCAAGGCCGCCGAGGGCGACCAGTTCGCCGCCCAGCTCACCAAGGCCGCTTACAGCGCCCTCCAGGGCGGGGCGGCCAACGAGGTGCAGGAGGCCTTCCGCAATATCATTGCCGCCTTCCTGGTCAACGAGAGCGTACACATGCCGCTGAACCACATCCTGCTCCCCCTGGAGTGGGACGGGAAAATGGTGTTCTCCGAGATGTGGGTGGACCCGGACGCGGAGGAGAACATGAAGCGGGGCAGAGGGGAGCGGGACAATACCCAGCGCTTCCTGTTCAAAATTGATATCCAGGGGCTGGGCTTCTTCGATATCGTGCTTACCAGCCAGGGGGAGCGGGTGGATGTTCAGGTGTTCTGTCCGGACCGGGTGGCCCCCTTCTCCCAGCTGGTGCAGGGGGAGCTGTCACGGATTCTGACCGACAACGGCCTGACCGCCGGCGCGGTGCAGGTGCAGAGAATGGACCGGCCGCTGACTATTTCCGGGGTGTTCCCACGGATCTTTGAGGGGGAGAACAGCATCAATGTCAAGATATGATAATCGGGCCACCAACCGGGCTGTGGCCCTGCGCTACGATGGGGAGGGCGCCCCGGTGGTGGTGGCCTCCGGCATGGGCTTTCTGGCCGAGCGGATGGTGGAGGTGGCCGCCGAGAGCGGCGTGCCCGTCTATGAGGACAACTCCCTGGCCACCATGCTGTCTCAGCTGGCCCTGGGGCAGGAGATTCCCGATGCGCTGTACCAGGCCATTGTGGAAATTTACGTTTACTTTTTAAATTTTGACCCCACTGACCCGGACAAGGCGCGGCGGGAGCGCAAGGCCCTGGCGGAGCAGGCGGAGGAGGCGGCCAAGGCTGTGCCGGCCGCCGAGGAAGAGAAAGGAGCGCCTTAAATGGAAGAACGTCTCTATTTGATTTTGGACAGCCAGGGGACACCCCTGGCCAACGCCGTGCTGGAGTCGCCGCCCAAGGCGGAGATTCTGCAGATCCGCGTGCTCAACGACAAGGTGGAGGCGGTGGCCGCCCACCGGGAGATTCAGCTCATCGGCATCGACAACGGCACCCCGGACCGGGTGGGCGTGATTGTCCGCCAGCGGGACGACCGGCTGGTTGTGCAGCCCACCGCCGCCCTGGGCCCCGCCGCCCGGGAAAACCTGCGCATCCTGACCGACTTCGAGAGCGTGATGTACCCCGTCACCGGACGCTGGAAGGGCCAGCGCTCCCTCAGAGCCAAGGACCTGAGCTGCGGCGGCATCGCCTTTTACTCCGGCATCCCCCTGGAGGACCGGGAGATTGTGGAGATGGTGCTGCCGGTGACCGACTCCCCGGTGGTGGTCAAAGCCCAGATGATCCGGCAGCTAAAGGATGAGAGCTCCCAGCTTCCCCTGTACGCCGCGAAATTTGTGGATCTGATCCAGGACGAGGAGGCCCTGATCCGCAAGGCGGTATTCAGCATCCAGATCACCACGGCCGACTGATTCAATATTAGCTGGGGCGCCCCCGGGCGTCCTGTTTCCCTCGGGATAAAGAAAGGAGAACCGCTATGTCTCGCAGAACCAGATTCCAAACCTACACATGGAAGGAGCGGGCGCTGTCCCTGCTGCTGGCCGCCGTCCTGCTGCTGGGGATGGCGCCCGGCCTGACGGCGCCCGCCTCCGCCCACTGGGCCGACGCCTACCTGGACCAGCTGGTGGACTGGGGGGTGATCCGGGCCGACCAGACCGGAAACCCCAACGCCCCCATTACCCGGGCCGATTTCGCGGCCATTGTCAACCGCGCCTACGGCTACACCGAGGTGGGGGATATCCCCTTTACCGACGTGAAGGTGACCGACTGGTTCCATGACGACATCGCGATCGCCTACAACGCCGGCTATATGGTGGGCACCTCCGCCACCACCGCCTCCCCCAACGACACCCTGACCCGGGAGATGGCGGTGTGCATCCTGGGCCGGAATATGATGATGAAGGAGACCACGGGGGAGACCCTGGCCTTCAGCGACGGGCGGGATATCAGCAACTGGGCCCGGGGCCTGGTGAAGACCGCCGTGGACAACTACATCATCTCGGGCTACCCCGACAACAGCTTCGGGCCCCAGGACCCCATCTCCAAGGGACAGATGGCCGTTCTGGTGACCCAGTGCCTCGGCCAGCCCATCCGGGAGAGCGGCAGCTACTCCCTGGGCGGGGTCTTCGGCAATGTGACCATCACCTCCCCCAATGTCACCCTGCGGGACACCACCATCAGCGGCGACCTGTATGTGTCCGGCGGCGTGGGCCTGGGGGGCATCAAGCTGGAGAACGTGAACGTGCTGGGCCGGATTATCGTCAGCAGCTCGGGCGAGAGCGAGGCCGGCGAGGCCAGCGTGGTGATGCGCAACGTCACCGCCAACGAGATGCTGGTGGACAATATGCGCAACAAGACGGTGACCATCCGGGCGGACGGCATCACCGATATCGCACAGACCACTGTGCGCACCTCCGCCTACCTGGAGGACAACAACACCGACGACAAGGGCCTGATGAAGATTACCCTGGACGGCGAGCCCGGCACCCGGCTCACCCTGGCCGGCCGGATCAAAGAGGTGGAGAATATCAGCCCCTCCTCCACCATCCAGGTGGCCAAGGGCTCGGTGAAGAAGCTCACGGTGGACGAGGCGGCCGTCGGCTCCACCGTCCAGCTGGACCGGAACACCGAGGTCAAGGAGATGAACCTGGACGTGGCCACCAGCGTCACCGGTGAGGGCGACATCGAGAAGCTGAATGTCAACGCCCCCGGCTGCGTGGTGTCCATGCTGCCCGATAAGATTTACATCCGTCCCGGCCTGACCGCCAACATCGCGGGGGTGGTGATGGACCACCTGGCCGCCGAACAGGGGTCCACCGACCCGCGGCTGCTGTCCGGCTATCCGGCGGCCAGGGACATTACCCCCAACGGCGCCCGCGCCGACTTCTCCGCCAACAAGAAGGGCACCATCTACTGGGCGGTGAGCAGCATCGGCGACGGCTCCATCGGGGAGGAGGACCTGATCTCTCCGCCGTCTTACGGCTCCAAGGCGGTGAGCAACGGCTCGGTGGCCGCCCCCACCGGGGACACCGTGGTCAGCGCCCAGGTCGCCGGACTGACGGTGGGCGGGTCCTACTACCTGTCCGCCGTGCTGGTGGATGAGCAGGACCGGCGCAGCGTGGTGAAGGTGGTCTCCTTCAGCACGCCGGACAACACCGTGCCCGCCTTCGCGCAGGGCTATCCCTACATGTCCTATATCACCGATACCGAGGCCCAGGTGGCCGTGATGGCGACCAAGGACTGCCGGATGTACTACGCCGTGCTGCCCAGAAACGCCCAGGCGCCTACCGCCGATAACCTGAAATCTGCCGCCGTGTCCAATAACCTGGGCTACGGCGTGGTGGAGCTGGAGAAAAATAAGGAGTACAGCAGCCGCGACCAGGCCTTTATGGTCAGCCGCCGGCTGGAGGAGCTGAAGGACTATACCCTGTATCTGTGGCTCACCGACGGCATCAACAGCTCCGCTGTGATACCCGTGCAGTTTACCACCAAGGATATGACGCCGCCGGAGTTTGTGGTGTCGCCCTATGAGGCGGGTCAGCCCCAGGCCAATTCTGTGCCGCTGGCGGCTACGCTGAATGAAAACGGAACCATCTTCTGGGTTGTGGTGGAGGAGGGGGACAACTACCCCCGGCCCAACAACCAGGACCCCACGGACAACGAGACGGATGGACTGCGGGCCAAGCTGGACAGCGACTACGCCAAGCTCCAGGTGGCAAACGGGATGAACTGCCTGCAAAAGGGCCAGGTGAACGCCCAGGCCAACACGGAGGTAAAATTCAATGTGACCGGTTTGCAGCCAGAGAAGGCCTATGACCTGTACTACCTGGCCCAGGATGCCGCGGGGAACTATTCCATCCGGGTTGAGAAGATTCAGGGCGGCATCCATACCCTGGACACCAGCCGGCCCCTGGTCCGGCAGTGGTTTACCAGCACCAGCGGGCTGGACGAGACGGTTGATCCTATGCCCGATACCGATATTGTGCTGGAATTCAGCGAAAATGTGGCCTACAGCGGAAAGGACTTCCTGAGTCTCTATGAAAATCCGGACAAGAGCGACTTTGTGAACGCGCTGCACGAGACCATTACCATGTTTGAGCAGCGCATCGGCTCGCCAAAGCCAAACCAGGTGTATGACGAGCGGAATGTGGAGAGCGGGGAGGCCACCGAGGACCAGTGCGTCATCGACTACACCAAGGCGAGGGTGGAAAAGGCGACGGACGGCAGCGGCAAGGTAAACCTGATTTTCCCCGCGGAGGGGCTGAGGCTGTCCAGCGGAACCACCTATTACTTTGAGATCATGAAAATTACCGATAACTCCACCGCGAAGAACGAGATCAGACCCCAAAAGGTGGACTTTAACCAGGCGTCTATCACGGAAGGCCACAAGGTGCCCCGGTTTACTGTGGCCTCTGCCCGGCTGAACTTAACCACCAGCACGCTGGACGAGGAGGAGTACCCGTTTGATCTTGCGGCCGAGGACGGCAAGAAGGATATCGAATTCAGTTTCTATGTAGCCCCGGAGTCCACCAGCCGGGCAGACGAGGGCGTGCGGTATGACCTGCTCTTCTGGAGCGAGAGCAGAATCAGCTTTGACCTCTACTACCGCAAGCTGGACGCCAAGACTATGGAGCCGGTTACGAGCGGGGTCACCCCGGAGCTGCCCGCAACCGCTACCCCCACAGAGATGGATAACGGCTGGTATCTCCTGAACAACAGCGGCACCCCGATCTCTCCTGTGCAGGGGGAGACGAAGGGCGGCGTGGACCTGCACAAGCAGTTTAACAACGCGACCAGCGCCACCTTCCCCAGGCTGAAGGATCTGGACGATTCCGGCGATTACCTCTATGAGTTCGCCGTGTCCGTCACCCAGATCGGCACGGTGACAAACCGCAAGGCGTGGAGCGGAAAGGTGAACTTCTATGTCAACGCGGCGTCGGCCGTCAGCGGACGGAATCTGGAGAATCTGGCCAACGGGCAGACAGAGGAGAACTGGAGAGTATTCTACGCGGAGAAGGGCATGAACGGCGGCGGCGGCTCGAGCATCGGTGTGAGCACCCTTGACGGCTCCGATACGCTGAAGCTGGATTATGACTTCTCCAACACCCAGGTGCCCAGCTTTACCAGCGGCGCGCCCACCTTTAAGGTGGGGGATTCGTCGGTGGAGATCGGGGTCAATCTGACCCTGCCGGGTACGGTCTACTACCTGATTGCCCCGGTGGCGCCGAAGGAGAGCAGCACCGGAATATCCTCCATTCGGACGGTTGTAAATAAGGTGCCTAAACTGCAGGCAAACGGCGATCCAATGCTGGACCCCGACGAAAATGTGATATTCCAAATAGAAACGAAGAGCGACCGCGACTTGTATGATTCCGGCGTGGTGCCTGAAGTGGGCGGGAAGGGAGACCCCAACATTAAGGACAGTACAAAGGACCCCTACACGGAATCGGAATGGGTGACCGCCCCGGTGGTGGACGACGTGAGATTTCCGCCCTACAACAATGAACAGTTTAAGAAGGGGACGTATGTCTACAGCGGCGGCGGCGGCTATGAGCCCATTAAGCCGGTAATCAGCGGCCTGCTGCCCAATCAGGAGTATTTCTGCTACATGGTGCTGATGGGCGCGAACCCCAGAGAGACCTCGCAGGTGTATCTGTATACCTTTAAAACCAGCGAGACATCGAAGCCGAGGATTACGCTGGACGATAAGCGAAACGGCGAGGTTGAAATCAGTACGGCATACGGAAACTCCAACGAGAACAGCGTGGAGGCCGACCTGACCTGGCGTGTCTTCACCCAGACCCAGGGACAGAACGCGCTGAAGGGTAAGTTTGATATTCCTGCGACGGACAGTGCCGGCAATACGATAACAGGCTATAAGGGAGATCCGAATGATGCGACTGTTCTGAATGTTGATACTGTGCTGAAGGCGCTGACCACCACCTATGACGCCACCGTGGCCTATGGCGGCACAGTCCCCGGGAATGCGCAGTACGGGAAAAGCTACAACGGATTTACCGTCTTTGATGTGTTTGCTGATTCGACGGAGAAGCGGGCGGTGGAGAAGCTGGTAAGCAGCCCCGAGGATGCGTACGGAAAGGTGAACAGCGGAGACGCCGCTACACGGATCACCGGGGAGTATGGCCCCTACGCGGATCGTGCGGACTGGGTGACAGACGGAGATGGCGTATTTCCGGAGCCGGCGAAATATTTGATTCTGGTGTCGGGCCATAATGTCAACAGCACCACTGGCGACGGAGACTGGTCGGCTGTCAACAGCTTCGCGGCTTACAACGGCGTTGTGGTCCAGGACCTGAACCCGCCGCTGCTGCGAGAGGGAAACGGCGTCGGCGGAGTGATTAACTATGATCCCACAACAAAGGAGTTGAGCGGGTATGTCGTCCTGCGGTTTGACAAGGATGTTTACTGGCGCAAGAACGGCGAGGAAGTAAATCATGAGGTGGTTGAAGACGACACCGCGCCGGCCAGCGGAAAAGTAGGTATTCTGTACAATATGCAGCCTCCGAAAGATAAGGTCGGAACTATTGAGGCAACTGGCGGCGGTGATACCTTTACAATTTCCTTCGAAGATATCACAGCGGACTCGACAGAGATTACGCTTTTGACAGGCGGATCAATTGTCAGTAAAGCAGGTAACCCGGCAGACAGCCCGATTATCATTACGATCAACAAGTGGAACAAGGCTACCGATACGCCCGTGAGTACAATCTGGCCTAATTTTGAGGTTTCCTATCATAACGGAAGCGGCGGAAAGGTCATGGGAACTCCGGTGGTGGGTCCTTGATTTCCCACCGGGAGCGGGCATTTCGCCCGCTCCCGCCGGCCATTTCCAAAACCTGACTTGCAAAGGAGTGTTTTACCATGAAAACAGCCCTTGGACGCCGCTGGCTGTCCCTGCTCCTGACCTGCGTGCTGTGCCTGAGCCTCGCCCCGGCGGCGTGGGCGGAGGACCCACCTTCAGGGGGCGGCACAACGCCGCCCGCCCTGACCGGCATTACCCTCAGCTTTAAAGAAGAACCGCCTGGTGAGGTGATGGAGGACGGGCAGCTTCCCAAGTTGGAGGTAATCGCAACGCCTGAGCCGGCTGACGCTGCTCTGACCGGCATCACCTACGCCTGGAACAGCAGTGATTCCGACGTGATTGCTGTGATCGGAAAGGACGCAACCGCCTCACTTGAGATTAAAGGGGTGGGAGAGGCGACAATCAGTGTTTTGGCGGAGTGCGGCACAATAAATAATACAGTGGAGCATAAGATTAAAGTCAAAGCCAATACCTCAACGCAGCCGACGGTTACGTTTACGCTGAGTGAAACTACCCTATCGCTGGAGGTGGGGGAGAGCAAGACCCTGACCGCCACGTATAAGGAAGACAACACAGCGGTCAGCAAGCCGGTCACATGGTCCATCGACAAAACTAATGTGGCGACGGTGGACAACAACGGCAGAGTGAAGGCCGTCGGAGCGGGTACGGCGACAATTACCGCAATGTGCGAGAAGGAAAAAGCCACCTGTACGGTTACGGTTTCCCCGGCCGACGTGCCCGACGCGACAGTTACCATCAACAATAAGGGCCCCTTCACGATTGATCCCAACGGAACGGCCTCCGTGACCGTCACCCCTACGCCGGGCACGGAGGAGGTCAAGTGGAAATTTGTGGGAGAGACGGGCGACCAGGATATTGATGACACTGATATCGTCAGCCTGAGCAAAAGGGGCAACACCTGGACCATCACCGGCAGAGAGCCCGGCGAGCTGCGCATGTACGCCTATGTGGGCGACGGGAGCGGCGCCAATCAGAGGACGGACACGATTACCGTTACCGTCAGCGGTATCGTCGTGGACACCAAACCCATCGAGCTTCAGGAAAACCAGATACTGCCGCTGCCCGAGGCCAAGGCCTATGGCACCGCCGCCAGCGGCGCGGTCAAGTATGTGGTCAGCGACGGCTATATCGCCCAGGTTGTAAAGGGAAACAGCGTGAAGGGCTACACCCCCGGCTCAACCGCGATTATTGTCAGCGACCAGAAGAACATCTATAAGGTGTCAATCCCCCTCACCGTGGTAAACGACCCCAGCACAACCATTGAGTACAGCCGGACCCTCCGCAGCGGCGAGGCGCTGTCCTTCAAGGAGCTGAGCAGCGACTTCCGCAGCCAGCTGGGAGGCAAGGTGGTCAGCGTGAGCGGGCTGAGCGTCCCGACGGACCAGGGCACCCTGTACTACAACTACCACTCCGAGGCCGAGCCCGGCTGGGGGGTGGGCAGCGACATCTACTACCTGGGCAGCGAGGTCACAGGGGGCCGGCGGGATCTGGAGGACGTCACATTTGTGGTGAAGCCCACCTATATGGGCGGCACCGTGAATATCTCCTATGTGGCCACCACCCGGGACTCCGAGGGCACCGAGACCTATAACTGCCGGATCACCCTGAAGGTGGAGCCGGAGACAGGGGCCAGCGCGGGGGTCTCCCTCACCACCAAGTACAATACCCCCGTCCGCTTCAACGCCAACGAGTTCAACCGGGTGTGCAAGGAGCGCACGGGCATGAGCCTGAGCTATATCACCTTCTCCCACACCCCGGTGCGGGAGGGGACGCTGTATACAGATTACGTGAGCGAGGGCAGCTACGGCAGCCTCGTCTCCCTGTACACCCAGTACAGTATGCGGAATCTGGATAACATCTGGTTTGTCCCCGCCCCCGGCTACACCGGGAACGTCACCGTCTACTACACCGCCCGGAGCGTGGGCACCCCGGGGGCCACCTTCTCCGGCCAGGTGAACATCACCGTGGGCACCGAGAGCGGCGTGGCTATCGGCGGCGTGGACTACGACCTGGTGAAGGGCGGCGTGGCCCACTTCGACGATGTGGACTTCAATAACTTCTGCCGCAGCAAGCTGGACAGCTACCAGACCCTCAGCTTTATCCAGTTTGACTCGCTGCCCTCCGCCAGCCAGGGCGTGCTGTACTACGACTACCGGTCCGCCTCCGTCCCGGGCAGCCGGGCCTCCGCCGGCACCGCCTACTACTACGGGACCTATTCCCCCCGCATCGACCGGCTGGCCTTTGTGCCCGCGGAGGACTTTATCGGCACGCTGCGCATCCCCTTCACCGGCCAGACCAGAGACGGCACCCGGTTTACCGGAAACGTGGAGATCAACGTGCGGGGCGGCACCGGCTCCGGGGATATCCAGTACAGCTGCGCCCAGGGCAAGTCGGTGAATTTTAAGGAGCGGGACTTTAACGAGCTGTGCAAGGACCTGACCGACAGCAGCCTGAACTATATCCAGCTCCAGGACCTGCCCGACCAGTACAGCCAGGGCTCGGTGTACCGGGGGAGCAGCCGGGTCACCTCCACCAATACCCGGTACTACTACGGCAGCAGCTCCAACCGCATCAGCAATCTGTCCTTCCGGGCCTCCAGCAGCTTCTCCGGCTCGGTGGATATCCCCTTCATCGGGACCAACCGGGACGGCGACACCTTCTACGGGACCATTACCATCACCTCCAGCGGCTCCACCAGCAGCCGGGACACCATTCAGTACTCCACCGACTACAACTCCGCCGCCGTCTTCGACCGGGACGACTTTGACAATCTGTCCCAGTGGGAGACCGACCGGGATATCAGCACCGTCCGCTTTGACCTGCCCAGGAGCAGCGAGGGCGACCTCTATCGGAATTATCGCTCCAGCTCCAGCAAGGGTACGCGGATTACCTCCAGCAGCACCACCATCAGCGCCGGCGAGCTGGACCGGGTGGCCTTTATCCCCGCCAGCCGCTACACCGGGACGGTGACCCTGGACTTTGTGGCCAAGGCCACCAACAATGAGGAGTTCGAGGGCACCGTGGAGATCACCGTGGAGCGGCCGGGGGCCGACGTCACGGTGCGCTACTCCACCCGGATTTCCCCGGTGGCGTTCAGAGGGGAGGACTTTAAGAAGAATAACACCAGCCTGTCCTCCATCCAGTTTACCTCCATGCCCCCCACCAGCGCGGGATATGTGTATTACCAGTACGTCAGCCCCACCCGGTACGGCCGGCAGGCCAACACCAGCACCACCTACCGCTCCAGCGGAAGCAGCCTGATCTCCGACCTGACCTTCGTCCCCCGGGCGGGCTACACCGGAACGGTGACCATCCCCTACACCGGAACCAATTCCAACGGCTCCACTTTTGAGGGGGAGGTGCAGATTACCGTGTCCCCCAGCTACAGCTCCGCCTACTTCAGCGATATGTCGGGCTACAGCGACGCCCAGCGGGCGGCGGTGGACTACCTGCGGGAGAACGGCATCACCAACGGCATCTCCGCCACCCAGTACGGCCCGGAGTACTCCATTACCCGGGCGGACTTCGCGGTGATGCTGTATCAGACCTTCGGGCTGACCGCCAGCGGCAGCTCCGGGTACTTCAATGACGTACCCTCCGGGGCCTACTACGCCCAGGCGGTGAACACCCTGCGCAGCATGGGCATCGTCAGCGGCATCGGGAACGGGGCCTATGGCTCCAGCTACACCCTGAGCCGTCAGGACGCCATCTGCATGATACAGCGGACCCTGCGGACGATGGGCTGGAACGCCAACGACGGCAGCAGCAGCTATCTGAACGGCTACAGCGACAGCGGCAGCGTGGCCGGCTACGCCCAGGGGGCCATGGCCCACGCCGTCCAGATGGGCTATCTGCCCACCGCGAACGGCCGGCTGGCCCCCAGAGATCCCCTGACCCGGGTGGATATGGCACAGATTGTCCACCGGGTGCTCACCTACTGAGGCATAAAAAAATTCCCCGATTTGATCGGGGAATTTTTTTGCCTAAAACCGGTGCACCCAGCCGGACAAAAACCAGACCGGGGCCAGCCAGGTGAGCATGTAGACCAGGAGGTTCAGGGGGGAGAGGGAGGTGTAGGCCCCTACCGAGGTGAGGTAGGCGGCCAGCGCCATCCCCAGCAGAGAGGCGGCGCAGCACAGGGCGGCGCCCAGCCGGGCGGCCCACCGCAGCCGTTTGGCGGCGGTAATGGCCTCGGCAAAGGGGAGAAGGCCCTCCCGGCACAGAAGGGCGGTGAGGGTGTCGCCGTGGTCCTGCTCCGGGTCGGACAGCTGGCGGCGGCGCTCCACCGGGGGGAAGGCCATCTTGTCCGCAGCCAGCTTGAAGCGCTGCTGGAGCATGGCGGGGATCAGGTTGAAGTCACGGGTGGCCAGCACCGGCTCCACCTTTTCCAGCATCAGGGACTCCAGGGCGGGAAATACGGTGTCGGGCAGGGCGTAGCTCAGGGCGAAGATGCCGGCCAGGCGCCGGTCGATGGCGCAGAAAACGGCGCTCTTTACGTTGAGCCCCTGGGGCAGCTTGACCTCCATCAGCTTCATGAAGGCGGCGGAGCCCACCAGCACCTGTTCGCCCCGGATGTTGGCCGACAGGCCGCCCCCCTCGTGGCAGACCAGGCTGTCCGCCCGGCGCATCAGCCCGCCCATGGACCGCAGCTGGTCGTGAAACAGCTTGGTCAGGCCGCTGCCCGAGTCGCGGATGAGGGTGGCGGTGTAGGCCACCACCCGCTCGGCGGGGAACTCGGCCATGACCTTGAAGCCGTTGAGCTCCACGTAGCCGGGGGGGAAGAGATCGCCGTCGGTGATGAGGACGCAGTCCCCCCGGCGGGAGGCCGACATCCCCGGCCAGCCGGCCAGGGCGGCTCCGCTGGGGGCAAGCCGGCGGGCCGCCTTGTGGAAGGGACGGCTGTAGGCCA
>ERZ808028.1644-NODE-1644-length-12677-cov-16.178571_pt1 | contig 12677 bp, 11 predicted proteins | sample MGYA00380184_ERZ808028 | MGnify/ENA primary metagenome ERZ808028 (study PRJEB31490, sample SAMN06133397) | mouse gut metagenome | isolation source: J8_1 | host: mice | place: China: Chengdu | collected 2015-05 ...
GTATTTCAGAGTGGAACGACAACAGGATCTATGAACTGTTTAGACAGTGTAGCCACAACAATTCTACCATCTTTGTCAGACAGTATCCTGTAGATGAACGGCATAACAGGCTCAGAGGCGGATTCCACCATGAGCAGAATCTATCCATAATGCTTATGAAATCCCCCTGAATGAAACGAATCTGAGAAAGCTGTATGACTCAAAGAAGCTAAAAAGCTTGTTGATGAAATAAAACCATAAGAATCATTTTAGATAGAAAAATTAAAAGCTGCCTCTGTTAATTTTGAAACTAACAAGGGCAGTACCACTATATCTTGTGTTCTAAATGGTTCTGAAGTCAGAAATTTCCGGGTGGATCTCAAGCAGGAAACTGGTGGCGCCCAAGCAGGATAATATTCAGTAAACATCAAGTTGTGTAATTCATGAAAAATATTTAAAAGTATACTATCACGTAAAAGTCAGGGGTTCCGTGATAGTTTGCAAAATTTGTAGTATATCTTTTAGGCAGGAACGAATTTCTATGCTATAATTCAGTAGATGATCTGACTTTAGCAGGAATGGACTTTTGCCGGAATGAGCAGGAAACAGCGGAGAGGTTGTCATGATTTATATTGCAGACAATATATCAAATTATTTAATATATCTTTTTATCATTCATTTTGGATTCAAATTAAATCCAAGAAAAAACAAGTTTTTTCTTGGCGCATCGGTTTTGATTATGTTGTCTGCCGGGGGCTATAACGTATATTTTGATACAAACTCTCCGATTATCTACATATTATGGAGCGTACTTTCCATATGTTTATTTTTTGAAGACAGATTGTGCCATCTGTTCATGTTAAGCGCTGCCCTTATGTATTTCACGGGAATCATTGATACGTTCAGTGTCATGTTGATACAGGTTGTTTTAATAGGCGGAGGAGTTGGCGGCACGGCTATAACATGGTGGATGGAATTTGCCTATCTGCTCTCATTTTTGGTGTATCTTCTGATATACTTGCGGCTCTTTAAGAAAAATGACGTATATTTGTGTGATATAAAATTTAAGTATAAGTTTGCACTTTTAATACAGGGCAGTATTTTCCAGATGTTCTATAATTTTGTTTTTTATTTCTTTAACGAAAATCATGCAAGATATGGCTTAGATGCTTATGCAGTATTTTTTATCAGCATAGCAGGGGTACTTTATTCCATTTTTCTTACGCTTAGCCTAGCCATTAGTAATATATTGTCAGATAGGCAGAACAGGGAATTGCAGTCTTTTATGTATATGCAAAAGCAACAGTATGATTACCAGCTGCAGCAGTCGGCAGCAGTACGGCGTTTTAAGCATGATTTGGTAAATCATATTGGGGTTGTCAGGGAGTTAATCAACGAAAAAAAGACAGAAGAAGCCAAAGAGTACATAGATACTATCTGGGATATTCAGGATGTGTTTGATTTAAAGATTCATACAGGAGATACTTTTCTCGATATTATTGTTAATTATTATTTATATTTGGCGATAAAGGAAAATATAGAGTTTGCTGTTTGGGGGAAGCTGACCGAAAAAATGCCTCTTGAGATGTTTGATATTACCACATTGATGGGAAATATACTGCAAAATGCTTTTGAAGCGGCGATAAAAGCAGATGTTCCCAGAATACGTGTTGAACTTGTAGAACATAAGGAAGAAATTTTTATTGTTGTTCGTAACAGTGCCGCCAAAAGAATCCATACAAAATCAGACTTTTTTATGACAGCTAAAAAGGATAAGGAAAATCATGGATTTGGTCTGAAAAATATTGCTGCAACTGTTGAAAAGTATCGCGGCGAATGTTATATGGAATCTATAGTGGAAAATGGAGAAGTATTGTTTCAAATCAGTATTGCTATACCAACTGCCAAAGCAGAGGAGAAAAAGGAATGAAAATAGGTATTGTAGAAGATGAAGCAGTATGGAGAGATAAGATACAGACTATTATCGAAAAATATTGTAGAGATAAGAATATTTCATCACAAATAAGTTCCTATAAGAGTGGAAAAGATTTTATGAAAAATGCAGATGCAGATCTGTTGTTTTTGGATATTGAACTTGCAGAAGGGGAAGATGGTTTTGAAATAGCGGAACAGTTGATGAATCTTGGAAACAAATGTAAGGTTTGTTTTTTAACATCACACACAGAGTTAGCCAGATTAGGTTATAGAGTAAATGCTTTCAGATATATCGATAAAAAGCATTTAGAGGAAATAGGTGAGGCGATTGATTTTTTCCTTAAAACCAGAATTCAGGATCGGATCGTATCTTGTAATGATACCGCCGGGATTCGCATAAAGATAAGCCTGAATGAACTTCTGCTTGTTGAGACAAGTGGAAGAAAACTAAGATATCTCATGTTGGATGGCAGTGAACATTTATGTGAAGGACAGATATCCGAAGCCGCACGAAGCTTATCCCGGTTTGGCTTTTTTCAGATACATCGGTCATATATTGTCAATTTAAAATATATTGAAAAGGTTAACAGTCATGAAGTTACGCTTTGCAATGGATTAAAGGTAGTAATTGGAAGGATTCATAGTAAAGAGTTTAAGAAGGAGTTTTTTAAATGGAGAATGTGGTTTGATGATTGATTTTGTGTCGTTTATGCAAAATTTGTGTTGTTTATACAGGGAGTATTCTATATTCCTTCTCACTGTGATATAAATAAGGTGTTAATCATATTACAGGAGGATAGCAGAAGTGGTACAGCGGATTTTACTTAAGGGTTGGCATTTAAATGGAAAATCAGTAATAGAAAAAGCGGTAATGGCAATGATAATGGGGGCTGCTCTGTTAACACTTTCATCGTGTGGGCAGGCAAAGAATTCAGAAGACGCTCAGACGAATATAGTGAGCAGAACTGCAGAACCAGACGGCAGCACTGGTGAAGTTCAGAAAACACAAAATGATAACATTGCCGGTTCGGATTTGGCAGAATTGGAAAACCTGACAGGAGAATATGAATATTTATCGGATTATGGAACCGGTAAGTTAATGATTCAAAGATCGTCCAATGGATATGATATTTCCGACTATGAATCGGAATCTTCCTGTCGCTTTTTAGCTGATTCATCTAATATAGAAACCATAGAAAATAATCGGATATATGTAAAGTACCCCGAACAGGTATTTTCTGACGATACAGTTATCTTTAGCTATTATGTTTTAGAATATAGTGCAGATGAAATCAATGTGTATTACGGAGAATCAGGGTTTGGAGAGACTCAATTATTATATCATGCCACAAAGAAAATAGAGGCGAGGGCGGACGTATATGAGTATGAGGGCGAATATAATAGTTATGATGTAAACGAGCCGGCGTTGGAAATAAAGAAAAATGATGATGGGACTTATCAGATTCAGATAGATTTATTCAGGCTCTGGGGTTTTTATGTTGATGCGGGAAAAATTACGGAAGAAGGGTTGGAATTTGCAGCAATAGGTCCTGGTGGAAATGAGATGAACGGAGTCATAAAGTTGGAAGAGGATATCGCAGTCGTAACCATTTTTGGTCAGGAATGGCTTGATTTTGCAGGATTAAGTGAATACAGATTTTACAAAACCTCAGATGTTCCCAACATAGATACTTTCCCCGCAAATCAGCAGGAAAGCAATATGCAGGATTCTGCGGATACAGCGCCGGAAGCAGCGGCAGATGAACTATTAGATTCCTTTATCAATGGATTGGCAGACGCAGTTGACTCTGAAGATTCGGCATCGACATTTTCTATTAACGATTTAAAAATGAATTCTGAGGAATGGGATGCATATTCTATTGGAGAGAAAGTCGATCTTGACAATGATGGAGAAAACGAACTGATTATTAACGGGCCTTATGGTGGAATATACCTTGATGCGCGTGATGACAAGGTATATGAATTTGCTGCAGGAGAGGGCACTGTTCTCATTCTTTCTTATACCTATTATAATGGAGCCGTATGGATTATGTACAGTAACAGATCGAGTGCAGGATTTGAATTTTACCATATGGAGAAATTTGAAGGAGCTGATAACCTAACTGCAGAAATGAATTTCGGTGAGGAATTTGACCCAAATAATGCAGACGCCGGAATAAAATATACATTGAATGGAGATGAAATTTCATATGATGAATATACAGAATTGTGCAGCAAAATTTTCGCTGCTGAAGTAAATACAAATTGAAAGAAAAAATGAAAGCTTTGGCAAAAAATGATAATAGGAGAAAAGGGCCGTTCAATGGCTCTTTTTTGCTTTATCGGGAACGGTATTCTGCCGAAGTAACAGGAAACAGCGGAAAGCGCAAGGTATGTCCTGGACTGTGAGGGTGTTGTCGGAGAATAATTATTTCATAAGGAAATTCAAAAGCAGTATAGGAATGACTCCGAACCAAAGAAGCCAAAGACCAAAAGATAAGCATTGTGGAAATGTGTATAACAGGCTATGGAATCTCACTCACACATCTATTCAATTTTGTTTTATCAAGTGCAAAGAAAGCTATTTCATTTTGGGGAATGAAGTACTATAATAAAGCCATCAACAAATCGAAATTTTACAGTGAGTGGAGGATATGATGAAAATACCATCAATAGAAGAAGCAGAAAGGCTAATAGAAGAAGCATCTAGATTAAATCCGGGATCTTGGATTGAGCATAATAGAACAGCAGGATTTTGTGCAAGAACAATTGCGGAAAAATGTGATGGTCTGAATCCTGATGTTGCCTATGTAATGGGATTATTACATGATATAGGTAGGCGTGAAGGTATAATGGATATGAAACATATTTATGCTGGATACTTATTTATGAGTTCATTAGGGTATGATGATAGTGCAAGAATATGTTTAACACATTCTTTTCCATACAAGAATATTGGTGCATATAATGGGCAGAATGACTGTTCAGAAGAAGAAACGAAATATATACAGAATTATATAGATATGTTGGAATATAACGATTACGATAGATTAATTCAGTTGTGTGATGCAATTTCATTTCCGAATGGACCAACATATGTTGAAAAGAGATTGGTTGATGTTGTTATACGAAGAGGATTTAATGATTTGACTATTCCAAAATGGAAGGCTTTTTTGGAGTTGAAAGAATATTTTGACGAGAAAACGGGCAGTGACATATATACATTATTGAAGGTGTAACAGGAAGGTAAATTCTCGTTTGTAGAATTGCAGCCAGTTAAAAATTGAATAACGGCCGTACATACAGAGTGGCATATTGAAACAGGAAATCAAGAAAAGGTTTCCTGTTTTTTTGCGTCCATTTTTGGCATTTTGAAAAATCGTCAGTATTATGCCGTGCAAAGGGGATAAAAAGAAATCCCCTCTCACGTTTGGCAAATCCGCAAGTTGACCGTGGAGGGCGGGCGAGAAAAAATTTTCATAAATTCCCGCCTATTCCGACTTTTGCAGTAATATGCGAATGGGGTTATCGGACGAAAGCTATTCATATTAGTTTTGGTTTGAGGGTACAGTAAAAACTACGGTCATTACACCGAAATGACCGTTCATGGCATTAACGAAACCATTTCTGTGTTTGTGTCGATATATATGATATACCCGTAAAAGAGGTGATGAAAATGCTGCAGGTAGCAGTGTGTGATGATGAAGTCATAGAGTGCTGCAATATGGCAAAGAGAATTAAAGAAATTATGGAAGAAATGAAAATACCATGCATTATCCGTCAGTTCCGAAGTGGTGGGGAACTGCTGCAGGCACTGGAAAGTTTCGATATTGTTTTCCTTGATATCATTATGCAGGAGCTGGATGGGATGAAAACAGCACAGATTTTCCGCGAAAGGGCATCCGATAAGATACTTATATTTGTATCTTCCAGCAGGGAGTATGTGTTTGAAGCGTATGACGTGGAGGCATTCCAATATCTGCTGAAGCCCGTGGAGGGCAGGAAACTGAAAAGTGTACTGCGGAAAGCCATCCTGAAAACAGAAAGCCGTTCACAGGAATTTATCATTGTCAGCAGGGAAAGGCAGAAAAAGAAGTTATTTCTTGATGATATATACTATTTCGAGATAAAGGGAAGAATAGTTGATGCTCATGGGCCGGAAGGAATTTTTGCTTATTATGGGCAGATAGGGGAGCTGGAGAACAAACTGCGGGATAAAGGTTTTTTCAGATGCCATAAGAGCTATCTGGTAAATTTGAAATATGTTGACGGGTATAACAGGCAGGAAGTGATTCTGGAAAACGGGGAAAAAATTGTGATTGCGAAAAGAAGATACGATAAGTTTGCTCAGGAGGTGCTTAAGGTTATGAGGGAAAACGGAGGGATTCTATGAAACAACTCTTAGAGTGCACGGATATTTTAATCCTAGCGCCATTCTTTCTGGGGTATCTATGGGCAGCAGATAAGTTTTGTAAAAAATTTTTAGGAGCTTCCAAAAGAAGGGAAGGGCTGTTTTTGTTTTTTGCCTTTTGTGGATGGCTGTTTTGTAATATTTTGGGCCGGCTGTCTTTCATTCCGTACACTTTTTCTGTGTTACTGTACCCTATATTCTTTATGGGATTGGTGCTGCTGTTGTTTCAGTCAGACAGGGAGAAAAGGATTCTGGCTGCAGCTATGCTGCTGGTGGTTGTAAGGATGGCAGCAGATTTCTTTGCCTCTTTTTTATCATGTCTGGAACTGTTTTTCCTGCATGTAGTAAAAAAAATACCAGAACCGTTTTCTAAAGTTTGGGTGATCGGACTGATCAGTGGTGCAGGCTATTGTTTTGCCATATTGGCTGTACGCTGGATGTCGAAGCATCTTGATCCTGTTTTTTGTCGCAAACCGAGAAAGTGGTATGTTATACTGGCAGTTCCTATACTTGTGATTGTTATAGTGTATGATGTGGCAAGCTGGGGTGCCAGCAATGGTATAATGGTCAGGAGCGGGGGCAGCATGGGTTTGTATTATGACCAGATTTTCAGCCTTGTTGAATTTTTGGTTTTGGCGTCTCTGTCTATGGCGGCAACAGGATTTTATGTGTTTGGGATGAACCGGATTTATCTGGAGCAGGAAAAGAGCAGCCGGTACCATTCGCAGATTGCTGTTTACAAGATGCTGTCAGAGCAGTACAGGCAGTCGGAGAGGCTGCGGCATGATATGAAGAACCATATCATTGCTCTGTCGGCACTGTCCCGGAATAAAGAATGGGAGAAGATAGACAGATATCTGAAAAATATGGAGGGCATTGCTCTGGATGCTGACGAAGATATGACAGGGAATAAGGTAGTGGATGCACTTCTGTATCAGAAGCGGAAACATGCGGAAGAAGAAAACATCAAATGGGAGTGTGATGTGCAGATACCAAAGGAATACTGCATCAACGAATTTGACTTGTGTGTATTGTTTGGAAATATATTGGATAATGCGCTGGAAGCGTGTGGGAGGATGCCGGGAGGCGAATGCCGTTTTATCAATATTCAGGCAAAAATGGTAAAGAAATGTTTTTTGATTGAGGTAAAAAACAGTATGGACAGGACGGAAAAATATGCAGATGGATTTACGAGTAAAGGGGATTTGAAGGAACATGGGATCGGTCTGCTGAATGTAAGCGATGTGGTAAATAAGTATAACGGGGCAGTGAATATAGAGGCCGAAAACGGCATTTTTGTAATATCTATTTTAATGCCGTTTTCTGATGCCGCACATGACATCAAAGCGGCTGTTTGAAGCATAAACCTAATATCGCATATTCACGCCGCCGAGAAAATAAATGAGGGTGTTATGCTCTTAAAAACGGCGATAAGGAGGATAGTATTATGCATGCAAAAACAATGGAAGGGCTTGTAGGCGCAAGGACTAACATGGAGCTGCTCAATAATCCGTTTCGGGTTTATAAGGAAGCGAGGCTCAAGGGTGATACCGCAAAGATGGAGCAGGCAATGGACTACATGGGTGATTGTACCGAAGCGGCTTATGATTACAAAGAGAAAGCTGACGAGGGTATGAAGAAGGATGTGGAGGAGACCCGCAGGATTGCGGAGGAACAGCGTGAGGAGGCTATCCGGAAACGTAAGGAAGAACGTGAAAAGCTGGAAGAGAGGCTGGAAGAAAACAGGAATGCTGATACCAATACAGACACCGTGGAGATCAGTGCAGAAGGAAAGGCATTGTTAAAGGATAACATAGATTCAGACAGTACAGGTTCTGATGAAATAAAGATAGATGCTGTAAAGGAGCCTGTAACATATACAAAAACAGGTGAGACGGTTCCTTCGGAACAGATTGCAAGCATTTCGGTATCTGTCTGAATTTAGATATATTGCCGGAACTATAACAAACAGTGAGATCCTTGCATTCTTCAAAGTATGCAAAACTTCCTGACGAAGAAAAAGAAGTCAGAAAGAAAGAGCATATGGATGATGAGGCGCAACAGGAGGAAAAGGATATGAATATCAATTTTACAAAATTAACATCAAGATATAATTTTCATAAAGGCATAGGCATGGCAAATAAGTCTGTAAAGACGGATAAAGAAATTGAAGAAATTATTTATGAAAGCGGTATCTGTGTAAGAGGGATGATTATGAACGGCAAAAGTGAATCAGAGATGCATCAGATGATAGATGTTTCGGAAGAATACCGCCAGAAAATGTTTGATGAATGTAAACGTCACTTTTTACAGGAAAATGGTGTGGCGAATGGAGATACCACAAAACGTTCGGAGGTCTTCCGTGCATATCAGTTAAGCATCAAAGAGGATGACCGTTTAAAAGGGACATGGTCATTGCAGCAGTATGAAAAGCAATATACAGCAGCACTTGCAGCAGCGGTAAGAGCGGCTAATCCGAACTGGAAAAACGGAGATCCATTTGATGCAAGTATTTTAGACAGCGTTACAAGGGAATCCGTAGAAAGCTCACTTATGAAAAGCGGTAATACGCTTGTGAAAAGGTCATCTGTTTCGGGCAGTTCAGTGGATATGAAGATATAATCTTTACATTATATTCCGCTGCATTTGGCGGCCCGGTATCTGCACTGTGATTCAGGAGTGACAGTGCTTTTTCCTTTCACGAAGTAGGTGTTAGAAATCCCCCTTATTTCCGATAAATTAGTTGAAGACTGCTCAATGACGTTTATTTTGCGTAGGATCATCAGAGAAGCAGAGTTAACGGCATGTCCGAACTTACCGCAAGGGGGCTTGTGCGGTCTTGAATGAAAGAGGGATCGCAGGTAAGATTTTTTGAACAGTGAATAATTTCATGGCAGCAAATTTGCGAGAAAGGGGGAAAAATAATGCAGGTCAATTTGGCCAATGGTTCATTGCAGAACAGATATTTTTCAGGAACAGGCAGAATGTTCCTAAGCCCATAGACTTTGCGGCAACGCTGCTGGAAGGGAAAGTGAAATATCAGAAACTTCCATCGGGCAGCAGTGATTACATAGAGTTTTATGATAAGAACGGGGATTGTTTTCAGCGGAGAGATGTGCTATATTTCGATCGGCATACTAATAACAGATCGGGAATGGAGGTATATCCTTTATGGAGGATTTAGTAAATCTTGTGACTTTAGCAGACGGAAGCAAAATTATTCTACAAGATGAGGATAACATTTCATTGTCTTTAATCTCAAATGATGGGACAAAAGCTATATTTCAATTCCCATATCATTCTGGTGGTTATGGTGGTGGTTCATTATTGCTATCCCCGTCTGAAAGATATGTGATTTTTTCTTACTTTTCGGGTGAGAGTGAAGAAGGGTTTGTATTACTTGAAATTGTAAATAATCAGTTTAAATTTTTGTATGACTCTGATTATTTGTATGGAGAAGATGCCAACTACGGTTTTGCAGATAACGAAAAAATTTTGATTCAGACTTTTCGTATAGGTTCATGGTATATAGAAGATGCGAAAACTGATGAAAGCGGGGATATGTATTACACATTTGGAGAATTAAATCTGCTTAATCTTGAAACCTTGAATCTGGATAGGCACACAATTCTCGTTTATCCCTCTGATGATTGGAAAGAAGAAAAAACAGATGTTGGTACATTTTTGTTTACTGATATAGCAGATGGAATGTTGAGTGTAGAAATGCCGTGGGGAAACGAAATTTTTCAGTATCCGTTGCAAGAAACTCTTGTTATTAGATTCAGTAAATAATTTTATATTTATCGGGTTCATTCAAGATTTAAAACAGGGCGGCAATATGCCTTGACTATCCCGCCATGGGTAGGAGGGATAATTTTGCATGGTGGGTTCTACAGTACATTACGACCGGGGGATCCCTCTGAAGCTGCTACTTGGTTTGACAAGTATAATTGTGTTCTTCTTGTACTTTGTGTGGAGACCTATTGTGCCATGGGAGATTTGGGATCGGCTCGTGACGATCTAATAAAGGCGGCAAAACAAGCTATAGAGCGAAGAGTAATGACGGATACAGAATTTGTGCCGCAACTCCCAGCTATTTGGGCTGAGATAAGAAAAGATATCTAATCAAATGTAATATAAAACGTTTCTTAAAAATCATCTTGGACACATTCTGGGTGTGTCGTTGTTAGCATTTTTTCATCTCTTGATGTGGTATATGCAGGGTATTCTCTTTCCTTTTTTATACTGCATTTCTGCCGAAGCAATAGGAAAGATTGGATCCCTTTTTAATTTGTATTTTTTATAAAATCTTCCCGTGATGAAAGAGGACGGGCAATCATTGGAAAAGCAAGTATTATTTCTATGATTGTATTCATTTTCCCTGTTAATTTTCCTTGCAAAAGTATGAAATAGTTGATATCGAAATAAAAATAAATTATACTCTATTAGGGAATGATTTCTATTCTGAATTTGACATGCCCATGAAAGGAAAAATCAGGAATGAATGATTTGTTTTATCTACCTTTACTTTTTGAGAGGTACATACTGCAGGAAATCGGAGAAATATATGGACGCTGCCGGAGTACGGCGTGGCATCACATACATAGTGCCTTGCTGATGTTAAGGGAAAATAGGGGAAATGGATATACAAAAAACGATAAGTAAATATTTTAGGAGGGGAATTTCAATGGATAAGCATAGCGAAAATTTTGAAAAAATGAAAGCACAATTACATGAACAGGGTTATCATGAAAAAGATGTTACTATTACTTCTGGAAAGGCAATGATTTTAGGTGTTTTTTATGCACTTCCGTTTGTAATCGTTTTTGGCTTGCTGTATCGCTTTTTGCTAATTGAAAGAGCATATTTGTTAGAGGTAAGCGGCCTTTCATTTTATATCATATTTATAGCGATTATTGCAATTTCAGTTGTTATACATGAATTATTACATGGTGTAGGTTGGGCGGTTGCAAGTGGAAAAGGCTGGAATGTGGTTCGCTTTAATATTAACGCAATGATGCCAAGTTGTGCCTGCAAAGCGGCATTAGAAAAGAAGTCATATTTATTTGGCATTTTAACTCCTTTTGTAGTATTAGGTTTTGGCAGCGTATTTTTCATTTTTATATATCCGGGTACAGTGTCTTTCCTTACTATGGTTGTTAATTTTATTTCCGCTGGAGCGGATTTAATTATTGCATGTAATGTGTTAAAAGAAAGGGATGTCCTAATTGCAGACCACCCAAAAGAAGCTGGTTATATTGCATTTTATAGATAAATTCCATTTTGTAGAATTGTTGCCATTAAAAAACGGAATAACCGTCTCCACACAGAACGGCACATCAAGACAGGAAATCAAGAAAAGGTTTCCTGTTTTTTTGCGCTCATTTTGGTATTTTCAAAAAATGCCAGTATTATGCCATGTTAAGGCGATAAAAAAATTTCTCTCCTATTTGGCAAATCCGTAAGTTGTCCGTGGAGAGCGGGCGAAAAGATATTTTCACAAATTCCAGTCTTTTCCGTCGAGAGTATCAGAAAATTCCATGAGATATTTTCGCCGGAACGCAACAAGCCAGCCGCAAAAGGCTGGCTGTTTTGCAATATTTTGGGGCGATTGTCTTCCGTTCTGTATACTTTTTCTGTGTTTCTGTATCCTGTATTTTTCATAGGATTGGTGGTGGTACTGTTCCAATCAGACAGGGAAAAAGGATTCTGGCTCCATCTATATCCGGCAGGTCGATATTCTTATATCTTTTTACTTCCTTACCCTCTACCATAAGACATACCGGAACCGCGTCCTGGGGTTTGCCGTGATTTTTCTGTCTTCATAATGTTTTCCACCTTTCGTTTTGTATGTGCTTTGTACTGGCTGCTTGCCTTGTGAGTGACAGATTACGCATTTTGGGTGGAAAAGCAAGCTCTAATAAAAAAATACGCTTCATTTTATATGCTTAATATCAATAATCTGATTGCGATATTGCTTTTTAGGCATATGTTTTATATAATTAGGCAAATACTTTTTTACGAGGAGGTTTTATATTGGAAATACGGGTACTTCGTTATTTTTTAGCAGTTGTTCGAGAGGAAGGAATCAATCGGGCAGCAGAAGTCTTACATATTACTCAGCCGACATTGAGCCGCCAGCTATCACAATTAGAGGAAGAAGTTGGTGTTAAGCTGTTTTACAGAGGCGCAAAAAAGATTACCTTAACAAACGAGGGAATTTTACTGCGGCGGAGAGCAGAGGAAATTCTGTCTTTAGTTGACCGGACGGAAAGAGAGCTGATTGAGCAGGACGAGATGGTGGAAGGCAGAATCGTCATTGGCGGCGGGGAATTGGCAGCCATGCAGGTGC
>ERZ808028.1645-NODE-1645-length-12674-cov-4.911487_pt1 | contig 12674 bp, 11 predicted proteins | sample MGYA00380184_ERZ808028 | MGnify/ENA primary metagenome ERZ808028 (study PRJEB31490, sample SAMN06133397) | mouse gut metagenome | isolation source: J8_1 | host: mice | place: China: Chengdu | collected 2015-05 ...
TCCTTTTTGAAATTCGGCATAAAAAATAGCCAAACATTATTTACGCAAAATAACAAAGCCCTTGATATACAACCTGAATTGTATGGGCTTATGTAATATGTAAATATGTTTGACTTTTGAATTTATCAGTCAATGAATATTAAATTTTAATTATGTTTATGTATAAAGTTGACTTCCTCTGCCAACAATATTTAGTTTAGCAGAATTAAGTAAACTTGTCAATATTGAAAAAGCCGGCTATAATTTGTATTGCAAATAGATTATGGGTTAGGTGGATTAATATGAGTAATAATAAAACAGAAAGAGATAAACTGTTAAGTTGGTTTATTAAAGGAACTTTTTTTAAGAAAGATTTTCCTAAAGATGGCAGAAATTCTACGTGTGAGTTAAACATAAAATGTAAAGATGATGTCCTTTTGGCAGTTGAAAAAGCATATATAGATATGACACCAAGGACGTTTAAATCAAAAGATAAGAATAAAAAAACGGATATTGATCAAGAAGAAAAAATGAAAGTGCTTTCGGCATTAGCTAAAAATATTTTCAATTATATTAATAACAATCAAAAGTATGATGATTTTGATAAATGGCATAATAATATATGTGTTGAATTTATCAATAATTTTAATAAAGTTCTGGAAAAAGCTAATCGTGAACAGGCAAAATACGGAAAAGCTCAGAAAATTGTTAATATGACATTTAAATATTTGTATTGTTTTGATGATGCAGATGAATATCATGAACTTTTTAAAAAATGTCATATGGCAATAGATTCTTATATTCTAAGCTGGTACAATAAAAATGTTACTCCCGAAGGAAACAAAATAACAAAATCTTGGAGTAATTTAGAATATGATGAATATTCTAATGAATATATAGAAATACAAGATAACATAAAGAATTATTTAAAAAATAATAATGAATATTCCGAATTTCCTTTTTTTGCAGAATTTACAATTTGGCAAGAAGAAAAAGCAGCTGTAATAAATTGAATAATGCATAAGAATCAGATGTGCCGTTTTTGGCACATCTTTTTTGTTATCATAAACGCAACACGAGGAGGTAATGGTATGAAAATCAGCATTTATTCACGAAATGAGATTGAAAAATTAATTGAAAGTGATTTTCCGAAAAACACGGCTGTTATCAGTTTTTATGATCCTGCAGGTATTCGCAGTGATAATATGGTGCCTGTTGATTACAAGGGCAAAGCCGAAATGCTGTTTCAGGTGGCAGTTTATGATATTGATATATCTATACTTGAAAGTTATGGATTAACTTATGATACTTATTTGCCTGAGGCGGATAAGCTTGCTCAGTTTATCAAAACTGCTCACGATAAAGGACTTGATATAATCTGTCAATGTCAATATGGTCAAAGCCGCAGTGCTGCCTGTGCCGCTGCGATTGAAGAGTATTACAACAAAAATGGAATATCAATTTTTGCTGATTATCGTTATTATCCGAATCAGCTTATATATCATAAAATATTTGATGCATTGAATAAATAAAATTATAAAAACGGACCAAGTTCAAAAGCAAAATCGGTTAAAAGTACATTAAGGAGGAGTAGATTTGAATAAAGAAAAATATTTAGAAATATTAGAAACATTTATTCCGTCTGTTGAAATGAGAGAATATCTAGCAACGCAGGAACTGAATGACAGATGGATTTCAAATATCATTCTCGGTGCACCTGTGTCGCTTACAACTAAGCTGAAGTATGCAACAGGCGAAGATTATGATGAGATTAAACAGGCTATTGATGAATTAAACTTAAAGTCAAATGAATTGTTTTATTTAATTGACAACTGGTATGATGACGAAATTTATGATGAAACCAGTTGTGGGAACGCTCCGTTTTCAAGCTTTGAAAAGGTTATTGAACATATCAGAGAAGAAATTGCGGAATGTGGAGAAGATCTTGGCGATTGTTGGTACACACTTGAAAAATGGGTGCTTGATGAAAAAGGCAATTACATCTGCACATACAGATATATTTTGATTGAGGATGAAGTGTGTTTCTTTGGAAGAGAAGAGTTTTTGAAAAATGGTATGACCCGTGTTCATGATTACCGATTTTTTTATTCAACTGATTTAAATTTGCCTGTGCCGTTCAAGGTTGGTGATGTAGTAACGATTGATTGTCGACCGTTTGCACCTGTTCGGCAAGTGAAAATTACAGAAACAGGTGACAATCACGATTGCTGTTCACTGCAGGCTGAATTTTTTGATAATAAAGAAAAGAAATATAAAACAGGTGCAGTCAAGCATTGCTTTATATTTGATAATGGTTATCGTCCTAATTTATCACCTCTATATAGAATGTCGAAAGTAAATTAAAGGAGAATGAAATGAGAAAACTTATAGATATTATTAATGATGAAAAAGCTGATAAAGAAACTATTTTAACAGAATTTAAACAGCTTGATAGGCTTACAAAAGGTTTCAGAAAATCAGATTTAATTTATATTGGTGCCAGACCTGCTATGGGCAAAACCACCTTTGCAGTTAATCTTGCAGAAAACATAGCAATGTCAGGCAAAAAATGTGCTTTTTTCAGTTTAGAATTATCTGATGAAATGCTTGCCAAGAAATTTTCAACAGCTAATTCTGATATGGAAATTTATATTGATGATACACCGGGAATAACTGTATCGGAAATGAATCAAAAAATAAAAAATTTAAAAAATGTTGATTGTGTAGTTATCGATTATTTTGGATTGATTAGACCTGAAATAAAGAGGACGGATAAAATGCAGGAATGCCATGATATTTCAAGGAAACTTAGGAAAATGGCAAATGAACTTGATATTCCTATTATATGTACTACCACAGTGGCAAGAAATGAAAATTATGGTGAGCGTCCACGATTTTCTGATTTGCTTGATGGGGGTCGCTTAGAATTCTATGCAGATATATTTATGTTTCTTCATAGAAATTCATATTATTTCTGTGAGATTGATGAAGATGATATTGAAGACCATACTACAGAATTAATTATCGCTAAAAATAAACATGGTAGTACAGAAACTATTGAACTAAACTTTGATTATGAAGCAAAGCGTTTTAGAGAATTAGCTGTTTAATAAAGGAGACAAGTAAATGAGTGATATAAACAATAATATTAATCGTGAATTTTTAGGTAATATACCGCTTTACGCCAATAGCAGAAAAGTTATTTTCGGAGAAAAGATAAATGAATTCCCATGTTCTATTAATAATTTAAATATTGAAGATGGTATTATTACAGTTTGGGGTGATGTAAGACATGTAACGGAAAGGAAATCAAAATCAGGTGAATCCGAGGTCTTGTTATTTGATATTACAGATTATACTTCATCTGTTACAATAAAAATGTTTGATAAAAAAAGTATTGTGCAGTCTGTTGCAGAAAGTGTAGAATCTGTAAAAACAGTTATTGTATATGGTGAGTACAAATATGATTTTATGTTAAATGATATGGTTATAAAACCGATATCAATAGAAAGTGTTGTTAAATGCGAAAAAGAAGATACTTGTTCAGAAAAGAGAATTGAATTGCATTTACATACATCATTTTCAGAAATGGACGGAATAAACAGCCCTGTTGATTATATTAATCGTGCTAAAGAATGGGGACACAAGGCAATTGCCATAACAGACCACGGTGTTGTGCAAGGGTTACCTTCCGCTTACAGAGCAGCGAAGGATGCCGGCATAAAACTTATTTTAGGTATGGAGGGATATCTTGTTGATGACGAAAAGTATCCTGATTTTATGAATATGAAGTTGAGGAATTTTAAGCGCCATCATGTTATTATTCTAATAAAAGAGGATACTTCATTTGACGAGAATATACCCAAGGAAAATCGTGTGTACGGCAGAAGAAATCTTTATGAACTCATATCGTATTCATACACGAAAACGTATAAAAGCAGACCGCTTATTCCCAAATCTTTGCTTGCTCAAAAGCGAAAAGGATTATTAATCGGTTCAGCCTGTGAACAGGGAGAGCTTTATCAGGCAGTGCTTTGCAATGAAGGTCAGGAAGAGCTTGAACGAATTGCAGCATTTTATGATTATATTGAAATTCAACCGAATTGTAATAATGAGTTTATGATTGATTCTAAAAGTGAAATTCATAAAAATATTCATAATGAAAAGGATTTAATCCAAATAAACAAACGGATTATTGAAATTGCAGATAAACTAAAAAAGCCTGTTGTCGCAACAGGTGATGCACATTTCCTTGATAAAAATGATGCAAAGTTTAGAGCAATTATAATGCATGCAAAAGGTTTTGAATACAACATGGTTCAACCAGATTTGTGCTTTAAATCTACTGATGAAATGCTTGATGAATTTGATTGGGCTGGCGATCGAGCAAAGGAATTTGTTATTGATAATCCGAATAGGATTGCCGATATGATTATGGACGATGTACGCCCTGTTCCAAATGAATATTTTCCTTTTGATTTGGAAAAAGCGAATGAAGAATTAAAAGAAGTATGTGAAAAAAGAGTTCGTGAATTATATGGAGAGAATTTACCATCGCAAATTAGGAAACGCGTTGACAGAGAATTAGAACTGTTAATGAATTTTAATTTTTCAACTTACTATGTTTTGGCTATGAGAATTGTTGAAGACAGTAAAAAACACGGATATACTGTCGGCACAAGAGGTTCTGTCGGCGCATCATTTGCTGCGTATCTTTGCGGTATAACAAATATTAATCCTCTTGAACCGCATTATTATTGTCCGGATTGCCATTATACGGAATTTATTACGGATGGTTCAGTGGCTTCGGGCTTTGATTTGCCTGAAAAGAAATGTCCTCATTGCAATGCCCCGTTAAAACGTGATGGTCACGAAATCCCATATGAAACTTTTTTAGGCTTTGACGGTGATAAAGAGCCGGATATAGATTTAAATCTTTCCTCAGAATATCAGGAATGCGCACACAAGTTTATGTATAAATTGTTTGGAGAAAACAGAGTCTTTTATGCAGGCACAATAGCAACTGTTGCTGATAAAACAGCACATAGATATGTTATGGAATATCTTGAAAAACAGGGAATTAAAGATTCTGTATCTGACGATGAAATAGAAAGGCTTGTTAGCGGCTGTACAGGTGTTAAACGAACCACAGGCGTTCACCCAGGTGGGGTGCTTGTTCTTCCAAAGGGATGTGTGATAGAAGATTTTACTCCTGTTCAGTATTTTTGCAATGACCCATCAACAGAAAAATTAAAAACGCATTATAGTTACAGAAACAGCGATTTGGACTTTCATTTAACAAAATTTGATTTGCTTGGTCACGATATACCCACTATGCTTAAACATCTTGAAGAGTTAACCGGTGTTAAAGCAGAGGATATTGATATATCTGCACCTGAATTATATGAACTTTTAACCTCCTGCAAGCCTTTAGGTGTTAATCCTGAAGATATTAAATGTGAAACAGGTACTCTTGCAATTAATGAACTTGGAACTGAGTTTATGACAAATCTGCTTATGCTTACTAAGCCTAAGAATTTTTCGGAATTAGTTAAGGTGTCCGGATTATCTCACGGAACAAACACTTGGAAAAATAATGCTGAAAATTTTGTTGAAAGCGACTCTTTCGATTTTAAAACCGTTCCTGCCTGCCGTGACGATATTTTTGTTTATCTTATGCATAAATGCAAGGAATATGAAAATAAAACAGGCAGAAAATCGCCGTTATCAAGGCTTGAGTGTTTTAAAATTATGGAATTCACTCGCAAAGGAAAAGCCGATAGATTTTTAGCCGAACTGGAAGATAAAATGCAGGCAATAAGTGTGGATTACAGTTATATTCGTTCGCTTAAAAAGATTCGGTATATGTTTCCAAAGGCTCACACAGTTTCATATGTGATTTGGGCACTTCAATTATTATGGTATAAGCTGTATTATCCGCAGGAATTTTATGCGTCATATTTTACTGTGCAAGATATATCTATAGATAATTTTGAGTATATTGAAAGTAAAGATTCTGTTAAGGGAAAAATGAACGAAATTTTTAATAAAGGTAAAATAAAATCATATAGAGAAGAAAATATTTATTATTATCTGCAAATAACAAATGAAATGATAGTGCGAGGTATAGAATTTTTACCCGTTGATATTTACAAATCGGATGCAACCAATTACAAAGTTGAATGCAACAAAATTCGCTTACCATTAACTGCTATAAATTGTATTAAAGAAAATACAGCAAATGCTATTGTACATGCACGAAATGATGGTGAAGGTGAATTTACATCTTGTAATAATTTGAAGGATAGAGCAGGCATTAACAAAAACATTGTCGAAGCCTTAAAAAAAGCAAATGCATTAAACAATATGCCAGATTGTGATCAAATCTCATTATTATGATATGAATATACTTGTTTTGAACAAATCTAAGGCACAACGGCTTAGTTATACTGATTATTCATCTGCCAAGGTGATTATTTCAATCAGCACACCCGGTGATGAAAAAGCAGAGTTTGACAGTAATAATAAAACAATTAAGGATGTTTTGTATTTGGAATTCTATGACATAAGTTATAATTCACAGGAGATATTTAAAGGCTATGCACCTATGACTGATGAGGACGCAGTTAAAATCAAAGATTTTGTGCTGAAATGGAAGGATAAAGTCGATACCATATGGGTGCATTGTGATGCAGGTATTTCCCGTAGTGCAGGCGTTGCAGCAGGCATACTTGAGGCTCTTGGCGAAGATAACTCTTACATATTTGACAGCAAAATGTATTTTCCAAATCTGCTTTGCTATCGTAAAACGCTGAATGCATTTAAATGTATATAAAAAATTATCCCGCATCTTATGAATGCGGGAATTTTTATATGTTGTATGCTAAATATTAATATGTATTTGTACTGATTTCTACCCTTTGTGTATTACCACACTGTGGGCATAAAAAGCTTGTGGTATAGCTATCCATATAGTGATAAATTGTCTGCTTGCTTGTACTGATATATCCGCAGCTCTCGCATTTTTCGGAATATTGAAGCATCGGTGTTCCGTCTTGTTCAAAAATAACACAGCCTTGAATTGCTGAATGGTTATAGTGTGTTTCGATTGTTTCCGAAACGCTATAATCCGTTTCAGATTCTGAAAATGTTTCGTTTTGATTTTCTGTTGTTAATGCAGAACCTGCAGTATTACTTGTTGACTGAGTTTCTTTAATCATGCTCATGTCTTTTTCGTTCGAATTTTTACTGCACGCGGTAAGTGAAACTCCTAAGCTGATTACCAATATAACACATATAATTTTTAGAACCTTTTTCATTTTTATACCTCCTGAAAATACAATTATTTTGGTTCATCACTATAACCGAAAATGAGCACCGAACTTGGTCCGCTTTTTGAAAAAATTATGCCGCTGACTAAGCAGCGGCTGTTGTTATAACTGAAATTGCTCTGAGAACTGACACACCGAACTTGTTGCAGGCGTCACAATTTCTTAGGGAGCCTGAAATCTGTTTAAGTTCATTCTTGGTAGCGGTATAACCTATAATCATATTGAATTTGATTATAGGTCTCGCTTTCAATTAGTGAGTATGTATATTGTACTGTTTGTTATGTACTAAATATGATATCTAACAAGCAAATCCTATCTTTCGTTCCTGCGGTGCTTGAAATTCGGGAATAATAATATCTACCGCTCTAATTGTGGAAATCTCATCGGAAGTAATCTTATCGAAATCCAAGTTAAGAAGACGAGAGGCTTGGTTCATCTTGGCTTGTTCAAGTATGTTTCTGACATATCGTCCGTTACCAAAATCACTTTGCTTGCCGGCAGAACTAAAGATAACTTTTAACTTACTCATAGCCTCGGCGTCTAAAGTTACGCCCTTGCCTTTACCAATCAAGAGGGCAATTTTACAAAGCTCATCTGTTGTATAATCTGCAAAAGGAACATGAAAGGCAATTCTGGAACGAAGACCGGGGTTTTTCTGTAAGAAACCCTCCATCTTATCGGGATATCCTGCGAAAATAACAACGACATCTTCCCGATGATTTTCCATTTCCTGCACAATCGTGTTGATAGCCTCATCACCAAACGAACCGCTGCATTCGTCTACCAGAGAGTATGCTTCATCAATGAACAGAATACCGCCCACTGCTGCTTTAAATTTTGCTTGTACTGTTTGAGCAGTCCATCCAACATATTTACCAACCAAATCGCCTCTGCCAACTTCGATAAGCTGTCCTTTGGATAAAAGTCCATTATCTTTCATAATGCGGGCAAAAAGCCTTGCGACAGTAGTTTTTGCAGTACCAGGATTTCCGGTAAATACCATGTGCATAGCAGGTATGTCCTTTTTAAATCCTTTCTCCTCATAAAGCCGCTGCATCTTGTAGTAATTAAGAGCTTTCTGAATAACAGCCTTTGCCCCGCTTAATCCAACCATCTCTTGCAACTCGTCGTAGGCATTACCTTTCGGTGCTGCTTTTATCACCTCCCGTTTAGCTAAGGAAATATCCTTGTATTGTGGATAGATGGAAGTTTTCAATTTACAATTGTACCATTCATCGAAAATTGCGTGTAAATCCGGAGCAAGATAGCCTTTTCCGGCTTCCAATTCAGAAAACAAAGTTTTGTCTGTCCTGACATAGCTTTCTTTTGCTAACATCTTCAAAAAAGATACAGCTCGCTCATCAGAAACAAATTCTTCCTGAATTTCTACAATAGTCATAGTGCCAAGATTTTCGTAGAATAAGGATTTTGCCGACTTGCACTCACGGGGAAGACAAATTATCGTAAGCACCTGATTGCGATAACGTTTTGCTACTTCGCAAAGACTTTCGATTGTATCTCGCTCGCTATTTGCAAATATATTATCTTCGGAATCATCATTAGCAAGATATCGAATGATAACAGCACCACCATCACAAACATTGTAAAGGGTATCATAAGCCATGACGGAGAAATTTTCTCCGGGCTTAAAATCAAGAAAACAGTAGCGCTTGCTATTTAAACGGTGGTTTGCGTAAAGTGCCTGCAGCAGAAGTTTATAGGTTTCTCTGCGAGTATCTCTGTCGTCTGTCTGAAGCATATAATGCACAGGATGTCCGTATGATTTGCCGGGTGAAGAACCAGAATAAATTCTATGGAGTTCCGGCAAAAAAGTGTTATGCAAAAGATATTTTTCTGCTGAATCGAATATATCTTTCTTGCTGTGTTCTTCAATGATATTTTCTCCGTACGTAATTCCGCGACCACATCTGCCGGTAATTTTATCAAGACCATATCGCTCTAAAATCTCGTCATCATCGCTTATGTAGTCCTGTCTATAAGCAGTACTCAAAAGATTCTCGATGCGGTTGATTGTAATCTCAGCAACAACAAGATCTTTAAGTTCGATTTCAATATAGTTGATATAAGTGTTCAATGTTTCCTTTAGAGTTTCCGAACGGTCAGAAACAACACCAATTGTCATAACCCCGTCAGAACAATCGGAAATAAAATAAAATGAATTTTTGCAATATTTTTGATTAAAATCGTCGCTCTTAACAGATAACTTCCTTACATGCTCTCTGTATGCTCTGCGGCTATCATCCTGTTTAGAAGGAAAGTTAGTAATAATCCCTTCAACTTTATAAAACAGCATATCATATCCTCCTGTTAATTTGTTTCTCTGTTAATATATATACCACAATCAATGCACCAAAAATAACGCATAACCTTTACCGTTAGTATGATATGGATAGAATATCCCCACATTACCTGTTTAATGTGGGGATGCTTTATAATACATTTACTCTATTGTTGTGCAGGATTTTTGTATTTTGATTCATTTAGATACATTGCTATACTTCCTTTTGATGATTATCTATGTTACAGAATTATACTTTTTGCCCATTCTGTTACACGATTATCTTCGCTGAAAACAAATTCTTGGCCTTTTCGTGCACTTTGGAAATATCCATCTTTAATATTACTTCCACAATGATATGTTAGCGAAACTTCTCCGAAAACACCATTCAATTTCCATCTTGAACGACTTTTACCCGTTGCTGTCAAGACACAATTATTTGAATATGCAATAGTTCCTGCACCGGGCAACCCGGTATCTTGCTCATTGATTATCAATTTAGGTGATGCAACATATATAGTGTTGTTGGTAAATGAATGGTTATTATCATAAATGTGAGAATCTTCCGAATGAGGATGCCATGGAAATCTCTTAACATCTAATCCCGTAAGAACTTTTCCGATTTGCAGATAACCATATATGGCTTGAATATCTGGCGAATCTTTAACATATTTTAAGCGGCCGGCATTATATTCGGTTTGTCTAAACCAACCGAAGAACAAGAACAAATCTCCGATGGTTATGCCGTTATTTTCAATATGACTTTGCGATGAACCAAGTTGTCCAAATGCCGGCTCCCAATTATCAGGATTGTTATGGATGTTTGGTCTTATATCCGGATCAAGATGGCAATTGTCAATATGATATCCTTTTGGATACAGATCCTGCCAAACATCTGCATATGTTCTTCCATCAGGGAATAGCAAATCTTTATACTTGCAATTTCCGCTTTCGCTTGGAATCGGCATAGAAATCATTTTGCCATCTGGAAGTATCGGACTTGCACATCCACCATATTCACTATCAAATCCTTTTCTTGAAAGTATGATTCTCATTTTTGACATCCTTTTAATGCACAATTCTTTTCATCTAAACGTTCAATTGGTTCGAAATTGCCTCTTTTACCATTTATTAAACAAAACTCAACAAAATTCGCTATTACTGGCAAATCCGAATACCTTTTGGTTTCTTGATGCTTTGGCATCAATTCTTTAATCTCTGCCGGTATCATAAGGTCAGTATTTTTACCCTGATAGATAAATTCATCTGATATTAAAACATATTCTCCCAGTTCATCATGATGGTGCTGGTCAACATAATCGAGACCGTGAAAGTTAAGGTTAAAATTTTTTCTTCTTGATAATTTCCAATCACTTTTCATATTCACATCATAAATGCAATCCATTCTGTTTCTGTACTTACTGTTTGAAAAATAATCAGTCATTAAAATGGCGTCTTTAATTTTTGCTGCATAAACAATGCGATCATTTAATATCCCTATTACGAAAAAACTATCGTTTGGATTGCTTTTCATATCTATACCGACAGTATGTCTTAAACCTGTTTTTATATTTTTTTCTTGTCCATTATAATGCCTGATCTGACCACCTTTACAGCAAGCTAATGTCAGCAATTTTGATTGCGCATATTTTTTATTAAACACACAAGGCGCATTTCCTGTATCACAGGTCATTCTATAGAAATAGTATGTATTCATAATAGCCACTCCTAATAGCTCTCTGTTGCTTTTTAAATGTTATCTTTAAATGTCAGCGTTTCTTTATCAAAAGTTGCAGGAATCGTACCGTTTGAACCGTGTTTGTTTTTAGCCACAATAATTTCGGCGTAATCAGACGCCATATCCGTATCATAGTAATAATCAGCTCTGTACAAAGTGATAATAACACTTGCCTCTTGTTCAATCTCCACTGAAAAAGGATATTCTAATTCAGGCAGATGTCCGTCGCGAGGTCTCGATATCTGTGCTGTACAAATTATTGGAATATCTAAATCTTCTGATAACTTTCTTAATTCATAGGCAATATTCAAAATCTCTTGCCTCTTCGCCACTCTTTCTCCATCAGCCTGAATAAGCTCTAAATAATCAATTACCGCAACTTCTGCTTTATCAGTTTCAAGCTTATTAAATATATACTTTGGCGATGCTTTTGAGTAAGCATCAATAGTGATTGAAACATCGCTGTACCCTTGTTTTGCCATATGATTTTTGAGCTGTTCTTCCGACATTTCAAGCGAAATAAAGCACACTTTTTTCCCTTCTTTTGCAATATTTCCTGCTATGTGCGTTGCAAAAGCTGTTTTTTCTATTCCCGATCTTGCTGCAATCAAGCACAGTTCACCTTTGTGAAGACCACCTTCAAGAAGCGCATCAAGATGATTTATTCCTGTTGGAATTATATCGCCCATTTTGTCATATGTATTCATAAATTTAATATCTCCTAAAATCTGAACTCCTTAAAATCGTCAAGCCTGAGCAGGACAGGCTCTTGTCCGAAGCCTGCGCCGACATCAATGTTAATCCATGTTTTAGTTTTTATGATTTTGCCTTTGTACATAGTACCATAGTGCATGGTTGGTGTGTGACCTAAAACAGTAATAATATCGTCATAATACTCTTCATCAAGTCTTGGTCTTGACCAGATTAAATCGTGACTGGAATAATCTGAAATTTTTTTGTCAGGACTGAAATGACCAAGTCCTGCGTGAACAAGTAGAAAATCATTTTCACCAGCCGTAATTGCTTCGTAAAGCGGAGCATCATGCAGGTAGTCGAGTATATCGGAAACTGTTTCGGGTGATGTTTTGTTAAGCTCTCGCAGATATGCAAGCGTAAGATCGCCGCCATTGAACATATAATTGCTGAGCAGTTCTACCTTTTCGGTATTCATTGCCTCAACGCTTTCATTCGTGATTTCATCAAACACAAATTCACAGGATAACAGCATAGCCTCGTGATTGCCGAGAATGGGTAACTCATAAAATTTTGTGTAAATAGTAATCCAACAAGCAACAATTAAATAACGGATTTGGTAAAATCGAAGTTT
>ERZ808028.1647-NODE-1647-length-12660-cov-26.685210_pt1 | contig 12660 bp, 14 predicted proteins | sample MGYA00380184_ERZ808028 | MGnify/ENA primary metagenome ERZ808028 (study PRJEB31490, sample SAMN06133397) | mouse gut metagenome | isolation source: J8_1 | host: mice | place: China: Chengdu | collected 2015-05 ...
TTGATATTGGCGTTTTACTGGAGCCGGTTGATATAGAAAAGTTTGATTTTATTCGACTGAAAGGAAAAGAGCGATGGATTGTCTTAATGCGCCCGGACGATCCGCTTGCAGCAAAAGCAGCTGTGAGTGCAAAAGACTTGGAGAATAAGTCTCTCATTCTTCCGAGACGGACAAATGTGAGGAACGAATTATCCCACTGGTTCGGCGATTTCTTCCAGGAAAAACAGGTTCTCTTTACCAGTAATCTGGCCACAAACAGCGCCCTTATGGTTCAGCGTGGACTGGCGTACTCCATCGTAATTGAGGGTTCCATACCCTTTTGGGATAAAGAAAAAATTATTTACCGGCCATTATCACCGGAACTGACAGCAAGCAGTGTGCTGGCATGGAAAAAGCAGCAGCCGTTTAGTTTGGCTGCGACAAAATTCATAGAATACATGAGATACCTTTTAGGCATAGATTGAATATAAAAACTAAGCATTTGTTATAACCAATGACTTAAATTATAATGCAGATGTAGGAAAAAGTGCAGCCGCTTTTCTTCTACACCTGCATTTTTATGTAGCGGAAAGTTTGCAGAGAGTGCTTTCTATTAAATAAGGGAGGCTGGCGATGACATTAGAGGAAGTAACCAGACAGGTAAAAAAGAGCGGAAAAACAAAGGACGATCAGATACGGATTTTAAGAAAAAACAGATTACAACTGTTGGATGAAATACATTCCAAGCAGCAATTATTAGACCAGTTGGATTATATGATCCATAAAATTAAGAAAGATTAGGAGGTTTCTACATGAAAAGATCAGAACACGAGACTATTTTTGAAAAAGGCGTCCTCAATCCTTTTGGCGAGTATTTTACAGGACAATCCTATCTTGCAATACTGACACAGTTAAATGGCGTAGGTGTTGCAAATGTGACTTTTGAACCTGCTTGCCGGAATAACTGGCACATCCATCATGGAAAGAACGGCGGCGGCCAGATTCTGCTCGTGACCGGAGGGCGGGGCTGGTATCAGGAATGGGAAAAAGAAGCACAAAAGCTTCGGGCCGGAGATGTGGTTACAATTCCTGTGGGCGTGAAACATTGGCATGGGGCGGCAAAAGACAGCTGGTTTTCCCATGTGGCCATAGAGGTTCCCGGCGAGGGTACTTCCAATGAATGGCTGGAAGCAGTTTCAGATACAGATTACAGTAAATTGAAGTAGGAGGCAGACAATGAAAAAACTATGGATTCCGCTGTTTTGCCTGTTATTCACATACTCCTTTTCCGGCTGTGGAAATAATCAGACGAATTAAATAGCAGAAAGTACGGTGGAGGAAACAGAATCGCCGGATGGTCTGGCGGTTGAAGCAAAAGACATTCTGACTGCTGAAAATACCGTTGCTGCATGGCTTGAGGAAATTGGTATCAGAGGAAAGCGCGTTGGAACAGGAAATAAAAGAATATTTTTCCCTCACGATTTCCATGAGTGGTTTTGGAGGGAATATTATGGCGGTGTAGACTTCTATCTTGCGGAGGAGAATCTGGCGGGCGGCGGAAACACCTTTGACAATGGCGATATTACTTACTGCGAGGCCCATCATAACATGGCGGTTTTTTATGCACAGACAGATAATCCCGTGCTTTCCGTGGATGTCATTCCGATTGGCAAAGTGACTTCGGACTTATCTGTTTTTGAAAACCTTGAAAGCCGGGTGGAAATCACCTTCTCACTGGCAGAATAGAGAATAGATGAACGAAAGTTACTAAATAAAAAAATTGGAGGAAAGACCTATGAAAAAATTTGTAGCTTTATTACTTACTCTTTTGATGGCCGTATCCCTTACGGCATGTGCCGGGAGCAGTGAACCGGCTGAAACAGGTTCGCCTGATGTGGAGAACAGCGTAGCAAAGGAAATGTCCGAACCGGAAAGCAGCGCAGCAGAATCCGAACCAGAAAACGAGACTGCGCAGCCCGGTGAAACGGAAGAAACGGAGGCTGTGCCTGAAATGGATACCGGGATGGAAGGGACAAAGGTACTGGTAGCTTATTTCTCTGCCACCAATACAACAGAGGGTGTGGCCGAACATATTGCAAATGGTTTGAACGCAGATCTTTATGAGATTGTCCCGGAGGAACCTTATACAGAAGCGGATCTGAATTATAACGATGACAACAGCCGCAGTACCATTGAAATGAATGACCCTTCTGCACGTCCGGCTATCTCCGGTTCGGTGGAGAACATGGAGCAATACGACATTGTATTTATAGGATACCCGATTTGGTGGGGCGAAGCGCCAAGAATCGTCAGCACCTTTATGGAAAGTTATGATTTTTCCGGCAAGACGATTGTTCCTTTCTGCACTTCCGGCGGCAGCGGTATTGGTTCCAGCGCTTCCAATTTGGAGCAGCTTACCAGTGGCGCTGACTGGCTGGAGGGACGGCGGCTGAACGGAAGTGATTCGGAGGAAACGGTTATGGAATGGGTAAACGGTCTTGGGCTGGATGTAAGCGCAGAATAAACGGTCAGCAGAGCGTCAGGTTTTTGCTTTGGCGTTCTGTCCTTAACAGGGAGGAAAGCGGCATGAAAACAAAAATGAAAGTGAAAATGTTCATTGACATTTTGATGACGGTGTTTGTACTCATGCTGATGGCATATCAAGTCACAGGAGAAAAGCTCCATGAATGGCTCGGTACGGGAATGGTTGTATTATTTCTGGCACATAACCTTTTGAATATCCGGTGGTATGGGAGTTTGATGAAAGGAAAATATAGTCTTCTTCGTATTTTTCGGACAGTAATCAACTTTTCTGTTTTTGTAGTAATGCTTGCACTTGCTTACAGTGGTATTATTATGTCCCGTCATGTATTTTCCACACTTCCGATCAATGGTGGAATGGCAGCGGCGAGAGTGCTGCACCTTGCAGGCTCCTACTGGGGATTTGTACTGATGAGCGTTCATCTTGGGCTTCATTGGAGTTTGATAACAGGAATGATTTGTAAAAATTCCGGCGAAAAAAAATCTGAGGTTCTACGATGGAGCCTCCGACTGATAGCTGTCCTGATTGCTGCGTATGGAGCAGTTTCCTTCTATCAGGCAGATATTTTGTCCTATATGTTTCTTAAAGTGGAGTTTGCATTTCTTGATTACGAAAAAAGCGCAGCTTTCATCTTTGCAGAATATATGGCGCTGATGGGACTGTGGGTGTTTATCGCCTTTTATGTGTCAAAAGTGTTGGGAAATTTATCAGCAACAAAATTTAAGCGAAAGCGAGGCAAAGGGCAATGAAAAGAATTAGTGCTTTTAAACAGCATCTTAGAGGAAATGATGGGCAAAGGGGCAAGAAATGAATCAGAAAGCAGAAGCGTTTTCTAACAAGCAATTAAAAGGAATGATTGCCCCGCTGTTTTTTGAGCAGCTTTTGGTTATGCTGGTGGGATTAGCGGATACGCTGATAATAAGCTATGCGGGAGAGGCAGCCGTTTCCGGTGTTTCTTTGGTAAATCAATTCAATACGATTTTTATCTATCTGTTTACTGCATTGGCATCCGGTGGAGCGATTGTGATCAGCCAGTATATCGGCAGAAATGAAAAGGGTGATGCGGGAGCTTCTGCCAGTCAGCTTTTGTTGTTCTCCACCGTTTTTTCGGGTATTGCGGCAGGACTGGTACTGTTGGGAAATGAATGGATATTGCGTCTGATGTTCGGCAAGGTCGAGGATTCCGTCATGGAAGCCTGTGTGACCTATCTTCGGATTTCGGCATATTCCTATCCGGCATTGGCGGTTTATAATTCCGGTGCAGCAGTCTATCGCAGTCTTGGGAAAACGAATGTAACCATGTATCTGTCCGTGGTTTCCAATATTGTCAACGTGGTTGGAAATCTAATCGGCGTATTTGTGCTTCATGCAGGAGTGGCGGGTGTCGCATATCCTTCTTTCATTGCCCGGACATTTTCGGCTGTGATGATTACATGGCTGTGCTTTCGCAGAAAAAATGAGGTATTTTATCAGCGGGAATGGATTTTTAAGTGGAGCGGCGATTCCATGAGAAAAATTTTGCGGATTGCTGTCCCCAATGGTCTGGAAAACGGTGTATTTCAGTTGGTAAAGGTGGCCCTTAGCAGCATTGTGGCCCTTTTTGGAACTTATCAGATTGCGGCTAACGGGGTGGCGCAGAGCATCTGGTCTTTGGCAGCATTGGCAGGTGTGGCGATGGGTCCGGTCTTTATTACAGTGATCGGACAGTGTATGGGAAAACGGGATACGGAAGGAGCGGACTATTATTTCAAAAAGCTGACGGGGATTACGCTTTTGCTTTCCACGGCATGGAATCTGTTTGTATTTCTTCTGACGCCGCTTTTTCTGAGGTTCTATGCGCTGGAACCGGAAACAAAGCAGCTTATTGTCTGGCTGGCGCTGATTCATAATGTATTCAATGCGGTGGCCTATCCGTTTTCCGGCGCGGTCAGCAATGGGCTTTGGGCGGCGGGGGACGTGAAATTTACCATGTATGTTTCCATTGCGTCCACGATTGCAGGCCGGCTGTTATTGACTTGGCTTCTCGGCGTTGTCCTTGATATGGGAGTTATCGGCATTGCGGTTGCTATGGTATGCGACTGGATGATCCGGGCGGTTATCTTTATTCTGCGGCAAAAGTCCGGTAGATGGAAAAACTTTCAGGTCATTTAAGTGTACTGCATACGGACAAAAATATAAAAATTTTAATTTTCAGGAGGAAATCTTTATGAACAGAAAAATTTTAGTAGCTTATTTTTCGGCAAGCGGTGTAACCGCAAAGGCAGCAGAAAAGCTGGCGGAAGCGGCACAGGCCGATCTTTATGAAATCAAACCAAAGCTTCCCTATACCCGCGCCGATTTGGACTGGACGGATAAGAAAAGCAGAAGCTCGGTGGAGATGAATGATAAGGCTTCCCGTCCGGCAATCGCAGACAAGGTGGAAAATATGGAGGAATATGACACCGTATTTATCGGTTTTCCGATTTGGTGGTATGTCGCCCCGACGATTATCAATACGTTTCTGGAAAGCTATCATTTTTCTGGAAAGACCATCATTCCTTTTGCGACCTCCGGAGGGAGCGGCATGGGCAGAACAAATGAAAACTTAAAGCCGAGCTGTCCCGGAGCAGTCCTGATGCCGGGAAAAATGTTAAACGGCAGCCTGTCGGAGACAGAACTGAAAAACTGGGTAGAAAATATGGGGTTGTGATTTTGGGAGGTGAAAATCATGCAATACCGTGAATTAGGCGTTTCCGGGCTGAATGTTTCCAGCATTTGTATGGGGTGTATGGGATTTGGTGAGGCGGGAAACGGACAGCATACATGGACGATTGACGAGGAACATTCCCGTGAAATCATCCGCCGGGGACTGGAATTGGGCGTTAATTTCTTTGACACAGCCATAGGATACCAGAGCGGAACCAGCGAGAAGTATCTTGGGCGTGCTCTGCGGGACCATGCAAGGCGTGACAAGGTGGTTGTGGCTACGAAATTTCTTCCCCGCACGCAGGAAGAAATCAAGGCAGGCATTACCGGGCAGCAGCATATCGAGCGGATGATAAACAAAAGCCTTATCAATCTTGGCATGGATTATGTAGATTTATATATCTATCATATGTGGGACTATGAAACACCTCTTTATGACATCATGGAGGGACTGGATCATGTAGTGAAGGCGGGAAAAACCCGCTATATCGGCATTGCCAACTGTTATGCTTACCAGCTTGTCAAGGCAAATGCACTGGCGGAAAAAGAAGGGTTCGCAAAATTTATAACCGTACAGAATCATTATAATCTCATTTTCCGGGAAGAAGAACGGGAAATGGCAAAGCTCTGTTGTGAAGATCAGATTGCCATGACACCTTACAGCGCACTGGCAGGAGGCAGACTTGCGAAATATCCCGGCGAAACTTCAAAGCGTATGCAGGAGGACAGTTATGCAAGGCTGAAATATGACGCTACCGCAGAGCAGGACGGCGCAATTATCAGCAGGGTTGCGCTCCTTGCAGAGAAAAGAGGCGTTTCTATGACGGAGATTTCTCTTGCATGGCTTATGACAAAAGTAACCTCGCCGATAGTCGGCGCAACGAAACTTCATCATGTGGAGGGCGCGGCAAAGGCGGCGGAGCTTAAATTATCGGAAGAAGAAATTTCCTATTTGGAGGAACTTTATATACCTCACAAACTGGTGGGCGTGATGGCGCAGAATACACAGGATACTGCAAAGGAAAGTCATGTGTGGTCTGCAGGGAACCAGAAAATTTGACTGCGGGAGGCGTTGGAATGGAACGATTAAATATTGCGGAAAAGAATCATCAGGACTGGTTCGGAGGTCATTATTTTTCCGATCAGCAATATGATCCTGAATTTGAGGAGATTGTCAGGAAATTTCTTTGCGGTGATGTTCTCGTTCATGGCACATTGTCGAATGTGCAGCGGGCGCTTGTTATGCTTACAGCTTTGACGGCCAGCCAGACATGGAAACCACTTTCAAAATATGTGCTGGCAGCGTTGGACATGGGAGCAGCGCCGGAAGAAATCAAAGAAACGCTGTATCAGTGCGCTCCTTATATTGGCGTGGAAAAGGTAAAATGCGCTCTGGACGAGGCAAATAAAGCCTTTCAGTCTGCCGGGATTGTTTATCCGTTGGAAAAGCAGGCGAAAGTTACGGAAGAAAACAGGTTTGCTAAAGGTCTTGCTGTTCAGCAGCAGATTTTCGGTGAGGACAATATCAAAGCGATGCGCCGCGTTGCACCGCAGGAGTTAATGCATATTCAGGATTATCTGTCTGCCTATTGCTTTGGCGATTTCTATACAAGAGGAACTTTGGATTTGAAAATGCGGGAACTGGTTACATTCTGTGCGATTTGCTGTCTCGGCGGCTGTGAGCCGCAGGCGAAGGCTCATGCGGGTGCAAACTTAAGCGTGGGCAATACCCGTGAAATGCTGATTGAAGCAATTACCCAATGTCTGCCGTTTATTGGATTTCCGAGGACATTAAACGCGATTTCCTGCATAAATTGAATATTATCCTCCTTGGGAGCCACCAGTTTCCCGCTTGAGAGCCACCTGAAATTGATATTTTCCACCTTCAGAGCCACCACAACATATTGTGCCACCATGCATATTTGATTTTACGATATGTCTCCTTATAGTTATTTCTGGAGAACTGCAAATGCAGTATCACCAAATAATCTATAAGGAGGTCTTTTTATGTTTAAGAAGACAAAAGTCAGAAGCATTCTCGAACTTCTGGGAAAAAATCTAAGCGCAAGGGAGGTATCAAAAGTTTTAGGTGTATCCAGAAACACCGTCGCCGAAGTTCAGGCATTGTTTTTACAGTCAGGCAGATCGTGGGATGATATTTCTGAATGGGATGACGACAGACTCTATGGACTGTTTTATCCGGATAAGTTTAAATATAAGCCCAGATATGCACCGGTTGATTATTCTTACGTCCATAAGGAATTAAAGAAGACAGGCGTCACAGAGAAGCTCCTTTGGGAAGAATACTGTGCCAGATGTGAGAAAGACGGGGCACGTGCATGTTCTTATATAACATTTGCTAAAAATTATAAGAAATTTACGGCAGATAAAAACTATACGAGCCACATAGAACACAAACCCGGATTAGAGATTGAAGTTGACTGGTCCGGCCCTGCAATGAGCTATACGGAGCCGGATACCGGGGAACGTATAACAGCATACCTGTTTGTTGCAACTATGCCCTACAGCCAGATAAGCTATGTGGAAGCCGCAGCCAGTATGGATGAAAAAGCATGGCTTTCCTGTCATGTAAACATGTTCCGGTTTTTTGGCGGGACACCGGTAAAAGTTGTCTGTGATAACTTAAAAACCGGAGTGACCTCACATCCTAAAAGAGGTGAGATCATACTAAATGAGGCGTATCTTTCTCTTGGCGAGTATTATTCCGTAGCTATCATGCCAACAGGCGTCAAAAAGCCAAAGCAGAAAGCAAGTGTGGAAGGGAGTGTGGGTAAGATTGCCACGGCTGTTATCGCAAAACTCAGAAATGATACCTTCCCATCATTAGCCGCATTAAATGCCGGAATCCGAAAAGCAGTAAAAGAATTCAATGACAAGCCTTTCCAGAAGCGCCCCGGAAGCCGCCGGAGCATCTTTGAAACGGAAGAAAAACCATACTTGAGAGCCCTGCCGCTTATTCCCTATGAAGTCTGTGAATGGTCTTATGGGCATAAAGTCGGCAGCAACTCTCATATATGGTGGAACAAAGGTCAGTATTCCGTTCCATACAGGTATATCGGATACAAGGTGGATATCAAATTTAACAGCCATCTTGTATTTATCTATTATAACAGAACAGAGATAGCAAAGCATCCGATACTTTCCAAACATATGACAAACGGTATGCGGACAGAGCAAGCCCATCTTCCTTTGCCGCTCAAAAAAAATCTGTCAGTGGAAGATCTCTGTGACAAAGCAAGGGAAACAGGCCCCAAAACATTTGAGGTAATCCGCAGGATGTTTGACGAGGCCAAAGTGAAAGAACAACCCATGCAGACAGCAAGAGCCATACTTTCCATAGCGGATATCTATACACCGGAAGTCCTTGAAAAAGCATGTGATAAAGCGCTCAGGCAATACCATATGCCTTATTATAAGACTATATATTCCCATGCCAGGAGCATAAACAGTGCAAAAGAACTCACAGAGTTCAAGGAAAACAATCAGAAATTCGGAATTGTCAGAGGCGCAGATTATTACAAAAAAAGGAGAGACGACAAATGAACATTGAAATAAAAAAAAGTTTATCGGTATTAGAATTAAGCGACCTTGCAAGAATCATAGAAATGCAGGAAAAAGATATAAAACTTGTGGATCTAAGCTACGAAAAGCGTTTGGAACTGCTTCTGGAAACACTGATACAGGAACGGGAGAACAGGCTCATAAACAGGCTGATCAGGAATGCTTACTTTAAATATCCTAGCGCAAGCTTGGAATCATTGGATTACGATTCCAGACAGATAAAAAAGTCCACGATCCTGAATCTGGCCACAATGGGATTTGTTTCCAATGCAACAAATCTTGTCATCACAGGACCGACCGGCGCTGGAAAGACTTACCTTGCATGCGCCCTTGGCGTGGAAGCGTGCAGACAAACTTACAGGGTTTTGTATATCAGGATGCCTGACCTGATGCGTAACTTTGAGAATCAGAACGACAACCTCAGGGAGCTTACAAAATACAGGAAAAGGATCGGCAACTATCAGATCCTTATCCTTGATGAGTGGCTTAATTACAAAATTTCCGAAAAAGACGCCAAGAACCTCTATGAGCTGTTTGAACAGCGCAGCGGGAATCATTCCACCGTCTTTGTCGGACAGTATCCTGTCGATGAATGGCATGGCAGGCTCGGCGGCGGAACGCAGGCAGATTCCATCATGGACAGGATTATCCATAATGCCTATGAAATCCCTACAAATGAAACAAACCTGAGAAAGCTGTATGATTCAAAGAAACTGAAAAAGCTTGTTGCTGGCTTTCCCGACATATACAAGCTGACATGGCAGGACGAGGTATCTTAGACCTATTCCCTTTCGAAGTCTTATATCATCTATCGTAAGCCGAGGAAAGTCAGCACAAAGCAGAGGGAACGGGCAAAACAGATGATGATTGCAAAGAATAATGTAAAGGAAGATTGAGCAGAATTTAATGGAATTATGTGTGTGCCTGTGGTAAAGTAGTGACATTGAATAATATGTCACATTGGAATTAAATGAAATTGATTTAAACAAAAAGGAGGAAGTATGTATAAACATCACGAACAATCTATTGAGAATATGAAAGATTACTATAGGAAACATGAGGCTATAGCTTTAATACTTATAGGTTCTGTAGCCAAAGGAACGGAAAGGGCAGATTCTGATTTGGATGGCGTGGTTATTTTATCAGAAGAAGAATATGCAGAAAAAGAAAAGAATAATACAACAACTGAAACGATAAATGGATTATGTACATATGAAGGAGGATATTTTGATATAAAGTATATGACGAAACAATATCTGAAGGATTTGGCGGAGAAGGGCAGCGAACCTGCCAGAAATGGATTTACGAAAGCGAGAATTTTATTTTGTAATGACGCAGAGATTGAAAATATACTGCCACTGATTCCTGTATTTCAGAAAACAGAAAAAAATGAGAAATTATTATCATTTTATTCAGATTTTTGGCTTAATTATTATTATTTCCTGAAATCATGCCCGATTGACGGGTATATGAAAATGAATACGATAACAGAAATCATTTATAGTATATATCGAATGATACTTCAGGAAAATGAGATTTTATTTGATTGTAACAGACGATTGGAACAACAGGTTGAATCCGTGTCAGAAAAAACTGTTGAACTCGTAAGTTTGGGCAAAAAACTTGAATACTCCCAAAATATACAAGATGCAGACCGATTTGTGGATAAGTTTATTGAGATGACAACTTATGTGCCGCCTAAAGACTTGGCAGTAGTTTTAACAAGATATTCAAAAGATTTTCAAGAATGGTGGCGGGAATCAAGACCAAATATAAAGGAATGGTGATATTAGATATGCGTTTATAAAAATTAATGATAAGTTTGCAAAAAAAACAGGTGCTGATATGAATGAAAGTATTTTAATAGTCGATGACGAAAAGGAAATAGCGGATTTGATTGAGGTTTATCTAAAAAACGATGGCTATACGGTATATAAGTTCTGCAACGGAATGGATGCATTGAAATGTATTGAAGAAACAGAGCTCGATTTAGCCATTATAGATGTAATGCTGCCTGACATAGACGGTTTCCGTATTTGTCGGAAAATCAGAGAAAAGTTTTATTATCCCATAATCATTCTTACAGCAAAAGCAGAGGATGGGGATAAGATCATGGGGTTGACGATTGGGGCCGATGATTATATAACTAAGCCGTTTAATCCGTTAGAGGTAACGGCCAGAGTGAAAACGCAGTTGAGGCGGTATGTGCGTTATAATAACCTGGCTGGGAAAAAAGCTGCTGAAATCAGTGAATATGACATCCGGGGATTGATGATTAACAGGGATACCCATAAGTGTCATTTGTATGGGAAAGAATTGCAGCTTACGCCTATTGAGTTCGGGATTCTTTGGTATCTATGCGAACACCAGGGCATGGTAGTTCCGTCAGAGGAATTATTCGAGGCAGTATGGGGTGAAAAGTTCCTGAATAATAACAATACAGTCATGGCTCATATAGGCCGTCTGAGGGAAAAGATGAACGAATCGGCAAAAAAACCGAAATTTATAGTAAATGTGTGGGGAGTTGGGTATACCATTGAAAAATAGAGTGCTTAGGAAAACGGACGAATTCAGGCAGTTTAAAGCAAAAATTTTTTTCCGTACAATATTGATGGTCACTATTGCGGTCAGTTGTATTTATCTGCTGTATTCTCTTCTTTTGAAAGGCAGGTTTGCGGACTGGATTGTGGCAGTAAACCAAAAGATTTTTAGACTGAATTATGATGCGGCAAGAACTTTGTATCAATGGACATTCCGAAACCATATAGAATTGGTATTTGTGGTTGGAACGGTGTTGGTGTTTTTTATTACATTCTGATAGGTAGTGTAAAATAGTTTGTGTCTTTGGAAAAAAATACCTCTTTTTTGGTAAGAATCAAGATATGACAATTCTTATCGAAAAGGAGTATTTTTATGCCAGCAACAAAACAACAAATACGACAGATTATTGCAGATAACAACCTTAACAGCGTGGCTGACGTTTACAGCCTGCTAAAGGACAGCTTCAAAGATATCCTTCAGGAACTTATGGAGGCGGAACTGGATGCTTCCCTTGGCTACGAAAAAAACCAGAAAGGGGATGCTCCCACATCCAACAAACGTAACGGGCATTCTCCCAAAACCCTCAAGAGCCAGTATGGAGAATTCCAGATCGATGTTCCAAGAGACCGTGAAGGGGAATTCGAGCCAAAGCTTATCCCTAAATACCAGAGGGATATTTCCGGCATTGAAGAAAAAGTGATCTCCCTTTATGCAAGAGGTATGAGCACAAGGGATATCCATGACCAGATACAGGAGCTTTACGGGATGGAACTGTCCGCTGAAATGGTCAGTAAGATAACTGACAGGATCCTGCCGGAAATTAAAGAATGGCAGTCTCGCCCGTTAAATGCGGTCTATCCCTTTGTATTCATGGACTGTATCCATTACAAGGTCAGGGAAGACGGACGCATCCTCAGCCGTGCCGCTTACATTGTCCTTGGCATCACAGCAGACGGCTATAAAGATATCCTGAGTATCACAGTGGGCGCCAACGAAACCAGTAAATTCTGGCTGGGGATGTTAAATGACCTGAAAAACCGCGGTGTAGAGGATGTGCTGTTCTTCTGCGTGGACGGACTTGCAGGATTTAAGGAAGCTATAGCGGCAGTATATCCACAAGCCCAGATACAGCGGTGTGTTATCCATATGCTGCGCAACTCTTTCAAATATGTAAACTACAGCGACTTGAAGAAGTTCTCATCCGATTTTAAATCAGTATATCATGCACCAAATGAGTCATCTGCGCTGTCTGAACTTGAAAAGATCAAGGAGAAATGGGGAAAGAAATACCCCTATGCGGTCAGTAACTGGGAAAATAACTGGGAGGATGT
>ERZ808028.1648-NODE-1648-length-12658-cov-5.767745_pt1 | contig 12658 bp, 10 predicted proteins | sample MGYA00380184_ERZ808028 | MGnify/ENA primary metagenome ERZ808028 (study PRJEB31490, sample SAMN06133397) | mouse gut metagenome | isolation source: J8_1 | host: mice | place: China: Chengdu | collected 2015-05 ...
CGGACGTGCTGTCCGGATTCATCTTTTCCGGGGTCAACGCCTGCAAAAGCGGTCAGCGCACCGCGGTGCGTAAAACGCGTCACATCTCCGATCTCAGCCATGAGCTGTGGACCAAGCGTGGGCCCGACACCATTCATTGCCATGACGACAGGGTATTCTGGCAGCGTGGATGCGGTTTCGTCCATTTTCACACGGAGGGATTCCACCGTTTCAGATGCAGTATTCAGCATTGCCACAGCCTGCCGTACCAGCATCTTTGTGCCGTCATCCTTTGGGAATACTGCGATCATGTCAGAGGAAAGCTGATAAATAGCCGTTGCTTTGGCGGCACTAAAGTTATAGCCTTTGCGTTTACACCAGTTCTGGTAGTGCTCCGTAAAGGCATCCAGAGACTTGGAGCGCACACAGTCCACATGCCAGTAGGTATAGACAAAGTCCACCCATTTCTGGCTGCCGTCGCTGCGGGCAGGGCTGTCAAAGAAGTTATTAGCACCCGGAAAGGTCTGGTCGAGCAGGGCAATGAGGTTGTTTTTCATGGCAGTCTTCTGATCCATATAGAAACCGAACTGGCGGTTCATGGTCTTTAGTTGGTTGCGTGTTTTATCCATGCTTCCATATTGCTTCAGTTTTGCCCATCGGTCAAGAGTATAACGAGCGATTTTTTTGGAATCAGCCTTGTCGGTCTTGGGAGAACGCAGGGAATCATCTCCGAATTCTTTGATGAGCATGGGATTAACGGCGCTAACAAAGATACCGGCATCAGAAAGCCATGCGGCAACCGGTTCATAGTACCTTCCGGTATGCTCCATACAGACTTTTGTATCCCCGTCAAGTTCCTTGATCTGCGCGATCAGGTCATTGATGGCGGACTGTGTATGTGGGATGTCGCGGGGAGACATGACGACAATATCGCCGGGTCTGCGGATGGTGACAGTGCTCTTGCCTTTGGAAACATCAATACCAACAGCGTTCATAATAGATACTCCTTTGTAATGTATTAGCAATGGTCAATACCAGTTTTCCCATTGCCTATTCAATCTACTGGGTATCACACGAACGCCTTTGGGTTCAACCTGCGTAAAACGAATGCTGCGAATGAGGGCTGGTTGGCTGACTGTTTTACGGACGCTAAGTCCTGAAAGGGGGTGGCCAGACCTATTGCCTTACTCATTCTAACAGCTTAAGCAACAAGATGGGTAATTCCTTACTGGCTGTAAGGGGTATTAACCATAAATATATTGTAGTAGAACAGGAGAAAAGTTATATGGACAACGAAGTTAAAAAAATCCGCATCTCTGCGGAGATTGATGAAAAAATTGACCTGATTAAAAAGAACATTGAGTTTTGCCAGACAAATGGCATTCCTGAAGCGCTTGAAACAGGCGGCAAATATTTTAAAAGCTTTTCAGCGCTTATTTCAAATACTGTCACACTTGAATTGGAACAGCTTGGGGCATCGCTTGGGAAAATGTTCCCGTGTCTGCCGGGCACAGAGGAAAGTGAGCAGCTGGAACAGATTATCCAGGCTACAGTTGATAACAGCCATGACCGCCTTGCTGAAATCACAAGAACTGCTGATGAGGATGCCTTGAAAACAGAATTTACAAAAGTAACCAAAGAGTATGCTGAGAAATATGTCGAATTCAAGCTGAATGATAAAGCGGCATAATACGCAGGCCGGCAAACAATGATATACGAAATGGAGGGAAGACATGTTTTCAGACTATAAAACCCAGATAGGGCAAATCTTAAGGAATACAGAAAAGGAAGAATCCAATAATGCGCAGGACAAAATTGCGGCGGTTGCCATGTATAAGATTATGGTCGGTGTCATTAATAAATTTGTTGAACAGGAAAGCACCCGTGACCAGGAATTTGACGCAGCATTATCCCTTGACTGGAAAAGTGCGGGACGCATGTTGAAATACATATGGTCGAATGCGGAGAAGATGGCGCTAAGACATGGACCAGCAGCGTCATGCTGCCTTGCTGAAGAAGTGGTGTTTGCATGGGTACGTGAATACTATTTTCTTGATGACAAAGAAACAGTAATGAAAGAAAGAGCGGAACGTGCAAAAGCAGAACAGCAGCAAAAGGATGCGAAAGCAAAAAAGGCGCAATACCGGAAAAAGGCGCTTGAAGCTTTGAAGAAGCAGAGCGGGTGGGACAATTTGCCTGATGAGGAGAAAAAGAAGAAAATTACAGCAAAAATAAAATCCCTTAAAGCAAGCGATTCCCGGAAATCCAAAGAAATGGCTGAAAAAACCACTGCCTCTGATAATAAAACCGCAAAAGACAGTGCCGTTCCTTTGGAAGTTGATGAAAAAGCAGACACAGCACCAGACGAACCTCAAAATAATGATTCCGTGATGTGCTGTACAGAAAACTCTGTTGAGCTGGAAATGGAATTCGCGGAGACTCTGGATGGGCAGGTGAATCTTTTTAATCTTATGCAGGGTGGTGGATACTGTGAAAAATAAATTTTTCACAGGGCAAATTTGTGCTTGCGCCCAAATTCGCAGGTGCATCAAGAATGGAGGATTACTATGAAAAATAAATTTTTTACGGGACAAATATGCAGGATATGCAGGAATGGAGGACAATATGTTAACAAATAAAGAAATCCGGGCGCTTCCCATGCCCAGAATCAGCCAGGAAACAAGGGCGCTTGCATTACAAAATGCAGAGCATGATGTTTTTGTCATTACTTGTGGAAAGGTAAAAAGCAGTGTGGTAATTAATGTATTCTCTAAGGATGAGAACGGCAATGTGTCGTTATTTTACAGATATTTTGTAAAACGGTATGATGCCTTATTGTACAATGTAAGAAAAAATAAAATTACCAGCGGGTATCTGAGCAATGCACTTGGATATGATGGCACAGTAGTATCAACGCAGAAGCAGGCAGAAAAATTAAAAAAATATATTAATCCTGAGAGTACCAGTGATTCAGCCGGTAATGTTATTGAGTCATATGACAGGAAACGTTCTGTCATGCGCAGCCGTCTTCGGAAAGCGGAAGAGTGTTCTGAAATAGACGGTATTATGCATAAAGTAAGAAAAGTCCCTAAATCATTTGAAAAGACCATCAAAAAAACAATGTCATATTCAAAATACATTTTTTATGACAGACGAAATGATTTTGGAAAATGTTCCTGCTGCGGATCAGAAATAAGACTGTCAGAACTGCCAAAATTTAGGGACAAAGAGTTTGGCCAGTGTCCCAAATGTGGGGAAAAAATCAGGTTTAAATCAGAATTGAGAAGACAGTGTTACAATACTTATGATGGAAGAATGGCAGTGCTGGTGCAGAAATATGCCCGCCATGTTCTTATAGTAAGATATTTTCATATAATATATGATTATAATGTTTCACAGGTTCCAAAAGTATCCGTGAAAGAAGTGGTTAGGACACTCATTGATTATGACAGGCATAAAATTTGTGATTACGAATGGTATTATTATAATGGCGAACTGCGGTGGTGTCTGCCACAGTGCAATATGTTTAACCCAGATGGATTTCATCATTCTTTCTTAAAGGGCAGCCTTCATAAAGCCGGCCTGGCAAAAGAACTGCGTGCGGCAGACGTGGATAAATATCTGCAGGGATGGGCACAGGTTAACCAGTTTATGAAGGCTGACTCTGCGGAATTCTGCCATATGCATATAAGATATCCTGAACGTCTTGCGTTAAATCCAATTTTAGAACCAATAACCAAATGTGGGTTTTATAATCTTACATCCGACTATATGAACAAGCAGTACATAAAGTCCAAATTCAATAAGGATGAAAAATCAATCCTGAAAATACTCAGTTTAAAAAACCGGACGCAGCTTCGTGAAGCGCTTGCATTAAACATTAACAGTGACCAATTGCATATTATTCAGTCATACAATCAAACAACCGACATAAACCGTCCTGTCAGCGATATACTCAGGATTGCTGAAGAATATGACGGAAGGGAAGAATCTGCGTTTGTTTTATCTGACAGCAGATTACGGAAGCTTTCAAAATATCTTGACAGCATATGCCATAAAAAATCAGAACGGAACAATTTTATTGCTGACTATTTTGACTATCTGCATAATTGCGAATCCCTCAATTATATCATGACTTCTGACATTGTACTATATCCTAAAAATTTCAAAAAGGCACATGACAAAGCAGCAGTAGATGTAAAGAGCAAAAACCTTGAGGAAGAATGTAAAAAAATTGCAAAGCTTCTGCCGGATATGCACGATAAATATGATTTCAGTAATGATGATTTCTTAATCAAGGCTCCCGATTCGGGACGGGATATTATATACGAAGGGCAGTCCCTTGAGCACTGTGTCAGCAGCTATGTTCCACGGGTTGCAGAGGGAAGTACAGTGATATTATTCATTCGCAGGAAAAATGAGCCGGATAAACCATATGTAACAGTAGAAGTCAGGAATGACAAAGTTGTGCAGGTAAGAGGTTTCAGCAATCAAAAACCGGAATCAGATGTTACCAATTTTATGGAACAGTTTAAACGGGAAAAATGCATCGCGTAAAGCAAAAAACGATAATAATGAAGGAGAAACTTATGAAAGCAATAAAAATAGGATCAAAAGTTGAAATTTATAATGATACTGTAACAACTTACAATGAGCTGCCTGCAAGGTCTTATATTGTGAGGTTTTCTAAAATGACAGGATTTTATCTAGACGAATATTCGGATATCCATGTAAAAGAAGACAAAATTTATGGGGAGCGCATGAAAAAGGTACAGAAGGTTCTGCATTCATACGAAAAACTTGACAGGAACTTAGGCGTGATTTTAAGCGGGCACAAAGGTATTGGAAAATCAATGTTTGCGGGACTTCTTTCGGAGGAAGCCGTAAAGAAAGGCATTCCGATTATTGTGGTTGACCAGTATATTCCGGGAATTGCGTCATACATAGAAGCTATTGACCAGAACGTGATGGTGCTTTTTGACGAATTTGACAAGACATTTGGCGATGTCAAGCCAATAGAGGGAGAAGCTGAACCGCAGGCAACACTGCTTGGCTTATTTGACGGAATCACAAACGGGAAAAAGCTGTTTGTCATTACCTGTAACGATGTCCGTAAACTCAACGATTTTATCATAAACCGTCCGGGGCGGTTCCATTATCATTTCCGCTTTGATTATCCATCAGCGGATGAGATCCGGACATATCTGTATGATAAGCTGGAAACAGCGCATCATGATAAGATTGAATCCATAATAGCCTTTTCAAGAAAAGTCGATCTCAATTATGACTGTCTCAGGGCTATCGCATTTGAATTAAACGGTGGGGAAAGCTTTCACAGCGCGGTTGAGGATTTGAATATCATCAATCTGGCTCAGGAACGTTACAACCTTACGGTTTATTTTAAAAATGGCACACCAATGCGTATTGATGACCATAATATGGATTTTTTCCAGAATGAGGAAATCAGTGTCTGCTTTTCAGAAGATGATTATAACGAAATTCTTACAGTGGGATTCTGGATATCGGACAGTGAATATGACATTAAAAACAACTGTTCTGTAATTGCCGGTGAAAAGTTAAAGATTACATATGATGAAAATTATGATATTGATAAAGTTGAAAAGGTCAAAAAATTAGTCGTAGACCGTTTGGAAATCCGTAAAGTACGGGAGAGGAGACTTCATTATGCAGTATAGGCAATTTATCATAAAATAAAATGTCCAGGCAGTAATATTACATAGTGATAACAAAAGCGGCATCTGTTTACAGTTCTGAACAGGTGTCGTTTTTTGGATTTTTGAAAATATAAAATCGGGAGGATTCATTATGAATACGGCAAATGTAGTTTATGAACAAAAGCAGATCATAGCAGATTTTATTGGATGCGAATGCTTTGGAATCAATGAAAATGCCACAGTATCAGATTATGATAATTCAATATTGGAAATCATGTCAATGATTGAGTATAACATAGATATCGGGAACAATAAAGAAGTCGCGGAATGGAGGCGTATGCTCCAGCAGGCAAAAGTAGAAAAAAGACGTGCTAAAAAAATGATTGCGGATAAAAACAGAATGGAGTCTGTACTGTCATAATACTTATCAGGATAGCGAGCTGTGACTGATGTAAATGCCAAAACACTTGGGGAAAACAGGTTTTCTAATCGTAGTCGAGAGGCAGAGGGTTATGCGGCAGCATAGTTCTGTTGAAATTTGTCTGCAGCTGGAGCGGTGGCAAGGATTCGACCGCATCAATCATTTTAGCGCACGAAAACAATGAACCATTGGACATTATCCTGTTTGCAGAGGTCATATATGACCATAATCGGGGGATAAGCGGGGAAAATCCGAGACACATGGAATTTATCCATAATACAGCAAAACCCTTATTCGAATCATGGGGATATCAGGTCGAAATTCTAAAATCAAAAAAGGACTACCTGAGTTTTTTCAACCATATCATTCAAAATCCCACAAAACATCAGGAACATAAGGGACTGCGTTTTGGATTTCCGCATACAAGGGCATGCGGCATCAAACGGGACTGCAAGGAAAAGACAATAAAAGATTACCTTGCGACCATAGATGACCATGTTATCCAATATATTGGAATATGTCCGGATGAACGGAAAAGACTTGGCAGCCTGCATAAATACGAAAACAGGATATCCCTGCTTGAAAAGTATGGGTACTCTGAAAAAATGGCAATGGAGCTATGCAGGGAGTATAACCTGCTCAGCCCATGCTACGAGTTATCCAGTCGGGGAGGATGCTGGTTTTGCCCCAATGCAAAGTTAGCCGAGCATAGAGAAATAAAAACAATATATCCTGAAATATGGAAGGAATTTGTCTCCCTTGAAAGAGAATCAAATATAGCAAACGCAGTATGGAATGTATATGGGAAATGTACTTTACATGAAATCAATGAGCAGTTAAAGAGCATGGACTGACAAACAGCCATATTGTATCTTAACTAATTATGCGGTAACACTTTCATAATAATAGTTGGAAATGAAAGTGTTATTTGCTATAATATAAAAAATTATGCAACTGATATTCCGTAAAAGCGAGGTAAATATGGAACATTACTTAAAAAGACAGGTTTACGACCAAATGCTGGAATGGAAACAGCAGCCTGGGCATTCCACTTTGGAGATTTCCGGGGCACGTCAGGTAGGCAAAACCTATATTGTGAATAAATTTGCGGACGAGCAGTATAAACAAAAAATATACGTCAATCTGCTGGATTTTTCAGGAGAATTATTTTTGGAAGTGTATGAAGATCTGCGTATGGAAATGAAGAAGGGACTGCGCCTTGATAATCCTGTTTTTGAGTTAATAAAGCGGTATTATCCTGATTTTGAGGATACGCCCGACACCGTAGTTATTATTGATGAGATTCAGGAGTCGTCAGCGATATATAATCGTATCCGGGAATTTACAAGAATGCTGAAAAGTGATTTTATCATAACTGGAAGTTATCTGGGAAGGATTTTAAACAAAGAGTTTAAATTTTCAGCAGGGGATTTGGACACAATAGAAGTCCTGACACTTAATTTTGAAGAGTTTCTGATTGCCATGAATCATTATGATTTATATGAGGAACTGGATATATATGGCGAAAGTAGCGAAAATGTGCATCAGGAATTAAGGGCGTTATATCAGACCTATGCTGCAATAGGAGGATATCCCGCGGTAGTGTTGGAATACATGGACAGTCAATCCTTTCCGAAATGCGAAAAAGTTCTTTTAAAAATTATTAATCTTTTTATTCAGGAAAGTAAGCGTTACTTTGATGATATTCTGGATGCTGCGGTTTATCAGAACATATTCTCATGCGTGGCGCGGATTTTAGTGAAAGAAAAGAAAGGGTTTGAAAAAGACAGTTTCAGCGAAGAACTGCAGAATATTGTCGTTAAGGACTATTCCAGCAATATCAGCAAATCTTCCATCAACAGGGCAATTGACTGGCTCTACAGTTCCGGAATTATCGGGTTTGCCGGAAAAATTCCGGAATGCAGCATTTTGGATTTTAAAGCGAAAGCAAGGTGCTATTTTATGGATTTAGGGCTTGCAAATTTCTATCTGGGGCATATAGGCTGTTCTGAGGGAGAGATAGCAGGTATTATCAGTGAGAATTTTGTGTTTCTGGACTTAAAAAGAAGGCTGAGCCATCCGAGTGAACTTGCACTGGAAACGCCAGCATTTGCAACACTGGGGAATGGTGAGATTGATTTCTTTGTTAAAACAATGCACTCCCGCAAAACATATGCCATTGAAGTAAAAGCTGGAAAGAAAAACAGCAAAACCATTCAGGAAGTTCTTGAAAAAAAGAAAGCGGATTTTGTTCTTTTTGCAAAAGGCAGCACGTATGGGGGAATAAAGGATAATGTCATAACGATTCCTATATATGGTATCTCAAAGTTCCGGTTTTGACCACAACAACATAAAAAATAATCACATAAATTTATTAGTAAAATATATAGATAAAGGATTTTGAATTATTCGGCGTAAATACCGGCTATGGTTCATAATCCTTTTTTATTGCTATTTATTACCGTATTCCGACAACCATAATTCTATTTTAGTAAAAAATGCGCATATGCACATAAATAATAAAATGGATTGGCGTATTTGATATTAATGTTCGGAATGCCTTATAAAAACAAGTTTATGTAACGTGAAAACAGGAAAGTGTGAATTACTTTTATTTTATTTGTGCCGCCATACGAAGGCGGAGAAATGGAGAATATTATGAAACATTGTATAGCAGTCACAGAGATATTGACAAGAATTGTTACTGTTGACACAAAAGAAGACGGCGAAGACAGCCTGGAAAAGGTATTTGACCGTGTGGAAGATGCATATTATACACAGGAAATTATCCTTGATGCGAATGATTTAGTGCCAGATCAAATAACGGGCAAATCGGCATCTTTTAGTGTGGCAGACTGGATTGAGCCGGACGAGATTCAGAAAAGGGATGCTGATTTTATTTTATGAAAATATAGGTCTTTTATTATAATGAATTTATTGGTGTTACAAGCCTGAAAGACTAAGGAACTGTAGAAAAATAAGCAACTCATCTTGACTTGTCTATTTCTCCGATTTTGCAGTTCAAAAAGCCTCGCTGTAGCCCGCTACGCCTACGTTTTTTGAACTACAATCTCGAAGAAATATCCTGCGCAATCTGAGTACTTATTTTCCGACAGCTCCTAATTAAAAGTATGTGTTTACAAAAAAATCCAAAATTGGGAATTTGAACAAAAATATATGTTTACTCCATGGAACCAAAATGAAGAATGTTTAAATTTATATCATGCTGCTATGGGTGCTCATGGAAATACCTATTGCTCAACGAGCGATGAGAACTTATCAAAGTTAATCTTAAAAACGATAAAATACTGAAAAAATTTTCATGGTTGTCAAGAATCATGCTTACTGGTTGTGACTTTTATAAAAATGGTGTTTCTAAACATTTGAGAAAGATCCTTCATGAGTAGGGGGTAAAGATTCATTGACTAATAAAATGCTTGAAATATAGATTTATTTGTGCAATCATGAAAGTAGAAATATAGTTCTTAGAAACCTATAATTAGATTGAATAAGGTATTTTATGTAATGCATTATAATGGACTTGATATAAAAATGTTTCCGGCAAAATCAGGAGATTGTTTTTACATTGAATTTACGGAAGAAGATTTTAGAATTCTAATAGATGGTGGATATGTAGAAACTTACTATAATTCACTTCGACCATTTTTAAAGGAATTAAATAGCAAAGGAAAACATCTCAATCTTATGATTATTTCTCATATTGACCAGGATCATATTAATGGTATCAAGACTTTACTGCTGGAAAATGGCACCGCCATAAAGCCCAAAATCATATCAATTGATGAGGTGTGGTTCAATGGTTTTAAGCATACAGATACTATACGTGAAAATAAGAAAATTCCATTTTATGAAAAAAATGTCCTGCAAATGATGGCAAATCAAAATGATCTGCCTCATAATGAAGAAGGAATCCATAATATCAGCTTTTCTCAAGGACAAAGTGTAGCGGAGCTTCTCACTAAGAACAACTATAATTGGAATACTTCTGTCAATGGAAATACTATATGTACGGATGTCTATAATCAGATTAAATTTGGGAATATATCTTTACATATATTAAACCCTACACAAACAATATTAAACAATTTGGCAGAAAATTGGATTCAATATTTAAAAGCTAAGTGTAATTCGGTAGTTATAACTGATAACCATATATTTGATGATGCATTTGAAGGCTCATATATCAATGAACATGAGGAATGGGTGACTGTAGTGAAAGAAATATCTAACAACAGTGCTGTACCAGCATATGACTGGAAATCATTGGCATTGCAGCCCGATGATAATGTAGACACTAAACTTGCAAATTGTGCTTCTATAGCAATTTTAATATCATATAACAATATGAATTTGTTGTTTCCGGGAGATTGCCCAATCGAATCATTCAAGGAAAATCTTCCAAATAAAATAGATATTGTAAAATTACCGCACCATGGCTCTGGGAAGAATGTATCGAAAGAATTTGTCCAATATACAGATGTAGAATATTACCTTATATCTACTGACGGAAAACATTTTGGACATCCATCACCAGTAATTATTGCAAGTATCTTAACAAAAACACATGGAAAATCACATATCATAAAAAACTACGACATTCCACTGTTAAATGGAATTGGAAAATTGGAGAGCGATATCAATGAATGAAAACAATATTGTAAGATTAATATGCGGTCCAGAATCCGGAACAGCAATACTCACAGATTCCAATCACGCTGTTACAGTTTATCATTGTATTAAATATGCATACACCTCCCCACCATCTGATATCATACTATATATTATAATAGATGGGATAGGAAAAGAAGTTAAGGCATCCCTTGTTGATATGGATAACCCGTCAAATAGGGAAAATGCATTTATTTATCTGCAGTTAAAAGAATCTCAAAAGAATGTAAACCCTGTAAGGTTTGTTTGTTGCGATATTAAACCATTACAAGAAATACATATGCTAGGATACGGTAAAAACCGTTCTGATGTAAGCTGGATTACATTGCATTCATCGGGACGTACTAAAGCCGTCATTGGCAGGAAATGTGATTTACAATTAGAACCAAGAATTGCCCGTGATAAAACTTTTGATGGATTTTCAGGAAGTCCTTTAATGGACAAAGAAAATTCCTACATTTTAGGTCTAATTTCCCAAGAATTTGAAATTAATAAAGAAGCTCTCTATTTAGAAGGTGTAAGTGTCAAATCTCAAATGAATTTTTTTAGAAAATACGGTATTTATGTAGAAATTCTAAGTGATATTCAAAAAAATAATGACGTAATATCTAATACACAAACTGTTGATCTAAAAGCTACCGATATGAATGAAGATGCTACTAATAAAGATGTGAATAAATATCTAAAACAAAATAATATATGGTTAAAATATTTATTAGCAAAAAAACGAAAAGTAAGCGAAAATTATTCAGATAAATTTGGAATTGGTGGAGCACATACAGTCGCAATTGCTAAAGATGGGACTGTATGTGCAATCGGTGCAAACGTTAGTACGGCTTGTAATGTCGCTAATTGGAGAAATGTAGTAAAAGTTTCGGCGACAGGTGTTTCGACAGTGGCTCTAAAAAGTGACGGAACAGTACTTTTTACCGGAAAACGAATTGATAGAGGCGCTAATTGTAAAGATGTTCCAAAGTGGAATAATATAATAGCTATTTCAGCAGGAGATCTAAATACTGTAGGGTTAAAAAAAGATGGTACAGTCGTTACTATTGGAAACAATAAATATGGTGAATGTAATACAACAGATTGGTCTGACATTGTTTCTATATCTGCTAAGGGTAAACATACGGTTGGGTTAAAAAGCGACGGGACAGTGGTTGCTACTGGTAGTAATGAAAATGGACAATGTAATGTAAATACATGGAAGAATATCGTTGCTATTTCAGCGGGTGTTGACTTTACACTTGGCCTTACAGCATTCGGTAAAGTTTTGGCAACTAATTATATAGGGGATAATTATCATGGACAATGTGAAGTAAATACATGGGAAAATATTATTTCTATTTCCGCAGGTGCTTTTTATTCACTAGGAGTGAAAATAGATGGAACTGTTGTCGCTACTGAAATTTGGGGTGATGATAAAGATATACTTGATAACGGACAAACAGATGTTAGTATGTGGAATGACATAATAGCAATTAAAGCAAGTGGGATATTTACAGTGGGAGTAAAGATAGATGGCACATTTATAACAGCAGGTAATAATTGTGCTCATCAATGTAATATTGGTACATGGAGAATTTAAAATGTTTTATCTTTCAGAGAATATTCCCCTTTTGTTATAAATGTGTTATAACAAATATAACAACTATTCGTTAAACCAGTCTTTTGCGAATAAATAAGGCACCCTCTTTTTATACTAATATATCAGCGCACAAAACATTGCCCTGCCGCATTATATGCCAAACTCGGCGCACAGCTTCCCGAATCTCGCCTGTTCCTTCTCCTTTACCGCTTTTGACAGATCGTTCATACAATGATGGATGACATCCGCATCTTTCAAGACCTCATCCATCGGACCGTCCGTAGCCAGCTTGTCACCATGATGATA
>ERZ808028.1651-NODE-1651-length-12609-cov-10.107086_pt1 | contig 12609 bp, 17 predicted proteins | sample MGYA00380184_ERZ808028 | MGnify/ENA primary metagenome ERZ808028 (study PRJEB31490, sample SAMN06133397) | mouse gut metagenome | isolation source: J8_1 | host: mice | place: China: Chengdu | collected 2015-05 ...
TCCTTTACCTCTTTATTTTTATTGCCGTAAATATGCAGGTCTGTCAGATTCTCCAGATTACGCAGTGCTTTCACATCCTCAACGTCCGTGCCTGCCAGCATAATGAATTTCAGATTATGCAGTTCAGCCAATGGCTCCACATCCGTTATCTTGATATTTATCAGATATAAGGCCCGGAGCTCTGACAGGCCAGTAAGTGCACTCAGATCCATGGAGGGTTTCTCTGCATCTCCATACCGCTTGTTATCAGATAAGTAAAGCGATTCTAACTGCACTAATTGCGAAAGGCTCTCCACATTTCTAATAAATTCTCCAATAATGCAAATCTCTCTAAGCCTTGTACATTTCTTAAGATATTGCAAGTCTACATCAGTCAGATACCCCACAGATAAACTCCTCAGATTCTCCAGATCCGCAAACATTGACAGATCTAAATCGCCGGTATTTTTGCCAATGTAGATATTCTCCAGATCGTGCAGATTTTTTATAAATGATAAATCCACATCATCTACAAGTCCCACAAAATATATTGACAATTCCCTCAGTTGTGTTAAGCTGCTTAATTGCGACAGATCAATATCATCACCGGAAATTGCTATGCTCAAATATCTCAAATTTTTCAACTCTGCTATTCTTATGACATCTTCCTGCGTAACACCAGGCCAAAATGATACGCCTTCTACATGCTCCCTTATCCATTCATCGTTGCCTGTATTATCAACGGTTTCCTGTAAGTTAAGATCAGAAGCAGCCTCATACTGTGGATTCTTTTCTGTTATCAGCCGCAGCTCATGCTCTTCCGCACTTTCATCCATTATGCGAAATTCTGTCTTGCCCTGTGCATACTCATAAATGCACAGTAAAAAACACAGTACGACCACCAGCCTCTTCACTCTCATCATACCAAATCACTCCGATCATATGCTTACTATTATTTTTTGCAAATTCTTCCGTATCCATAGACAAAAAATCAGTCACAATTCCCGGCATCGTCAAAAGATCAGGTCTGCCCACCGCTTCTTCTGCATGAGCTGTAACCGCCTGTGCTCCTATCCACACTATCTGAATGATCGTCATAATACATTTTTCTGTGAGCATAATCATTTTCTCCATTTATGTATCACTCAAACTTCCACTACCATTCTATATTTTACCGCGGCCCTGCATCATCTTTGCATCATCTTTGCATCATTTCTGCATCATTTCTGCATTATGCCACCGTCCTTATTTCCATCCCATATATGCTTCAAACATATCCGTTACATCCAGTGAGGTCTTCTTACTGTTTCCAATATTCTTGTCCTCCTGTACCGGACCATATTTAACTTTTATTATATTTTGCCCATAAACCATTTATTTCCATTGATCATTCATTATATCTCCATTCAAATAGAATCTCTGTGTTCCTGTCAGACTCCCCTTAAAATACCGTACCTTATATAAAAAATAAAGCGCGTAAGTTTTGTTGTCTTACCGTTAACTTACGCACTTTATTTTACACTCTCCCACCAAGTGCAAATCCCATTTTAATGTTGGAAGTTTGAGTATTTAACTAAATCATATGGATAATATAATACGTCTTTCAGGTTGCTGTCATCTATATTTAAAAGTTTTGCAATAGCTCCAGCCTCAAAACTCCAATATCCATAATATATATTTTGCCTGCTTTTGTGTGCCTCATAGCATCCGCACGCTTCGTTATACCAATCATTTAATAGATATTCCTTCAAAAGTTCAATCTTATTTTCTTCATACACTACTTTCCGTAAAGTTGAAAACATATCAGGAAACAACAGTTGTTGGCATTGATCCGTTTGTTCCCCAATCCACGAATTTAATAAAAAGCTAAATAGCCAATCACTTATATCTGATTTATTTAACATCTCTTTTATATGTATCGCATATACTTTATCTATTTCAAATAAAATCCCCATAGAAATCATTCTTAAATTTTTATTATAGTATTCCGGTTCCCAAACTTCATCCCAGCTATCTAATAAATCAAGATATTCGTTTTCCAGCAAAGATAATTCATCTCCTCTGGAATATTTGGCTGTCAATATTCCAAGTTTTAAATCATGTATCTTTGATCTTACGGGTATTATTCTGTCTGATCTCACCCCTCCCTTTTTCAATTTATCAGAGAATTTTTTTATTCGCAGCGAATCCTCATTTATAAATTCATTAAAATACTCCATATCTTTTAAGTGATCTCTCATGGTAATCTCCATTCTACCTTTTTTGTTATCCCCCATAAGACACGTCCATTTCTTTAGAGCTTAACACTTATCCGCTTAATTCTGAGCTTCCGTTTGTGGCTCCCATTCGTACAGATCAGGTATGCATCCCTCACAAATAACGGAGTTACCCAAACATCAGAAAGAACCCCAAGGAAAGGTGTTCGATTTTTTCATAATCCGTTTGACACTACCTATTCAATAAGTAACTGCTTTAATGCCTCTGTTCCCCGTTCATTTATAAGCGTTCTAATACTAAAACCCTTTTTATTACAATCATCAAACTCTTTTGTATTTTTAAAGCATTCTTTCATAAACTCCAACCCCTCATTAGAACAAACTTTCAATATCTCATGACATAAAGTGTAGATTGCTGAATTTCCATATTTTATATCTTTTTCTCTTAAAGATGTCCCTCTTTCCAATAATATCTTTGCAATCTTTAATGCCCCTTCACAATTAATATTGCTCGCAATATAATGGAACTCATTACACCCTTCTTTAGAATCTCCTTTCTCTCAGATTTATCAAAGTAAGCTAAACTGTTACAAATCATTTAATAATACCATTTCTGCTATATACATTTAAGCGCTATTCATATAAATGCCCCATAGCCCCGCCATCATATTGGTTCCTGTCAGGCCTGCCACGGAATCATTCACTTTGACCAACATGTTGCTGCCGGTCACTGTATACCCTGTCGTCATGGCCGCTGTCATGATGGTCTCGCCGCTCACAAATACCCCTGTCGGCAGCATGATACCCGTCATCCCATATGGCACAGCCTGGGCCATCACGACTTCCGATGCATTTGGCACCATGCAGAAAGCCGCTCCCGCCACCGCCCCTTCTGTAGAACTGATATTTCAACGCTAGCTTTCTTTTCACTATTATCATATATCCCATTTCTCTCTTAAAATCTCTACAGTTCTCAAATTTAAATATACTTAAATGTAGGGCTTATATTAAAGTCTACCCCCAGTTCTCGTAGCTTGACAACTGCCGCCTTAATCTCAGGTGCCTTTGCCTTTAATATACATACATTATTTTCTTCAAGCATTTGTTTAGCAATAATAAAATTAACACCTGCAGTTTTTGCTACTAATTTAATTTTTTCTCTATCTATTTTTAGTACGTTTCTAACATAAAGGCTATATTCAGTCACATCAGAATATATTGGATCAATATATGTTGTTATTATGCTCCACCCACAATCCGGACATCTCCATCCCTGTGCGGCTCCTTCAATAGTCCAGTACATTTCTCTCATGCATTTCTCACATGTCATTTAATATTTCCTCCCGGTACAAATGTTTTAAAATCTCCCATATCATTCATATTCGGCAGTCTTCCATTATGCATTCCTGTAACAAAATAATAACCATCTGAAGTTGCCCATAAATAGCAGGTGACTTGAACATATTGATCTCCTGCAGTGTATGGAATGCGCATTTATCATGCATTCCTTGAGAACATTTATATTTACTCTCTTTTCATATCAAATTAGTCTCAAATATCAAAATAAATTGGTAATTCATTTGTCCGCTTAGTCACCTGTCATCAAAACTACAGCTTCTCTCCTGTATCTGTATAGATAAAAAACTTTTTATTATCCTCATACATCAACGTCAACTCCGTTCCTACCGGCATATCAAAAATAGCAGCTATTGCCGGCTCTATTTCAAAGATTGTCCCCCAATCACATACCACCGAATTAGATACATTTTTTAAATACTCATCTGTATCTATTTCCGACAAAAAACGCCATCCATTATCAACTTCATGGACACTATTCTCCCGAAAACACCATTTTAATTTACCTTTTCCTTCTAATATATTCCTTGAAACAACAGATCCTCCCATATTCATACTTTTTCTCATGTACAATCCTCCTCATATTCAGTGATAGTGTCAACTTTATATGCCCAAAATCAGCTCAACCCCAGTAAATTCAAGTCCTCCATACTCCACACCTCTATTCAAAACTGATTTATCTCTATCATCTTATCTGGCTTGATCAAACAGATCGGCCAGTTCCGTTGCGCCAGTCAACCTCTCCAAAACTACATCAATTTTGACATCAACTTGTCATAGATCATCCTTCCAGTGAACATCAGATAGAGGATAGTGACTGGGTATACAAGACATGCGATTATCCTACAGCATATGTGCAATAAGATCTTATCTCTGTCATATAACTCCATACACACAGCTGCTTTATATTTGGCAAGAAACTTCCCCAGCGATCTTTTCTTTAAAACGATTTCCAAAACCCAGTAATATCCAAACATGGAAGCTGTATAAGTCACAATATACACTGTAAATATAAGATACTGTGAACAACTGCCTATATAAGCATATAAGTAATTTTTACTGAACCGCCATAAAGTGATAACAAGTCCATATACTACAATATTCAATAAAAACACGATATGCATATCCAGCCACGCTGCCAAAACTCTTCTGCTTTCATTTGATTTTTCTTTCTTTTCTTCCATATTTCCTTCCTTAATTACCCGTTAGAATATTTAAAAGCCCAGATCCACTTTTTTGCAAATTTTATCAGATCTATACTTTGTGTCTGCTCCACCTTATTTGGAGGCTCTTTTCTATCATCATACTTTATTTTCCACAGTAACAGCTTAGAAGTGATTATCTCGCCTTCTCTATTTCTATATTTTAACTTTACACGCGGCAGAGAATGAAAACAGACTGTATCATCCACACATTCTTTGTCGTATGTAAATTCAGGACTGGCATAAGGGATACCAGCTTTCCATCCTGTGTTATGTTCCATGATTCTCACGCTGCTCAGAGGTCTGTTTATAGTTATAAGGAGGATGTTATTATCATAGTCAAATTCACTGACCAATTCACTTTCCATTCCATAAACAGCATACTCTGTCTGATATTCCTCTTCGCTATCTACAATAAAAGTCCACTGTTTTTCGTATAAAGATACGTCCAGAATCTCATTCCATTCCGCTTTTTCCGCTTTACCCCTGTCCAGCTCATCCCTGCCAATATATTCAAAAGATAGATCCCTGGCATTAATATAGTTCCATGACACTATCATGTTAATGATCGATCCAATAACAGGTTCTGATGTGACAAATAGTGCAGCCTCCCTTGGATTTTTATCTACGATAATAGTAACAACCCATAAAAAACATATGATTGTCGCACATATTTTTCTACGCATTCCATTGACACCTCATATCTCGATTCTTACCTCTCAGTTCTCATACTGATCTTTAAAACTCTATCATTATTATCTGCCATCACAATCATGCTGATCATACTTAGCCCACTGGATAAAGCACACAGAATCAAATAATCAATAATAAATGCTGCCATCCGTTTCATAGCTAATTCATTCGTTTTTGTAATCCATGTCGAACCGTACACGCACCTGCTCCGTCTGTGTGTCCAGTACCGTCGCCGGCAGGAGCAGCCCGGTCACATATGGGTCATCATACCTGTCCGCATACGACCCTGGCTGATCCGCAAGCGTATAATAAAACTGCAGAAATTCGCCACCGACAGTACGGGGAATGATATAGCCGTATAAGGCCGCCAGTTCTAACTGCGTCCCACATGCGTATCCATCAGCAGCTGGAATACCTCCACGGATCCCTTTGTATCACAAAGGTCTGTTCCATCTGCCGTTCTGCTGAACGTAGTACCATTTTTCTTCATAATACCACCACTGATCCATTACTTTTTCAGTCCTATAGTGTCTACCCATCAGCCAATAATCCTCGTCAAACTCTGCTTCACAAACCTCACCAGTCCACGCATCAATTGGTAGATCAGTCGGATTATAATAAAATCCATAATGCAATATTTCGTTTGTATTACTCACTAAGATAGCTGTATAACGTGTTATATCAATCATGCCAAAGGCCACATATTCCGTCTCTCCCCGTATGTAAGCCAAACCAAATTCAGAGAATACTTCCGAAATCTTTTCATTATTCATCTCCCTATACCAGATCTGGTCTTCCTGTTCGCTTTCCCATTGACTAATCCAATACCGTGACATCCCCGAGCCATCTAACTCTTCCAGCACTTCTGTCAATAATGCTTCCTGTTTCACAACCTTAGAACAGACATAGTATCTGAATAAAGCAATAATCTGTTCCTTAAAAAAAACTCTTGTGCATAAAATAAACATACTACAAACAGAAACAATTACAATGACCAAAAATACAATCCTTTTGCAGTTTCTCATCCTGTTCTCCTTAATCATCCACACACCCGTAATACTCTGGATGTTCTTGCATATATTGTTCGTATTCATTTATAAACTGTCTCATTAAGTCCCTACTGTCTTTTTGTCTCCTTAAATACAGAGTACCATTTGGATATATCACAGTTACATCAGACCATGTAATTTTTATATTATAGTCCAACATGGTTATCTTATCATTTGTTTTTTCAGCTGCTCTAAAATATTATAACATACTTTATCTTGTTTATATCTAAAGTTTGGATCTATTATATCATTAAAAGTATACGTCATATCGTAAGTAATTGTACCCTTTTCATCTTTATTCACTGTCCCCTCAATCTGATAACCACCTACATCCGCATTTGATCCATATAACAGCATATATCCAGAACTTCCATTCGAAGGATCGTCAATAATCATTGGAATAGTCATACTTATGTTTTTTTGTGTCAATGTTGCATTATTCATCATATACTCACTCCAATAATACCTTCTATTTCTTCCTCTGCGATCCGCGTGATGATAAATTCAAAAGTGCCACTGTATCTCCTCTCCGGCCCGTTCTCGATCCACACCTTTTTCACCAAAGATCTATATGTTTCCTGATCCTCTGCCACTGGCATCTGATCCATCACCTTTATCTCCTTTTCCGCTGTATGCTCTTCCCCTTTTCTTTCTTTATCTGCTCCTGCTACGTCCTTTTCAGCCTTATTTATATCGGCTTCTGCCATATCAGTATCTTCCTGCCCCATATCCTCACTCGTTTCCACAAAACGTTCCTCCTGCTCTGTCCGCATTTCATCTGCACTGGCACAGACTGTATTTCATCAATATACACCTCATATGGTCCCGGACCATATACTGTCCCGAACTCAACTAAGCCTTTGCCTTCCTCCCATACAAATAAGTCCCTTTGCCCCTGTTCACCATTTACTTTCGTCTCAGAGTAATAATACTTAATCTGGTTTCCTTCCAATGTTAAAGAGAAGAACTCTCCGTGCATCTCCTCCTTCTGGCAGACGAGGATGAGCGCACCATATTTCAACAGCTTTTCCTCAGTATCAAATGTTTTTGCAAGCAGCTCATCATCATCATAGAAATAAATACTTTCGCCTCCTGCTTCAAGTTGACAATAAGGCATGAGCAGGTATATCTTGTCAGCTGTTACATAAAAATACATACTCATAATGTCACTCTCTAAGAAAGAGCGCATGCCCACCATTGGAGAAATAAAAACTGTAAATCTATATATTCTCCCATTCTCATATACTTTAACCTGGTCAATCTCTGCATCAACAGTCTCTTCAACAAATTCCTGATCATAGTATGCTGCATGAACCTTCAATGAAATATGTTCCTGCACCGGGAAATAAGGATTCTCTATGACCGTACATGTTTCTTCCATCATCTGTCCATCCTGTACCACATTCACGCCTTCCTTCACGGTAATAAGGTTTGTATATTTTTTTCCTTCTTCATTTGTATTCTCCGTTATATTTTTGTTTGTCTCCATGTCATCTACCGGCACAACTTTATCTTCAAAGTATCCTGAAGGCTGCCCCAATATTTGTATCACCCCATAGAGTTTCTCTTCATCATCATTAATTGCCACCTTGACATAGTCATCAACCGGTACTTCCACATGGTCAAATACAGGAGCAAGAAGACAATTTCCATCTGCCCTTATCAGGCCGTATTTTCTTTCCCGCATAGCAGCATCTGCAAAAACATATGCCGGAATTGCTTTGTATTTTGGATCATACACAAAATCATCTATAAAAAATGCAGAATCGGTGCCGTCAAATACATACTGCCCTTTATCATCTATAATGGATGGCAGAACATCCGTAACAAAAGCCAGCCCATCATGAAATTCTCCGACATACATGCGAAATGGCCCAGCTGCATAATATCCATGATAATCTATCACTGCTTTATTTTCCTGATCGATATATGCCCATTTATCCACTGTATCCTCTGGAAAACTGTTTTGTTTTACAGAGGCCTTTCCTTCACTAAAACTGCCGGCCTCATCATACATAAGCGGAATGAGCTCCCGGCCTTCCCTGTCAATATATCCCCACTTATCATTCTTTTTAACAGCAGCAAATCCTTCATGGTAATCCTTAATCTCATCATATTGACAGGCAGTTACACACTCACCACTTTTGTCCAGGAAGCCCCATAATCCTTCACTGCAGACAGCAGCAAACCCTTCACGATAATCTCTTGCCTCATCATATTGACAGGCAGTTATTACCCCTCCTTCTTTATCAATATATCCCCATCTTTCCTGTTGTTTTACTGCCGCACATCCTTCCTTAAAATTATTCACCTGTTCATATAAGCATTCTATAATGACTATACCATCCGGATTGATAAATCCCCATTCCTTACCGTTCCGGATTGCAGCCCTTGCTTCCTGAAAACTCCTTGCCTCCTGAAATTCCGCTTCCATAGTGCTTTTACCGTCTTTATCAATATAAAAATATTTTCCGTTGCAGCAGACACATGACATATTTTCACTATAAGGAGCGATCTGATCATATTCTTCTGAAAATATAAAATCTCCATTCTCATTAACTACACCATATTTCCCATTTCTTTTCTTGACCGCTATATATCTTTCATCCAAAAAATACAGATCCTCGAATTCTCCCGGGCTGATGACCCAGGCCCAATCCAGCTGTGCACTCCGTAAAATACCCTGATATAATTCTGTTGTTTCTGTTTCCTGTGTTACCTCCACTTCCCCTTTCACAAAGGATGTTGTCTTAACTTCCTCTATATGCGCTATTTCCGTTTGTTCAGGTGTCTGCATATTATATTTGACAGAATGATATAAAAAAACCGTCAACATTATAATTAAAGAAATCTCAAATAAAAATTTTTTCATATCACTATTTCCTCTGCTCAAATTATGAAACTTATCGTGGAAGCCCCAAAAACAATATCACTATACTTATCGAATCCCTGCCCAGACTCCTTCGCGCTGATCGTCCCGCCGCCGTACCTGCATTAATTTCCCTTCCTCCTGCATCCTTTTACTACTCCACTACAGCATAGGTTTTGTTCCAAACATCCACAAGGAATCTGATGGTTTGAACTCCATTGCTACAATAAGCACATGCAATATATCCATTCCGTCCTATATATGTATAATTATCATCTATGTTCCAAGTGGCACCTTTACCTTTGCCAGTCCTATCCACATAATCATATATTGCCAGAATAAATCCATTATTGTAGATTACATCATGTAGATAACCTGCAATATCAAAATTAAGAGACCACTCCGCACCCTTTCCGTCAAACCAGTCCTTATAGGAATACCATTCCAGCATAGAATTATAGGAATATCTCTCATCCTGCAAGATAACATCTGCTTTACTTCCTTTGCGAATATCAGCCATTATAATATATACAGGAAGTGCCCCTCGACTATCTGCAAAAAGAATATACAGCTCGTTACCCGTCTTTGATTCCACATAAGCCTGGCACGCATCCTCACTATAATATATCCTTCTTAATTCCCACTCTTCATTTTCCATCCCCGAATCAAGGGCATAATCCTTGACTGCGCATGCTGCTTTGCTTTCCATCGTAAGATTGTAGTGTGCATGTTGTGCATTTATAAAATAGTGGTAATCCGGAAGTTCCTCCACTGTCAGATCACATTCACGCCATATGCTGTCCATTTCATGCTTTTCTGTACGACTGACTGATGATTTCACATCAACCTGTTCCGTTATTGCTGATAATACACTGCAAATTATAATAATGATCGAATAAAAGTATCTTGTTTGCATCATAGGGCACTCTCTCTCACAACATAAAATTGTCATTCATCTACACCATCAAATTTTGTATAAACCTGATAAATCTCATTGAAGTTTACTAAATCCATCTAAACTCAGTTCTACATGAATGTAGTGTCTTCCTGATTCATCCCACGGTACTATAAAATAAATATGATTTTCCTTTAAGAAGAATATATCTGTACGTGCTATGTATTCTTCGGAATCAAATAACTGTATAAAATTATCAATCTCCTGTTTGGTTTCTGGTATTTCTTCATAGATTCTAATTTCATTTTCCTTCCCGGCATCATCAATTATCCTCCTGATATCCGGCAACGTATAGTAATCCTCTAAGAATATGACACTTCCTGTCTGCAGATTAAAATTAAGTCCTTTATCACATGCTGTATAAGATCCGCAGTAAGATAGATAACCCTGAAAGTGAATGCTTATTATTTCATTGCTTATATTCTCAATTTCATACCGGATTTCTATGTCTTCACGTCCAACATGATATTGTTCAAAGTCCGTCGGAATTATTTCACTGTAAATCTGCTCATTTATTAAATTGGCAATCTCTTCTGCACCGACAATCTCTATGTCTGGAAACTCTATTGTCTTATGTATCATATTTGTTTCTATTTGAGCAAAAGAATCATATATGTTAATATCTGTTTCCAGTGCCTTTTCATCTTTGATCTCAACTGGTCTTTCACTATCTTGTGGCACGTGGTCCTGCCATGCGGTTTCGCTTTTTACCAATTCCGTATTTACCGTCTCCTCTGGTCTGGTATTCCTCTCTGTCTTCGTATTATCAATTTCACCAATCATTCTGCCCATAACAAAAGCAGTTAAAAAGCACAGGCATCCTCTTACATATACTTCTATCCTTCCCATCTTCTTTAGCTTGTGTCAATCCCACAAGATCTTCCTTTCTATCTCCATTGTCTTTTTCAGTCTGATTTCATTTAAATCTGCCATTGCTTTTTCCTCATACTCCTGTCTCATCCACTGCCATTCTATATTTTACCGCGGCCCTGCATCATCTTTGCATCATCTTTGCATCATTTCTGCATCATTTCTGCGTTATGCCGCCGTCCTTATTTCCATCCCATATATGCTTCTTTCGGTATTCCCGGTATCCTGTAATAATCCATGCCGAATTCCTCTTTCAAAGAGAGCGTATCCAGCTTTTGCTGCATACGCTCCCTGTCTGTTCCTGTTCACAGCTTTCTGCTGCCCACAGGAAAGCCATCATTGCTGTCTGTCGTATGATCTTTACCAACTTCTCTCATTTTTTGCATTTAAAAAGCAACCGTTTATTTCAAACGATTGCCTTAAATTTCCTTACCATCACACGCAATCTTAATAATTCATCATGACCTTTTATTTTCTTTATGTCCTCCCCATCTGGAAGTTGTTCTATTGCATATGCGATGCTTTTTCGCTATTCACAGGTAACTTGTCGATGAACTTTTTGGCTTTCTTCTTAACAATAATACGGTACATCAGGCAAGTCCCCACTCCTTCATGCATTCCTCAAGAGGAATATCTTCTTTGTCTTCATCAGGAGCATTTTCATAGTTTTCTACCATTCTCTGGCAAAAAAGATCGTCTGCTTCCTCATCGGCTGCCACTCCCTGGACATATGCAAGCACATAACCTATTTTATAATCTGGTATAACGTCTAAAAGTTCAATAATTCTTTCTTTATTACTCATACGCTATGACCTTCTTTCCTATTGATACAACTATTATATGCAAAATCTACGCTTTTTTCAAGCCAAACTAAAAACCATTTGAAATATCCCAAATGCGCTTGACAAAAACATTAAAATGTGCGGCCATTTCCTGCGGCTGCATTCCGGGGAAGAGCCTCCCGATGTGGAAGGCCTGATCAGAAAGCACACGCTTCCTGGCAGGCATCTTTCATACCTGTTCACTTGTCATGCAATAAAGTAGAAATACTGTCCGGCAGATGACAACATAAAAAACGGCGTCCCTCATCTCCCCATAACAGGATAAAAGCACGCCGAATTGTTCAATAAAATTGGGGGCAATGGATCATACTTCTTTATGACTTTTGATACAAATATCCCTCTGCCTCTTTCTCAGAAAGAGCATATCTTTGCATGATCGCTTTTTTTATTTCCAGATCTCCATGGCCAAACGCTCTCAAGGTATCCACCGTTCCGTTGATACCTTCTTTGATGCCTTCTTTAATACCCTCTTTCCGGCCTTCTTCCATTCCTTCTTTTTCCCTGAGCAGCAGGTGCGGCTCCATGATCTCCAGTAATGCCTGACACATTTTACCATCTCCCATCAATTCTTCTATGAC
>ERZ808028.1653-NODE-1653-length-12600-cov-6.425218_pt1 | contig 12600 bp, 9 predicted proteins | sample MGYA00380184_ERZ808028 | MGnify/ENA primary metagenome ERZ808028 (study PRJEB31490, sample SAMN06133397) | mouse gut metagenome | isolation source: J8_1 | host: mice | place: China: Chengdu | collected 2015-05 ...
CGCAGATACCAAGTCCGTCCGCAATCCTGCACACCACACCAAGTTCCGGCTCTCTGATGCCCGCCAGAATATCCATAATCGTCCTCTCCGGCACTCCTGACATCCTTGAAAGCTCCATAATGCTGATTTCTTCCTCTTTCATCACATTTAATAATTTATCTCCAGTTGTAAACATATCTTTTTCCTTTCTACTGTTTTATGATTTTATTTGTAGCCGCTATCCGGGGCAGAATAATATCCTGAACGTATGGAACATTTATTTCTGTTGCGATAAAATTCCGCCCCTGTTTTATGCACTGGACAATCTCACTGCCCGAACCTGCAAATGGAATAAAAACCAATTCACCTGGCATACTGCTTGCAAGGATAATTCTTTCTGCCAGCTTCTCCGGTTTTTGTGTAGGATGGGCTGTCCATTCTTTAAAATTGGACATAATGCGTGAAAATTCCCATACGTTACCACAGGATTTCCCTTTTGGGTTTCTCCCTTTGTCCTTTTCCCTTCCCTTTTTGTAAGCGATTCTGACCTCATCATGATTGAGTTTGTGCATCTCTTTGCTGTAAATCCACATAAGTTCCGTTTCATTACGGTATGCTGCCTTTGCTGGACGCCCCGTTTTATAATTCCATACAATCAGGTTTCTTTTTATCCAGTCAAACTGATCCAAAACAAGAACTGAAAGTTTATCTATCATCTGGCTGCTTCCCCAACAATAAAATGCGCCTGTCGGCTTGAGTACCCTGTAACACTCCCCAACCCATACAGCGCACCAGCCTAAATATTCCGGCACAGACTGGAACACAAAATCAAAATCCCCTCTCATATGGTAATATGGCGGATCAGCAATAACTAAATCTATGCTCTCCGAAGGCAGACATCTTAATATATCCACACAGTCTGCCGCAATAATCTGGTTTTTCTCTATCCCATTTTCTTTTGAAAATAAATTCAACCTGCCATATTCCCCCTTATTTTTTCTTCCCGCCAGAAGATTTCTTTTTCGGAAACTCCATGACAAACTTAAACTGTACCCCGCTTTTTTCTTCCCCGTCTTTGGTATAGCTATATTCTTCTGTCCCGCTCGGAATGATATAGGCATCATAGGGCTTGCCCGTTTTGCTCTTTAACCCTTTTAACAGGATTTTCTTTCCAGCAAGCATATCCTTCACCTGTGCATCGGTAAGGACAGCACCCATTATCCGGCTCACGTTCATACCGCATTTTTTCATGCAGTACGCACCGAATTTTCCTTTTACCACCTGACCGCCGCAATTCGGGCATACCCCAAGAGCCGCCTGTTCCTGTGCGAACATCTTTTTCTGCTCGTCACTGACCTCATGGTAGGTGTGTATCAGCTCCGACACCATATTTTCAATGTCCGCCATGAAGTCCTCCATAGGAAGCTCCCCTTTCGCTACCAGTGTCAGGGCATTTTCCCAATCGGCGGTAAGTTTCGGGGACTTCACCACATCCGGCAGCACCGTAATCAGCTTCAATCCGTCCTCTGTGGGTATGATCTGCTTTTTCTCACGCTTTACAAATCCGTCCTTGACTAACTTCTCGATAATGTCCGCCCTTGTCGCTGGCGTACCCAAGCCTTTCCTCTCTGCGTCTGCCCCAATATCTTCCGCCCCGGCACGTTCCATTGCGGATAATAATAAATCTTCCGTAAAGCGCTTTGGCGGGGAAGTGAAATGCTCGCTGATTTTCGTCTGCACACCGTCAAATGTCTGTCCCTCCGACAGTTCCGGCAGCTTCTTTTCCTCCTTTTCTTCCTCCTGATTCCCGGAGATTTTAAAGGAACGCTTAAAGGCATCCTCAAAAGATTTCCACCCGTTATGCGTGACAGACTTGCCGGAAACCGAAAAAGTATATCCATTGCATGAAAACTCCGCTTTGACTGTTTCATACAAATGCTTCTCCCCGGTGGCGCATAACAGGCGGTTCGCAATCAGGGATAAAATTTTGCGCTCCGTTTCCGGCAGTGCCGCAAGGTCAGCTTTCCCTATCTCCATTGTGGGGATAATGGCGTGGTGGTCTGTCACTTTTTTGCTGTTCAGAATCCTTTTTATATCCGGGCTGGACGTTTTGTTTTCCTCAAACATGAGGGAGCTGAACACCGCTTCAATTACACCTTTTGCGGTCTGCCCCATATCATCGGATAAGAACTGGCTGTCCGTCCTCGGATATGTGGCTAACTTTTTCTCATAAAGGCTCTGTGTGTACTCTAAGGTCTGCTTTGCGGTAAAGCCGAATAAACGGTTCGCATCCCTCTGGAGCGTGGTAAGGTCATAGAGCTTCGGCGGCATGGCTGCCTTTTCCTCTTTTACAACAGACGTGGTAAGAGCCTGCCCGTTCCGGCAAGCTCCCACAATCTCATCTGCTTTCTTTTTATCCTCTATGCGCCCGGTGGCGGCATCTATCCCATCCGTCAGGATATGCGCCATGTAATATGTTTCCTTCTGGAAATTCATAATCTTTGCTTCCCGGTCTACCAGCATCGCAAGGGTGGGTGTCTGCACCCGCCCCACCTTTAAAACTTTTCCGCCATACAGGACGGTGAACAGCCTTGTACCGTTGATGCCCACAAGCCAGTCCGCTTCCTGCCTGCACAGTGCGGAATGGTACAGGTTATCGTAATCGCTTCCCGGCTGCAAATTCTCAAATCCCTCACGAATGGCGGTTTCTTCCATTGAGGAAATCCACAGGCGTTTGATTGGCTTGTCACATCCTGCCATTTCATACACCAGACGGAAGATAAGTTCCCCTTCCCGTCCGGCGTCTGTTCCACAAATCACAGCCGACACGTCTTTCCTGTGCATCAACTGGTACAGCACGTCATACTGCGCTTTTGTGTCCGGCTTCACCTCATACTGCCATTTTTCCGGCTTGACGGGAAGGCTCTCATACGTCCACTTCTTCCACTGTTCCCCGTAACTTTCCGGCTGTGCCAGTTCCACCAGATGCCCCACGCACCAGCTCACAATATATCCGTTCCCCTCCATATATCCGTCACTGATTTCCGATGCGCCGATCACTTCCGCAATGCTCCTTGCAACACTCGGTTTTTCCGCTATCACTAACTGCATTTAGTCGTCCTCCCCTTCCTTATCTTCAAAGAAATCATCCTCACTGCCCTCGTTTTCCTCATCATCGTCATATTCTTCTTCCTCGTCCTCCTCATCATCGTCCTCGTCAAGAAATTCCTCTTTCTTTTTCCGGACTACCTTGAAATAATAGCCGCCGCCAATGGCTGCAACCGCCACAATCCCAAGAATGATATAGGTTGCCATCGGGTTTTCTTCTGGTTTCTCCGGCTCAGGTTCCGGTTCTTCGGTGTTTACCTCATCCCCGTCCTCTGCGGGTTCTTCCGTAAGTTCTTCTTCCTTCCCCTGTTCCCCGTTATTATTGGGAAGTGCGCCCTCCGTCACAGGGATTGCGGATTCCAGCGTAGCGGAATTTTTCGGTAAGGTTTCGCTGTTATCCGCTGTCACGTTCAACAGGTCATTTTCCGTAACTTCCGTCAGGAAATACACCATTTCTTCCTCCCCGTCCCGGTCAATGATAAGGTAGAACACTTTTTCCGATGCGGTCTGGATTGTATAAAATTCCTTTCCCGTTTCGCTTTTCTCCTTTTCCCCGGATTCCTCTTTTTTCTCCGATGCCGCCGCTTCCGCCATTGCCTGCTTTTTCTGCTCTGCAAGGCTGTTTTCGGAAACGGTGTTCCCGTCACTGTCCGTCTTGGTATGCTCCGTCACCTGTGCGGTGGCGGAGGAAGGCTTGGTAGCCTGTGCGTTCACCGGGAGCTGCTCTGCCGGGTTCTTCTCATTTCCGTCCTCTTTTTCCGGATCGGTGTAATACGGGTTGGCTGTTTTGTAGACCTCCGACATATTCCCGGCGTTATCCATTGCGGAAATGGTAAAATACTGGTAGCCTGCGTCAAACTGTTGCAAACGGATATTCAGGACACCGTTTGTAAGCTCCGTAAATTCATACCCGTTCACATACACTGCCTTGATGCCGGAATCCGTATCATGTGCCTGTATGGAGAGCAGACCGTCGCTGACCGCAGCGTTTAAGGTAGGTTTCGTGAAATCAAAGCACTTAATATAGCGGTTTTTCTCATAGGTTTTGCCCTTCTGGTCTGTCACAAGCACATAGACGGTGGTATTCTCCGAAATCTCCACATACATATCCTCTGTTACGTCCGTCCAGCTCCCATTCTGCGCCACTTTCGCCTGCACTGTCTTTATGGTGAAGTTGCCGGAATGTGCCACGTCCTCTATGGAGATATGTACCTTTGTGGTGTCATTGTGCCACCCGGACGGAGTGGAGATTGTGACCTTTACATTCGGGTTCACATATTCGCATAAGCTGTAATCCTCTTTGCAGACACCGCAATCCTTATCCGTAACATACTGTGTGCATTTCTCTTTACAGGTACATTCCGGTTCAGGTACTTCGTTCCCGGATACCGTCCCGCTTTCCGTTTCTTCCTCATTACTGCCGGACTCGGTTTCTGTTTCCCCGGTTTCATCCTCCCCATTCTCTGAATTTTCCCCGGTTTCAGTGCTTTCCTCTGCTCCGGCGGTTTCCTCTGTTTCCCCTTCGGTACTGTTTTCCTCTGATGCTCCGCCGCTTTCCTCTGTAATCACACCCTCCGCATAGGCATTTACCGTATTCCCGCTGTTCGCCATAAACGCCCCTATGGGCATACAGAACAGCAATGCCGATAACACCAGCGACACCGCCGCCCTAACTGATAACTTTTTCTTCATTTCCTGCCATCTCCTTTGCGTTTTCTTTTTCTTCCAATAACTTCAAAATCTCGTCCTCGCTGAATTTGATAAGTAATTGCAGCTTCTCGGACGAGATTTTATGCTTTTCGATAATATCCATTTTTTCGGCTCTTTCCGCCATGCGCTTCTGTTCTTCCAAATCCTTCTTTTTCGCCTGTAAGGATTCAAGCTGCGCCCCCACTTTGGAAAGTTCTTTTTCAATGCGCTCCTTTGTCATAAATGCCTCCTTAATTTAACCTGCCGAAACTGTAAAAATGGCTCTGCCAGTACGAAGAATTGATGCTTGCGTAGCTGATTGGATCGCCGCAGTGTATCATAGTCCCTCCGCCGCAGTAAATCCCCACATGGCTCACCGCCCCGGCAGAATTATAAGTCCCGGTAAAAAATATGATGTCACCCGCCTTTGCGTCCGATGCGGAAACCGGAGTACACTGGTCATAAATGCCCTGTGCTGTGGTTCGTGGAAGGTTATGCACCCCGCTGTTGGTAAATACCCAGCAGACAAAGCCGGAACAGTCAAAACTTGTGGAAGGGTTTGAGCCGCCCCACACATAAGGGTAGCCGAGGTATTTTGCGGCTTCCTCCATAAGAGCCTGCACCGATGCGTCATCATAGGCATCCGGCGGTATGGCGTTCCCCGGCAGACCGCCCGGCGTTTCCCCATACAGTGTGCCTTCCCCCACGTCAAAATAAAATAACGGGTTATAATACTCCCCGTCATATAAACATTCGATATGCAAATGGCTTCCTGTGCTGCTCCCGGTGTTCCCCGTTGTGCCGATGACCGCCCCTTTTTCCACTTCCTGCCCCGCACTCACGCTGATGCTGTCCATGTGGGCATACTTGGTTGTGTAACCGTCTATCTCAATCGCTACATAATTCCCGTAATGGCTGTCATATGCCGCCGCTGTCACCGTACCGTCATGCGCCGCATATACGGTTGTGCCTGTGGGTACTGCTATATCCACGCCCCGGTGAAATTCCTCGTTCCCTGTGGCTGGATTTTTCCGGTATCCGTAATAGCTGCTGACGTAATAATACCAGTAAAGGTTAAGCGGCGAAGCGAACTCCTGAAGCAGACCGTTTGTTTCCCGGTACATGGCGAAAATCTCCGCCTGCTCCGTATCCATTTTCCCGGAAACAAGGCTTTCAAGCGGTATGACCGTCAGTGTCACCCGGAGGATACTGACCTCGTATTCTTCTTCCTCCTCATACTCATATTCTTCCTCTGTTTCCTCACCTGTGACCGGATCAGTGACCGTCCTTGTGCCTGTCTTTGTGACCGTCCTTGTCCTCGTTTCCGTATCCGGCGTAAGTGTGAGCGTATACATCTCATCAAAAAGAGCCTGTATTTCGCTTTCCACCTCACTTGCGGTAAATTCCGTATGGACTGCCGATAAATAGCCGATAAGGGTAAACGGGTTATGCCCGATTGCCCCAAGATTATAGGAATATTCATCATACCCCGGATAATCCGTTTCCACCCGGTCAATCTCATTCTGCAAGTCAAGCTCCAGACGGGTAAACTGTAAATCAGCGGCATCAATCTCTTTCGGCTTGCTTAAATAACTCGCCGCTAAAATCGTGGACTGCGTATCCGCAAACATCGCCCCACAGGACGATACGGAAACCATAATCATCATAAGGAGCAGCGCCATGATGCCCACCGTCACAAGCAGTCCGGCGTTTTTCCTCGCAAACTCCTGTAACTTCCTCGCCACAGTGACCGCACCGTTTTTTGTCTTTTGGAACGCCTGCTCCGCTGTCTTTCCCGCCGCCGCTTTTTTCCTCGCCTTGACATACTCCCGTTTGATGCGCTGTTTCTGCAGCCGCTTCTGCAATGCTTTTTTCTGCATCTGCGGGTTTTCCTCCAGAAACTTCTGGTACTGGAAATTGACTTCCTTTTTAAACTGCTTCTTTTCCAGCCTTGCCACCTTTGCCCGCTGTTTCTGCTCTTTCCCCTTTATCTGCCTTTTGACGAAAGCATAAAGCGCTTCCACTTTCTGCTCCGACTTGTGTGCGCCCTCCACCGCTGAATTTTCTTTCTCCGTTTCAGCGATTTTCCCATGCACGAAATTTTTGCTCTCATTCTGCATCCGGCGCATGGTGGTCTTGGGTATGCCCTCATGTTTGAATGGCTTCTCCTTATCCAGAGGGACAGCCACATATTTTGCTTTCCCGGTTTTCTCGTCAAACACTCTCTGCAAGGTGTATTCCCTTGTCTTTGGCAGCTTCGCCCTTGCCTTTTGTACCTTCCTCCCGGCTTTCTGTGCCTGCCGCTGCTTCTTTTTCAGCTTTTTGCTTCCGGTAAATTCAGAGCCTCCTTCCCCCTGAAAAGAATTTCCGGTATTCCCCGTAAAAGTTTCTTCCGTAAAGGTTTGGTTTTCCGTTTTCCCACCTGAGCCGCCTTTTACCCGGTGTTCCCTCTGCACCCGCTTTTTATGGTACTTCCCTTTTTTCTGCGACTGCCTGTAAGTGTCCCTCCGGTGGTAATCTTCCGCATCCGGCTGTTTCTTCCCTGTTTCCTCCGGCTGATTGAAATTGTCCTGCCCGGTAAACGTGTTGTTTTCCTTTACAAAATCCGGTTTTTCCTCCTGCCCCGGCTTTGCATCGGACTTTTGGACTTTTTGTCCAGAAGTGTTCTGGTACATCTGCTTTTTCGCATGAGATTTTGAAACATGGTTCGATTTACGCTGTTCGGCATCACCACTCCGGGAATCCATACTTTTATTGTTTGTAAAATTGTTGTCCTTTCCCGGCTGGCTCTCTTTGGACTTCTGGACTTTTTGTCCAAAAGTTTCCTGTTGCGCCTGCATACTCTTTTCCGTCTGCCTTTTCCCGCCCGAACCATGCCCCGGCTTCCCGATGCCGGAATCCCTCGGCTGATAGGCAGCATTGCCGCCACCTGTAAAGGCATTATCCGCTACCTTATGGAACTCCTTATTTACTTCTTTACGGTAGACGGTATCCTTTTTCTTATTTTGTGCCATTCTCTTAGTTCCTCCAAACCCATAATAAAAATCACTCAGTTTACTGCACTTCCCGAATCCTCCTTACCGCTGTTTCATAATACCCCGGATTGATTTCCGCACCTAAATAACGTCTTTCGGTTGCTATTGCTGCCAGTGCGGTACTCCCTGTCCCCATAAAACCGTCAAATACTAATTCCCCCGGCTGGCTGGATATTTGGATTAACCATGAAAGAAACTCTACATTTTTAATGGTAGGGTGGTATATGCCATTCTGCTTCTGCCATACGGAATTATAAGTTGCTTTAGGATATTCAGAGCCGAACCAACAGGCATTAAACCTTGTTTTATATTTCCTGCTTAATTCCCTGCCTGCATGGAATCTGTTTCCCGCCTTTTTCTTGTTCTGCAGTAATGTTGTATGGTTAAAAATCCTCCTTCCTTTCTGGCAGAAAATAATCCACTCTGCATTATTGGCATAGCTGCCTTTTAAATCGCCAATGCCGCCGACCGTTCCCTTTTCTACAACCATACAGTTTTTTATGGCAAATCCAGCCTGCCGCAGACATTCATAATGATATGGATAACAGTCAAACCGGGTAAAGAAATACGCATGAGCATCATCTTTCAAAATACGATAGCTTTCATGCACAAACAGTTCATAATCTATTCCCTCATCCCCGTCAAGTACCTGATGCCTGCTGTTAGTGAAATTGTTCTGGTAGGAAATTCCATATGGGGGATCTGTGAGTATCATCGACACATATCTGTCCGGCATCTGTGCTACTAATTCCATGCAGTCCATACAATATATCTGGTCTGATAAAATAATACTGTTGCCAGTTTCTTCCCCCATATTTTATTCACTCCCTTTTGCTTCCTCCGGCTTTGTATTCATAATCGCAAAGGTTTTTGTATCTGCCGGGTACTTATCCACGAATGGGATTACCACGTTGTCAAACAGTATCAGACCGCTTCCCGGTTCGGAATTGGTGACGTGCATAAGCTGTTTTTCCGACAGTCCCAACTTATCCGCCAGGATATGCTGGTCTTTGGCGTTCTGATTTAACAGGTACACAAAATCGCTGTTCCCCAAGATGCCCTCGATTTCCTCCGATTTCAGAAAATCGCCCACGTTCTGCGTCAAGCCTGTGGGGATTCCGCCCCATTTTCGGAACCTTTTCCAGATTTCCACTGAATAAATGGCAGTCTGCTTCTCTTTTAAAAGCAAATGGAACTCATCACAGTAGTACCTTGTGGCAACTTTCCGTTCCCGGTTCTGCGAAACCCTGTTCCAGACCGCATCCTGCACGATTAACATTCCAATCTCTTTTAACTGGTTTCCCAAGTCACGAATGTCAAAGCACATGATCCGGTTATGGGAATCCACGTTAGTACGGTGGTTGAAATAGTTCTGCGAACCATGCACATACAAGACAAGGCTGTTGGCAATCCGAACCGCTTTCTGCTTCGCTTCCCTCTGCATCTCCGGCGCAACGTCCCTCGGCTCATACTTTAACAGCGCATTGTACAAATCTTCCAGTATGGGCATATTCTCCGGCTTCGGGTGTTTGAAATACCCGTCATAGATATGCTTGATACAGGTGTCAATGATGCCCTTCTCGTCATTTTCCAGACCGTCCTTCCCTCCGGCTATCAGGTCACACAGGGTAATCAGGAAATCGCTCTTTAACTTCAATGCTTCCTTATCCCCCTTATGGGAGAGCTGAATGTCCATCGGGTTCAGGTAATCCTTTGAGTTAGTGGCAAGCCTTACCACCTGCCCATGAAGCGCCTGCACCAATGGAAAATACTCTCCCTCTGGATCGCAGACGATAATATCGTCCTTTGTGATAAGGAAACAGGATAAAATCTCACGCTTTGCGCTGAATGATTTACCACTGCCGGGTGTGCCTAAAATCACCCCATTCGGTGTACGCAGCCTTTTCCGGTCTGCCATAATCATGTTGTTACTGAGTGCGTTCAGACCGTAATAAATAGCGGGTGCGGGCATGAAAAGCTCCTGTGTGCAGAAAGGCACAAGGACAGCGGCGCTTTTTGTGGTGAGGTTTCTTTCAATCCCCACCTCATTGCAGCCAATCGGCGCACTCGCCATTAACCCCTGTTCCTGTAAATACTGCAAACACCGCAGGTTGCAGTTTGCCTGCTGGATAATGCCGGACACCCTCTGCGTCAGGTTCTCCAGTTCCCGCTTCGTCCTCCCGTAACAGGCAATGAGGAAGGTCATCTTGATAAGTTTCTGGTTGCTTGTGTTCAAATCGTCCAGAAGCTCCAGCGTGTCCTTCTCATAAGTCACGATGTCCGTAGGCAGAATATCCATATCGTAACCGCTTCTGACTGCCTTCTTCTGTTCCTCTATTTTCATTTTCTGAATGTCGGTGAGCGCACGTTTTATCATCTTGATTGCTTCCACCGGATCAATGGTCTGCATATGCATGGTAAGTGTGAGGTTATCGTCAATATCCAGCAGCTTTTTAACCATCTCGTCCGTAAACTTCGGCGCAATCATATCAAGGTAAGACACGCTCCCGTAGATGCTGCCGGACTTAAAGCGGCTCGGATAGCGGAAGTCAAACCCCGGCGGGGCGATATAGTCCTTGACCGACTTCCCGGATTCTGACAGCTCCTTAAACGAAAAACGGAAAGGCTCCATTGTACCCTGATTGAAATACTCATGCAGGATACGCAGCCTTTCCTTCCCGTCAAGACCTCTGGCGTTTGTGCCGATACTGTTTAAATTGCGTACCACGTCTTTTTCAATATTGCTTAACTTGCTCTTTGCTTCCCTGTACCCGGCGCTTTCCACGCCGAAAATCAGGTACTTGGACTTGATGATTCCGTTGTTGCCTTTTGCCGACTGGTGCTTTAGCATATGCGTGTACTCGTCACGAATATCGTCAAAATCATCCTCCTGCAGAGGAATGTCAAACTGCTCCGCAAGAGCCTGCTCGCTGACCTGCCTGTTGAATAAAAACAACTGGAACTTTATGGACGGATCGAAGTAGTTAATCAGCTTGCTGTATTCTTCCAGAATATCCGCCTGATCCTCCACCTCCAGCAAGTCATAGTTGATGTCAAAAAACTCCACCATTTTCGTGTAATAACTGTCCGCCACCTGACAGATGCCGTCCCGGTACATTTTTTTGAATGTAATGGTTTTCTGTGCGGTGTCCGGCTTCGCCTGCTCTTTACTGTTCCCGGCAAGCACACGTCGAAGTTCCGCAAGACGTTTCTTTTCTGATAAAGTCAGTCCCGCCTTTTCCGGTGTCCGCTTATTTTCCTGCGGTTTTGGCTTTGCCGCCCCCGCCTTTTGCTTTTTGTTCAAGGAAACATACCTCCTTCCTGATTTTTTCCCGTTCCTCCAACTGCTTGTAGAGGTTTTCCGATTTATACGGTCTGATTCCCGGCGTGAGTACCTTCTGCCGGAGCATGAAGTATAGAATCTTCTCTGCCGGGAAACCGTCTTTTTCATACATTGCCAAAAAGAAGAATGGCAGCATTGCGCCCACCATGATAAGCGCCGCCCCCTGTGTGCCCAATACCCCTTTGGTAAAAAAATATAATGGTACGCCCACAAACGCTGCGCCGGAAAAGCAGATAATCTGCCTTCTGGTAAGGTTCAACGCCACTTTTGTCTTGATTCCACTCAGGTCTTTCGGCACTGGTACGGATATTGCCATAGTCTGCTCCTTTCGTGGGAAATGCCCGCCAAACCAGCAACTTTCACAACTTTGCTGTGTTTAGTGGGCATTGAAAATAGATTTTGATAATGAGCCTGTCTTGAATAAGCTGAAACAGAGGATTACGGTATATGCCGCAACCGACCACAATGCGCTGTGTAAATTTCCTGCCACTGCCACGCTTGCCACAAGCACAGCATAGATCGCCACGCACACCATGATGAAGAATCCCTGAAACGCAAGTGCGACAAGCCCTTTTAAATAATTTGTCCCGATTGTACCCCATTCCCGGTTGGTAACTGTCGCTGCCGGGATTGGCGCAACTGACACATAAAGGTATATTTCAATCATGCGCCCATATAGAATGACGGTGATGAGGACGGACATGATTTTCATACATAAGCTGATGACCATCGTTTCCAGACCAAGACCGATAAGCTCCCCTATCCCCATCGTGTCAATCTGGTTATTGAACATGGTGGTAAGGGTAGCCTGTACGTCAAGGCTTGTGGAGCCTGATATGGAAGATGCCGCCTGTGTCACCACATGGCTTCCCACGTCAAACACCGCCATGACTATATCAAAGGTCTTGGAAAGCAGCATGACAGCGATACAAGCCTTGAATAAAAAACGGAAGAACAGGCTTGTATCAAAGTCATGCATATTGTTTTTGTCGATTACCATTGTTATCAGCTCATAGATCAGCACAAAACTGATGATCATGCCTGCTATGGGGACTACCACGTTTTCCGATAACGTCCGTATCATGCTGAATATGCCGGAGTTCCAAGTGCTTGGTGTCTTGCTGACCTCCCCCGCAATCGTGCCGACCTTATCATTGACATCGGAAAACATGGTATCAAGGTTGTTAAGCACCCACCCTTGCAGCATCTCCTTTATGAAATCAGTGATTTTGTCTATGATGCCGCCCATTTATCTTATGAAAACAGGCTGGAAAGCTGTGGAATCACCGTCTGCGCCACAATGATAATGCCCCCTCCACTCATAAGCTGCTTGATTCCCTGTGATTTTGCACCCGGATTATCATTTCCATATCCCTCAAGAAGATTGATGACGCCCCATACTCCAACACCTGCTCCGATTGCTGTCACGACTGTCTTTAATCCTGT
>ERZ808028.1656-NODE-1656-length-12588-cov-3.617377_pt1 | contig 12588 bp, 10 predicted proteins | sample MGYA00380184_ERZ808028 | MGnify/ENA primary metagenome ERZ808028 (study PRJEB31490, sample SAMN06133397) | mouse gut metagenome | isolation source: J8_1 | host: mice | place: China: Chengdu | collected 2015-05 ...
GGCGGGGGTGGCTTTGACGATGATGGTGTCGCCGTAGGTAAAGGTGTCGGCGGGGATTGTGGTGTCTGCTTTGTATGTATTGACTTTTTTGTTCAATATCATGACAGCTTTTGCGATGGTGATTATTTTGGTTATCTGCGTGTTGTCGGAATTGCGGGTGTATTCCACCATGCAGGTTAATTCGTCATCGCTCCAAGTGTAGGCTGCTGTCCAGTCGGTTTCGTTGTAGTCTACGGTAAAGTCTTTGCCGCAGATGGGGATTGTTTTGGGGACGGTGATGATGTCCTTTATTGTTTCGGTTATGTTTTCCTGCCAGTACAGGTCGTCGGGGACGGTGATGGCGTCGGCGGTCATGTCCATTTTGAAGGTGCCGTCTCCCGTCAGGATACCGCTGCCCTTCAGGGATTCGGGCGCCGCAATGTGTACTGTGCCGTTGTTGGTCAGGATGACGCCTTCGGGGAGGGTGAGGGCTGCGCCTTCAGGTATCGTCAGGGTTTCGCTTTCGGCTATGGTAAAGCTTTGAGGAAGCCGTGCGTTACCGTAAACAACATACTTTTTATGCATGGTATCCGATTTATAATATGATAACATCGTATCTGCAACAGTACTGTCCTCGTCTATTTTCACCTCATCAATCGCTGCGCGGATTGCGTAAACATATTCGTTTCCTGTTTTGATGGTCGAATTTTTGATTTCAGCCTTGTCGCAGTGCATTCCAAAAAGTCCGCCGTTCATTTCCAAGGTTGAATTAGTGATGGTTGCGTTGTGTGTCACTGGTGGATTAGGCGGATTACTTGTCGTGTATTTCATGTAAATGCACAGACCTTTGGGATTTGGATTCGTGACAGTTACAGTGCTGTCCGTTATCGTCATGTTTTGGTGCATATAAATGCCGCAAACTGCGTCAGGGGTTGTGTTCGTGACGGTCAACTTACTGTGATTTTTTACAATAAGGGAACCTTGGTTAAGATACAAATAAGAAACTTCCCCATTACATTGCACGTTTAGTTCTGCGTTATCAATTGTGAGATCCCTATTAGGCCAAACGTGTGAAGTGGTGTCAAAGTTTACACGGACGCCATCCTTTATGATTAAATTTTGCGGCATGAAAAAACCGCCGCTTCCAATGCTTTTAAATGAGAGGGTTGCACCTGCTTCACCTGTAATTGTAAGGGTTTCAGGGTAGGGCAAGCCTGAATAAAAGCCACCGCTCGTTTCAACAGTATTATCACCTTTTAAATAAATAATCAAGTCGTTGCTATCATTTGTACGAATAAAATTGACCTTTGTATCCGCAAGGTGGAAGTTGTCAAGTGTCAGAGTGTCGGTTTGGCTTTGGCGGTCATAGGTCCAGCTGTTGCCTGATGTGGAACCGGTGATTTCAGTACCGCAAAAAGTCATGATAACGTTGTCTGCAGTTGCTTTAACGTCAGCATTTTTATCATTGATTTCGCTGATGGTTTCAGTGGCGCTTTCGATTTCGACAGTGGAGTGTTCCTGTTCTTGCAAAGGCTCGCTTTTATCTTCCTCTTGTTCCTGTGTTTCAGAAAACTCGCCTTTCTCCTCCTCTTGTTCCTGTGTCTGCGAAAAAGCCTGCTCTTCCTCCCGATGCTCCTGCGTTGGCGTCGTGAGTGCAATGTCTGTATCTGCTTCTGTTGTTTCAGACATTTGTATTTCGTCAGATGCAGTCTCGTCATTTGCCTGCATTGCTTCTGCTTGCTCGTTCACCTCTAACGGTTCCGTAGTTTTGGTCGATTGAAATTTCACATCAGCTTCGGGGACATCGTCTCCCTCCGCCGCGTGTGCCGTTATCGAAAATATATTTGTATGAATTTGCACGTCCCACGCGGGCGTAATGCATAGCAATATTAACGATAACAATATTGCTATAAAATGATATATTTTCTTTTTACGTTTTTGAGTCATATTTTTGTCCTCCATCTTTATTTCAGCTTGCAAAATTTTTTGTAATATCCATAACTTATTAAATTTTTATAAAAATCACAAGACTTTTGGCAGGAACGTCAATTTTTTGGCAAGAACGTCAAATAATTTTGCGTTAACAGAAAAAAAGAATAAATTTTCTCGAACAAAATTTCGAAAATCACCTTGGCGTTTCTTGCAGGAGATGTTATAGTATATTCTCACGAACAAATGAGCAATTGAATAACAAACGCGAAATTGGTATAATGAAGAAGTACAAATGACAAAAATAAAACAGACTATAGGAAAATTCTTCAAAAAACTATCTATACGGCGAAAATACACCTTTATGAGCATCAGGCAACCTATAATCCAAATGTGCCCATTCGGGGACTTGTCTATTTCTCGAGGTTATATGAGGCGTATATTAAGGAAAACAGTCTGAACATTTATGGGCGGACGCTCGTACCGCTTCCGATGCCGAAATATATTATTTTTTACAACGGGAAGGATAAACAGCCCGACATACAGGAGTTTCGCCTTTCAGACGCGTTTACCGAAAAGGACGGCTCCACGCCTGCATTGGAGTGCGTCGCTACAATGCTCAATATCCACTACGAACATAATATGGAGCTTCTGGATAAATGCAAACGGCTCCATGACTACGCGTATTTTGTCGGGGAAGTAAACGGGAATATTGGCAAAGGTTACTCATTGGAGAAAGCCGTGGAACCGGCTATGGATAAGTGTGAGGATAATGATGTCCTTACGGATATTATTGGCAAACATAGAAGTGAGGTGTTTCATATGTTGTTATTTGATAAAAAGCTTTATGAGCAGGGACTCCGGGAAGAAGGCAGAGAGGAAGGCAAACTGACAGAGCGGGCAGAGGTCATTATTGAACTTCTTGAAGACATTGGCGAACCGTCAGACACTCTCAAAGATATCATCATGGAGCAAACCGATATGCAGACCTTGCGGGAGTGGTTTAAAGTTGCAAGGAGAGCGCATTCAATAGAACACTTTGAAGAGCAAATCGGTTTCGTCAGCCGCCGGTAGTCATTATAAAATACTACACAACAAATTTTTTACGAAAATGAGGTGAACCTGATTGAAGATTGCCTTAGTAGATGACGAACAAACCTGTTTGGACGAGTTGGCGCAGCTTTGCCATGATTTCGGTGCGCAAAACAACTATCTGATTGAAACCGTCCCGTTCACAAACGCCGAAGCCTTCTTGGACGCTTTCGACCGCGGCAGTTTTTCCGTTGTCTTTATGGACATCTATCTGAACGATATGAACGGCATCACTGCCGCGCTCAGAATGCGCAGCTTAGATCCCCGGTGTGTCCTCGTGTTTGTGACCTCCAGTGCGGATTTTATGCCGGAAGCCTTTTCCTGCCATGCCTTTGAATATGTCACCAAACCGTTTTCCCCACAGCGGATAGATGCCGTCCTGCAAGATGTATCCACATTACTGCCAATGTCTTCAAAATATGTAGAAGTGCCTAGTGACCGCAAAACCGTTTCCCTATTTCTCCATGAAATTATATCTGTCATAACGGATGCTCACTATATTCACATCAGCCTGATGAACGGCACCTGCGTCAAAAGCCGAATGACACTGACAGCATTTCTGCAGCTTACGGAAAACGACGCACGCTTTATTACTGTCAACAAAGGTGTTGCCGTAAATGCCGAATACATTACGGATTTTGGGAATAGCTGCTGCATTTTGGAAAACGGAAGGTATTTTCCAATCCGCGTACGTGACCGCCTGAAAATTGAGCAGGCAATACAGGACTATCATTTCAACAGCATACGCCGGCGCCAAGCGGCACACCGCCGCGCACCATAGTCCTGCCGATGCAAAAGGAGGAAATTTTATTTATGAATACCCGCACATGGCAATCCGCACTGATACAGCTTCTTGTCTTAATCCCTGCGGCAGCATCCTGCTATCTCCCCGCAAAAAATCAAATGAAATATTCTCCTTTAAAAACAATTCTCATATGCGCAGCGGCAATCATTCCTTACATTTTGGCTGCCTCATGGCTTTATGTGGCATTTCGGTTTGACACCAGCTATATGCTCATGCTTTTCCTGCCCCTGTTTTTTTTCCTATACCGCGGCACGCTGAATATAGACCTGTCAAAAGCCCTTGCGATTTATGTCGGTGTCTGTACTGTACAATCATTTCCGGCACAGTTTGCCTATGCATTTGATGCTCACCTCAATCCGACATCAGGCGCTGCCAATCTCTCTGTCGAAGCCGCAATGTTCCAACTAGGGTTTGCATGCCTCATGCCGATTTTATTTGCTTACCCCTCCCGTCATCAGCTTACATGGGCAATTGACCAATTGGATTTTCCAAAGGTATGGTACTCCACCGTGATGCTCTCCGGTATTTTTCTCGTTCTGAATATATCGTTCATTCCACACTCCTACAGCACCCTTTGGGCAGGGCGGCTTTCCTACCTCTTTCCGCTTATGGAGCTGTGTGCCCTTGCGCTTCTCATCGTGATCTACATACTGTTTTATCGCGCTGCAACCATCATATTAGAACACGCAAAACTAAAGGAACGCGCCCAGCTTCTTGAAATGCAGTCCCATCAGTATTATGCACTGCAAAATTACATGAAACTGACAACGCAGCTGCGCCACGATTTCCGCCATTCCGTATATCTGCTTGCCTCTCTTGCGGAAAAAGGCGATCTTGACAGCATACGGACGCACCTGAATGCATACGAAATACGGCTCGTGGAAAATACACCCGCAACCTACTGCGCAAATGCCGCTCTCAATGCCCTGTTTGGTTATTATCATGAAATGGCTGTATCTGCCGGAATTAATACGGACTGGAATATTTCGCTGCCGGAACCGCTGACGGTTTCCGAGCTTGACATGGCAGCGTTATTTGGAAATCTGATGGAAAATGCCATTGCTGCCTGTATTAGCGTACCAAAAGAAAAACGCTATTTCTCCCTGACATCAGAAATCCGCCATGGAAACAGTCTGTATATTGTTTCTACAAACAGCTTTGACGGATCGGTCAGAAAAGCAAAAGACGGCTACCATTCCACCAAACACAGCGGAACAGGAACCGGTCTTGTTTCCATCACTGCCATCGCGGAAAAATACGGCGGTTCTGCGCACGCATCCAACAATGAGCAGGAATTTTTTGTCGATGTGATTTTAAAGCTGTAAAATCAGCGTACGATAATGTCCATTGCCTCCTTATCGTCAAAAAGCTCCACTTTGGTATGTTTTCCGCCAAACTCTCCGTCGAGCGTCCATGCGATTGCGTCCTCCGACTCAAATACAATTTTGTTTGTTTTAAAATTGTACATATATTTTGTATCAATATCCGCAATTGCAAGCGCCGCCAAGATAGAATTAAGCTCCATCGGATTTTTGGGAACCTTTATCAAGGTGACCTCGAATAATCCGTCATTTAAATCAATTCCACCCTTAAACACGTTTCCGGCAATGCTCTTAAAGCCGCCTATCGAATGTGAGTTTGTTACCATTCCATAAATAAAGTCGCCCTCGATTACCGCTTCCTCGCCATTTTCTGACACATATGTCACTTTTAAAGCATAAGACTTAATATTGGCAAGCTGCTTAACACCCTCTAAAATGTACGCCATATGCCCCAGCATGTTCTTCATTTCCTGCGGCGTTCCGTAGGAAACTTCCGTAAACAGTCCAAACGCCGCAATATAAACAAACACATCCCTGTTAAAGCGCCCGACATCACACGCGAATACATTGCCTGCCGCAATCACTTCCGCTGCCTTTTTCATTGTAGTCGGAATTTTAAGGCTCCGCGCAAAATCGTTGGTGCTTCCCGCCGGAATGTATCCGATTGTCGTCTTAAAGCCCGACTGTATCATACCGGTCACAATCTCATCCAGCGTACCGTCACCGCCGCTGCACACAATCAATGCATAATCCTTGTCACGCTCCCGCATCACGCGCTCCGCATCACCGCGGCTCTGCGTCGGATATACCGTAACCTCGTAATCCGCCTTCACAAGAATATCCAATATCTCCAAAAGATGATTTTTAATCAATCCCTTTCCTGAGTGGGGATTTAATATAAACAATGCTTTCTTACTCATTCTTATCCCTTACCTTTTATACTGTCTGCCAATTCGCTGAGCTTTCTGAGCCGGTGATTTACTCCGGATTTTCCCACAGGAGGCACGAGATATTCCCCAAGCTCCTTGAGCGTAGCATCCGGATATTCGAGTCTTATCCTTGCCATTTCGCGCAAGTTCTCGCTCAAATCGTCAAATCCGTAATGCTCCTTGATATATTGAATGTCCTCAATCTGTTTATTCGCCGCACTGACTGTCTTTGAAATATTCGCCGTTTCGCAATTGACCCTGCGGTTAATCGAATTGCGCATATCCTTTAATATGCGCAGATTTTCCAAATTCATCAGACAGTTATGCGCCCCCATCACATTCAAAAGCCGCACAATATCTTCACTTTCCTTGATATACACAACGGTATAACGTTTTCTTTGCACGCTCTTCGCTGCAATCTCATACGCCCGCATTGTTTCAATAAGCTTTGCCGCATGTGCTTCATCCTCACAGACAAACTCCAAGTGATACCCTTTTTCGGGATTACTCATAGAGCCTGTTTCCAAAAACGCGTCCCGCAGAAATGCCCGCTTGGAATTTGGGGCAAACGTCTTTTTCTCAAGCTCCCTTTTAATCTCTCCTGAAAATGACATAGCTCCTCCCATTTAACCATGTGTATCGCGATGGCGCAGCGTAAGTCCGTAATCTCCCTTGTCCTTGAGCCTGTTGTATAACTCACCTGCGAGCGTCACGCTTCGGTGCTGCCCTCCCGTACAACCAATTGCAATCACAAGCTGATATTTTCCCTCCTTAATATAGTTGGGAATAAGGAATTCAATCATATCAGTAAGCTTATCTATAAACACATGTGCCTCAGGATACCCCATCACATAATCCTGAACTTCTTTATCAAGCCCCGTCTTGAGTTTCAGATCGTCAATATAAAAAGGATTGGGCAAAAAACGCACATCAAATACAAGGTCCGCATCCTGCGGTATACCGTGTTTAAAACCGAATGACATTACGTTTACCATAAGGCTGTTGTACGCCTGATTGCTTACGAAAATCCTGTCAAGCTCCGTTTTTAACTCCCTCGTCAGCAGGTTTGTCGTATCAATCACATACTCCGCCACTGCCCGGATACTTTCCAAAAGCGCCCGTTCACGCCGGATGCCGCTCATCAAGTCTCCGTCAACCGAAAGCGGATGAATGCGCCTTGTTTCCTTGTACCGCTTTAACAGCACATTATCCGACGCTTCAAGGAACAGGATCTCAAATGTGTAGGTTTGGCGCAGCCTTGTAATCAGCCTCGTAATATCCTCAAAGGACTGGTCTGCCCGCACATCAAGCCCCAATGCCACCTTTTGGATACCGTTATCCGGCATTGCGAGCAGCTCCATAAACTTTTCTATCAAAGGTACAGGCATATTATCGGCACAGTAAAATCCCGCGTCTTCCAGCATTTTCATCGCCGTTGATTTTCCGCCTCCGCTCATTCCCGTAACAATTACAAACCTCATCTGACACCAAACCTGCCTTTCTTTCTCCCAATCGTAATATTGACAAACCGATAACAATATCAGTCAAATTCGCCCAAACAGATTACCTCCGTCTCAATATCAACGCCCGCACTCGTTTTCACCCGTTTCTGAACTTCTTTGATGAGCGCATAAATATCGGCAGACGAAGCAGAGCCTTTGTTTACCACAAATCCACAATGTTTTTCGGACACCTGCGCACCGCCCACACAAAAGCCGCGAAGTCCCGCATCCTGTATCAGCTTCGCCGCAAAATACCCTTCCGGGCGCTTAAAAGTCGAGCCTGCACTCGGATACTCCAACGGTTGTTTTTCACGTCTTCTCGCCGCCAAATCATCCATTGTTTCCTTAATCTTTTCTGCATCGCCTTCCTGCAATACAATCTCGGCTTCCAGCACAATCAGCTGCTCTTCTTTCAAAAGACTGTGACGATAGGAAAACCGCATTTCCTCTGCGCTCTTTTTGACCGTTTCACCTTCGTAATTCATCAGCGTCACGCTCTTTACAATCTGCTTCATCTCGCCATCATATGCGCCCGCATTCATAACAATCGCACCGCCTAAGCTTCCGGGGATGCCCGCCGCAAACTCAAAACCCGTCAGGGAATGTGCCAAAGCCGCCCGCGCAATTTGTGAAAGTGTCGCCGATGCACCGCAGATAAGCGTATTTCCTTCGATGTAAATGTCGCTAAAACCCTTGGCAAGGTGAATTGCCACACCTCGAAGTCCCTTGTCACTTACAAGAAGATTGCTTCCGTTTCCGATTAAATAAAAGTGTTCTCCTTTACTTTTCAGCAACCCTAACGTTTTCTTCAGTTCATCCATATCGGCAGGTTCGACAAACACCTCAACCGCTCCGCCCGTCTGAAACGTCGTATGCGCCGACATCGGTTCTTCTGCAGCAACACGCCCTCCTTTAATCACGGAAGACAATTCATTAACCAACTCTTTTTTCAATCACATAACCTCTGCTAATTCATATTCTTATTGATACTTTTTTATCAATCAACCCAACACAAGTTTAGCCGCTCCGTAAATACCTGCGTCATTTCCAAGCGTCGCAAGCTTGAAAACAGCGTTTCTGCAAGCGTGGAAGGCGTACTTCTCATAATTCTTTGCAATGTATTCAAATAAAACTTCGCCTGCCTTCGACACGCCGCCGCCAAGTACAAACACCTCCGGATTGACAACCGCCGCAATTGCCGCAAACCCTTTTCCAAGATACATGCCAAATTCCTCCGCAATTTCGCAGGCAATGTTATCGCCATCCTTTACCGCGTCAAAAACCGCCTTTGCGCTGAGCATCCCTTGTTCCTGCGCAGCCCGCAGCACACTCTCTTCGCTTGATGCAGCAAGCCTGCGCTTCGCAAGCCGCACGATTCCGGTCGCTGACCCGTACTGCTCAAAGCATCCGTGATTTCCGCAGCCGCACGCATCCGGCTCATCATCCACAATATGAATATGCCCAATCTCGCCGCCCGCGCCCTTCGAACCCGTAACAATCTTTCCGTTTGTAATAATTCCGCCGCCAATACCCGTTCCAAGCGTCGCAAGCACGATGTCCTTATATCCCTTGCCGCCGCCGCACCACATCTCGCCAAGCGCCGCTACATTCGCGTCATTACCTGCTTTTACGTCGATGCCGAGCAAACCGCCAAGTGTTTCATTGATGTTAAATACACCCCAGCCGAGATTGACTGCGCGGTAAATCACGCCGGCGTCGTCAACCGGTCCCGGCACACCGATGCCCACACCGATAACCTCCTCCTTCACAATTCCGCGCTCCTGCATTTTTGCAAGCACCGAATCTGCAATATCCGGAAGAATACTGCTTCCGTTATTTTCCGTTCTCGTGACTATTTCCCATTTATCAACAACTTCCCCTTCAGGGGTAAAAAGTCCGATTTTTACTGTCGTTCCGCCTAAATCTACTCCAAAACAATATTTGCTCATTCGTTTCTTATCCTCCACATTCAATGTTACATATTGTCTTCTCTCGGCTTTGACAACGAATTCTGCACACGCTGATAAAGCTCCTGCGCCGCGTTGTAGCCCATTTTCTTCTGACGGTGGTTGACTGCTGCCGACTCACAGATAATTGCAAGATTTCTGCCCGGTCTAATCGGAATATTATGGCAGACCACCTTATTTCCAAGATATTCCGTGTAATTCTCCTCAAGTCCGAGACGGTCGTAATTTTTCTCTTTGTCCCAGTCCTCCAAACGTATCACGAGATTGATGTTTGTGGTATCCATTACGCTCTGCACACCGTAAAGCGTCTTAACATCTATTATACCTATGCCGCGCAGCTCAATAAAATGCCTTGTGATGTCAGGTGCGGACCCAACCAGTGTGTCATCGCTCACTTTGCGGATTTCCACCACGTCGTCCGATACAAGTCTGTGCCCGCGCTTAATCAGCTCCAACGCCGCCTCGCTCTTTCCGATGCCGCTCTCGCCCGTAATCAGCACACCCTCGCCATAAACATCGACTAGCACGCCGTGCACGGAAATGCACGGTGCAAGCTCCACGTTGAGCCAGCGGATAATCTCCGCCATAAATGCCGACGTCGGCTTTGACGTTTTTAAAAGCGGTACATTATTTTTCATTGCAATTTCAATAAAAAGCGGATCCGGCATCAGATTTCTGCAGAAGATGATGCACGGTGTCTTTTCTGAAATGACACGCGGATAGACCTCCTGTTTCTTCTCATCGGTAATATGCTCCATATAGGAGTATTCCACAAATCCGATAATCTGAGGCCTCGTTTCCTCAAAATGTTCAAAATATCCCGAAAGCTGCAGTGCGGGACGATTGATGTCGGGCTGATGGATTTTGATGCTGGAAACATCAATTTCCGGCGTGAGATTGGTCAGCTTGAGCTTCTCGATGACTCTTTCAATACTTACACTTGACATATTAACAACCATGCTCCTTTCTCAGTCTGCAAATCTGTCCCTTGAGCACAAATCTGCCGGTTGAAAACGCATAATTTTTCAACCTGTTCTCCTTGTTTTTTCTATGAATAAGTCTGCTGTACGCGTCCTGTTCATTTGCATTTATTTTAGCACATTCCTGACGGGGTTGTCATGCTTTTTTCACAGCGCAGCCTAAAACCGCGGATACGTGGCAAGCGTATGAAACGCTAAGTCCATAGTGGGATTATTTACCCTGTCTACCACAGACTTCACAAGCCGGCGCCCCATCTCCTCAATGCGTACATCCACCGTAACAATATCATTCTTGAAAAAGTCTGACTCCAGCGTATTGTTGAATCCGGTAATTACGGTATTCTTTACTGCCTGCGCATCGCGCTGCAAAAGAGCAAGCGACACATTTTTCGCCACGTCATCGTCCTCACAGACAATTGCATCCGGAATGTACGGCATATTGTTTACAATTTCCTCCACCACTGCGTAACTAAAACAGTCCTGAGCGCCCGGATTGGTGTATTGTATCTTTGCGTCAAGCTGTATCTTGTTGTAATTGCAAGCATTTAAAAAGCCGAGATACCTTGCCTGTATCATACGCGAACCTTCTGCATAGCCGATATAGGCAAGCCTTTCACACTCCTTTTCCTTAATAATATAATTTGTGATGCGGTTCATGGAATAAAATCCTTCCATGTTCATAATATCGCCAAGCTCAATATATTCCTGCGCATTTACGGGTGTATTGAAAAAGGTCATCGGAAGTTTGGCACGACTAACTCCTTTCACAAATTTAATCGGAAAAATGCACAGGAAAATAATTCCCTTTACGTCATTCGCAATCAGACGCAACGTCTCGCTGCCGTCCTTGTCATTTTCGTCCACCACGTGGAGCTGCATGCGGTATCCCTCGTCATTTACTGCACTGCTGATACCGGCAAGCGCCCTAGTCCAAAACATGGACTGCATATGATTAAAGAGCACCAAAATTGTACCCGTATTAATTTTCCTGTTATAATTTTTTACTTCCTCAACCAAATTTTCATCCAGCTTCGCATATCCCATCTGCCACGCCTTCTGAACTACCGCCTGTCTTGTCTGCGGTGACACAAGTCCTCCGCTCAGCGCCTTTGCAACAGTATTGCGGCTTAATCCCATCTGCGCCGCAATATCCTGAATTGTCACTTTTCTCATTCGTATTTCGCTGCCCCTTTCTTCTGAATACGTTAGGTTTCATCATGCAAACTATCGAAATGACGAAATTAACTATATTTTTTTACATATAATTTAGTAATTTTATCTATAATACTATCGTTTGCCTTTTCTTTATAGTATAATAAACGCCCAATTATTTGTCAATTTGCGAAAGCATTCTTTTACAGGCTTTTTGCAAAATTGTGATGTCACATGCATCGTTTTTGCACACAAAAAGGACCGCTCCTTGCAAAGCAGCCCTTCCTTTCTTCCTTTATCAATTCACGGAAATCAGATAAAAATCGCTCTCCGAATACAATCCGTCTATCTTCTTTCTAAAAACAAGATATGCAACCTCATCCGTATCAATAATTCTGTCGTTTGCATATGTTGCAATGTACGTATTCTTATCATCCGCAGGGTATCCTTCCTCGCCGCCGTCACACAGATATTGATAAATGGTGCCATCCTTCAGCTGCACGCCTGCAAGCGGCGGCGCTTCCACAAACTGCGTGCTTTCTATCGTATTGCCGTCTTGGTCAAATCCTGTTTCAATGTATTCCTGATAAGGGAAATGATACTCCACATGCATGGAAATCGGTGAAATTTCAGCCTTTATCACCGTTGCCCCCGTATCGCCAAGCGGCGCATTCAGAGTGTACTCCTTTCTGCTGTCAGAACCTTTAAGGTTCCATCGAAAATTCCATTTTCCGGTTACTTCATGCTCTTTTTTATATTCAGTCTTATAAACCGTTCCCAAATTTTCAAATTCGACACAGATTTCTTTATCCAAAAAATATCCCCTTTTTTCATTATAAAGCGTCATCAGATACTCCAAGCTGCCGTCCTCGCGCACATAACGCGCCAAACTGCCAGGGGCGTCATAGTCAATCGGCGAACCGTCCGCATA
>ERZ808028.1659-NODE-1659-length-12583-cov-16.286582_pt1 | contig 12583 bp, 15 predicted proteins | sample MGYA00380184_ERZ808028 | MGnify/ENA primary metagenome ERZ808028 (study PRJEB31490, sample SAMN06133397) | mouse gut metagenome | isolation source: J8_1 | host: mice | place: China: Chengdu | collected 2015-05 ...
GCCGATATAGCTCAGTTGGTAGAGCAGCGCATTCGTAATGCGAAGGTCGTAGGTTCGACTCCTATTATCGGCACCATCAAGAAAATCAATAACTTAGCTTAACTTCTCTAAGAAATTGTATCTTCTGTTATCACTTACAAACGCCTATACGTTGTTATGGGCTTTGGTAGTGTAACACGTATGGGCGAGTAGTTCCCAGGCTCAACCTCGTAACAAGTTCCTTTGAAGCTGGAAGACGTGCCACCGTCTCTAAACCTTCTACCAAAACTCTTAGCAAGATGTTCCACACCTGGCGCGGTGTCCAATGATGCCACACGTCGTGAGACGTTGCAGAGGATAAACAGGCTAAATGATGGGAAGAGTTTTAAGTGCAATAGTGGATTAAAGCCCACCTCTTCAAAACCTAACTTGATCGGGAAAGAATCAAGCTCTAGCACGGTTTCGTCCACCGGAGTACAACGGGTGCCTGATAAGAGAAGAACTGCTAAGACTTCATAGCTTTTGTGAAAAAGCCCTTTTTAGTGGATACGCCTACGGCGCTTATTTTTTGGTATAACCATCAAAGGCGCTTTATGGCTCCTATTGTCTTGAAAATGTATCTTTACTTGTATTGTGTTTTATGCGTAGTCTCCCTGTGTAGTATGTAACTTGTTAATTTTCATATGAATACAGAGGCACACGATGAAAAACATTGCAGCTATCAAACGTAATAACCGCAAGATTCACGCTCGTAAGTTCCTGTCTACGCCAGAGGGAAAAGCCTGGCTAGAGCGAAAGCAACGAGAGAACGAAGAAAGAAAACTCCTTAGTGAGTTGAAATGGCTTAGAGAGGATTTCTGAAAATCTCCAGAACGCAACAGGACGCATTCTAACGCTGTTTTCATTGCTTGGTATAGGGATGTATAGGTGATGTGTGTTTAATGCGTCTGTGCGCTTGTTTTGTGCCTTATTTTGCATTTTCATAATGCAGAAGAGAACACGGAAAGCCTTAAAATTAATTATTGGGGTATTTAAGGCTATTTTTAGGGTATTTAAGGGTATTAAACTTGATTTAATTGATTAAAATATAAACAGATAGTTCTGTATCTTATTGATTTATAAGGTTATTTTTAAATAAAGGTAAATAAAAAATAAATAGCCATAAATAGCTATAAATACATCTAAATACCTATATCCCTTCCCTTATGGCTAGATTGCGAGAGGTGCTTAACGCGATTTTCAGCGCCCCCCGATCTGGAAAATCCAGAATCCCCAAATATCAAGGAGGCATTACGCCTCCTCTTCTTCCTTCTTGATACGTTGCACCGTTGAAGGAGCAACATTAAAGCTCTCGGCTGTTTTACGCACTGACAGGCCATCAGAAAGGGCTTTCTTTATACCTTCTCTATCTACTGCTTTTCCATTACCACGCTTTGTAGGATTGACGGCTTGCGCTTCTCGTTTACGTTCTAACATCAGTTCACGTTCACACGTTGCCACTGCCGACAACATCGTAAGCATCATCTTTCCCATCGCGCTTGTAATGTCTGCAATGATTCCTTCTTTGTGAAATCGAACAATCACACCTCGATTATTAAGTTGTTCAACTAAAGCAAGGATGTCTAAGGTGTTACGTCCTAAACGGTCGAGAGAGTGCACGTGTAAGGTGTCGCCTTCTCTCAGATAGGATAAACACGCTTGTAAGCCTGGGCGGTTAGTGTCTTTACCTGACAGCTTATCTTCAAAGACTTTATCGAGAGTTACTCCTGCAAGCTGGCGATCAGTGTTCTGATCTACAGTGCTCACACGCTTATAACCGATATTGCTCATAAAATCCTCTTAATGTATCGATTTGGCACTACTTCAATGCAAATGAGTATATCGTATTCATTTGGTCTGTTTCAAGCCTTATAGGTACGGAATATTACACGATTTAGCTGTATTCATTTGGTATGCCTAATGGATACACAGGGGAATAGATTAAATGGTGTTCTGTTTATACAGGTTTATTTGTTAGATCAACAATTTGGCATTTCTAAACAGATGTTTGAACGTTGCCAAATGTTTTGACAACACAAGAAAAGGGCTTGCTATGCCACGCATTACACGAAATAAGGCTGTAAAAACAAAATAAATTTTAAAATTTGCACAAACGAGAAAACTCGTTCAGAAACAAGCAGAACAATTTTTAGCCAACAATTTCTGATAGTGCTCTGTAAGCCGCATCACACAAGGATTTGCGAAAGTGATGTAAAAGTGAAGAAAGTAAGAATTGCACTTTTAAGCTACTTTTCATTGAATTTTTAGTATGGAATTACACAGGAATAAGTTAGGGATATTCTATGATTTACACAGGGAATATAGGGGGATTATGGCACACACATAGAAAGGCATTACACAGAGTGAGTGCTATGTGATGATTGGTAGTAACGGTAGGTCACTGTGAGCTACCCCCCACAGAATTTTGTTACCCCTATCAAGTCTAACAGGGGTTTATAAAGAATAATAAACCGATGATACCCCTATCAATATTGATACCCCTATTAGCTTTGATATGACTACCCCTATCAAAACTGATACCCGATAAGTATAAATAACACCTAGGAAATGATTTCCGATCTATTTAGGAAGTAACCTAGGAAGTGGTTTCCTACCTACTTAGGAAATGAGTTCCTACCTACCTAGGAAATGAGTTCCACCAATACTATAATTAAATACTATAATTAAATAATATAAATAATATTCTTTATACTATATATATATGATCTTTTGCCTTCCAGCGTTAGCTTCACTCTCTGGCAAGCAGCCTTACTCCGCTACCTTTCGGGCTACGTTGGCTGGCCCGTTCCGCTCACACCGAAAGCAAAGCGTTACTTTCTTCGTGTAACTATCGTTGGCGGTAACGCCCACGAAGAAATACTATTGCGCTGTGCGCAGAAGAGTAATCACCTAACCAATCATACTGATTGCTTACGTGTTAACTCTCTCTAACTCTTAATTCCACTTCCTACATTTAATAACTCTCGTTATTCTCTGTAGTTGTGTAATTACTCGAAGAGAGAGCGGCTAAAGCTCAATTACACTCTGCTTTCCTCGTGTAATTTCACTAAGCCTCAATACAATTTCACTTCCTACATTCTGTAGTCGTGTAATTGTTTTCGGTGGAAAAGCCAGAGGCGACACCGAAAGAGAATTCTGATCTTATTAATCTTATCTATCTTAGTTATCTTACTTACTTATCTTACTTTATCTACTTTATTATTAATAATAGCTTTATAAGCTCTGTGTAGCTCTATGACGCAAGAAACAGCATTCAGGAAGGGAATCACCTTAGAAAAGTGTTCTTTGCGTCATAATGTGTTTTATGAAGGATTCAGAGGTGTTTCATAACAGGAATGTATAGAGGGTATTTTAATTAATTAAAAATAAGGGGTCTAAATGCTTCTCTAACAGCATTAAGCAGGGTAGGGAATGGAAACGCATTGCCTACATATATAAACTCACTACAGGGCTTTACATAGCGTTTTATAAAGTGACTCTCTATCTTATATCTACAATCACCTTTTCATATACCTAACAAATACAAAATAAGCCCCTTAAATAAGCCTCTGGCGAGCTAAACAGCCATTACATAAGGGAATGTATTGCTTTTATCAAAATCTCGTTAGAACGCGTTTTAGAGCGTTTTAGACAATAATGAAGAATAGCACTACACAGGAGAGCACGAATTGCTAAGAAAAAATGTAAGTGCATGAAAAAGATCAGATTTTTTGTGAAAAGGTATTGACAAACGTCTCTTTCTGTGCAATAATAGGAATTAGAGGGGACAGGAATAGATTCTTATCCTCTAAATAATTAAACCAATGCACCGCACTTTGAAGCCCAAGGCTTGCAAGGTGTTTTTTCTTTTAACCAAATAGAATAGGAGGTTAATTAGTGAAGTATTTCACTTCTCAAGATGTAGTTGAAGCCTGGAAACGTGGTGAGATCAACCGCTTTAAAGTAAGGATGTATAGAAACACCGCTCGCCGTTGTGTTTATCCAGAGCGTGAAAAATGTTTTGACGATGCACTGAAAATTATTGATGAACTGCGTAAAGCTGAGAAAGAAGCAGAGAAAGAATAATAACAGGAGAAGGAGAAAACCAAATGAATATTAATTTTGATTCTGCAACTTATAACGCGTTGTTAAATCGCGCAAAGGCAGAAGGGAAATCAATTCCAAAACTTGTTAATGAACTACTAATTACAGTCCTTACAAAGGAGGAACTAAATGATCAAAAATATCAAAACAATTGCCGAAGCGAAAGCCAAATGTCTAAATCAGAAAGATGGTAAACAAAAATATGTAGTTGTTGAGCAATGGTTGAAGATGTTTAAAAAATGGTATTCACCATCTGGTAATGAATACACCGCTACACTGCCAGCCGTTGAAATCTATAGCTATATAGCTGGATTCAATGAACAAGGGCAAGAATGTTACGCTACTCAAAAAACATTAGCTAATATTGGAATGGTTAGTGATCGCCAGGTTCGCAATATTATAAATATGTTTGTTGATATGGGAGTTCTTTCTGTAGAGGCACGGGACGGTCAAACATCACTCTATAAAGCATTACCATTTACAGATGCACATATTACTCCCCCAGGAGAATCATCACTCTCTGATCTTTCTGAGGCAGAAGAAGCACAGGAACAACCTAAAGGCCATAAACAGCCTTCTTTTGATGTTCTTGATGATGATTGGGACGCGCCTTTACCCTGGGAGACGGAAGAAACACCTGTTTCATCAAATGAAAAGGTAGCTAATGATAATGAGGAGGATGTGTTAGAGAATTTTGCCTCTCTTATCATCCAGAAGAAAGACAAAAGAACAGGAGGAGCATCCTTTATAGAATTTGCAACATCGTTAGCCTATAAGCACAGGTTAAAGCTACCAAATGGTATTGAGGCATATTTTGCTAAGAAACATCCCAAAGTATATGAAGACTTTGATCTTCCCTTTTAATAAGGAGGGTTATGATTCAATATTTAGTAAAAAATCAAGTAGACAGAATTCAGTGTAACGACACAGGAAAACGCATCTACGAAACGCTTGCTTACCTCTATAAAGGAAAGCCAACACCGCTAAAATATAGCGATGTGTTACACCGAGCAGGGTGCTCTGAAGATGGTTTAAAATTCTGGCTTAAACAGCTATCAAATTTCGGTGTTATAGAGATTAAAGAATTATCTTTCTCTACATTCAATCTCAAAAGACTGGATAAAGAAATAGACTTCATCTATTCCACTCTCTAAAATCTCTCTATGTAATTAAAATATAAAAGGAAAACATTATTATGATAGTAGCTATGTATTGGTTATTGTTCTTTCTCACGTTAGAAACATATTTCGGGGTGTTTTCCTTTAAAAGAAAAGGAAGATTAAACAATGGCAAAAAGAAAAAACAACGTTGTTAAGAAAATCGGGGATTCAGCTTCTCTTCTAAGTAAACCTAAATCTATTCTAAGACGTAAAGACTTTAAAGAGCTAGTTACGCTCACCAAGCAAAATAGCGCCCCTGGCGAATGGAAAACAGAGATCATAGAACATTCTCCCTCTGTGCCTTGTGGAGATGAATTTAACGCATTACAAGAAATCTTATCTTCAACACCTGGCGTATTCTGGAAACCTAGAAAAAGAAAAGAGTATATCGTTGATAGCTCTGATTTACGCAAATACCAGATTTTAGGATTTGAAGATTATAACCACTACGTCGGTTATCTCGCCACCAATGGCCTAAATAATTTAGTTCCTGAATTCCAAATTCTAGATAATGCTGATCACTATGGAGACTTTTAATATGAACAAAAACACGTATGATACAATTTACTCACTAATTAATTATTATGAGGATGATTACCTCCTGCCTTTAAACCGCGCTGAACTTGAAGCATATAAAGAAAATACGCCAGCGGCACTAAATGAGGCGTTTAAACACTGGGATTTAGCTGTGAATGCCTTTGAGCACCTCTCTAAGCGTGTAGAGATGCTCTGTAAGCGCGAAAACGCATATCTGACAGCCGATCAGATATGGGAGCTATCAAACTGGATAGAAGATATTGAATCTGATGTTCGCTATGTGGGAGATGGCCTTATCGAACTCGCACAACGCTTAGGCGCTGCTATCACAGAAGAATAAAAAAAGCAACAAAAAAGTTGTAAAATATCTTGACATTTCATATATTGTATGTTAATATAATTATATAGGGTTATTATTTTTCCTTTATTGGTTCGATATTAAAAATTCTTCTTGTCGTTAAAGGGGAGTAAAATCTCCGCTCCCCGCTTCTCCTCCTCCTTAAGTAATACTGTGTCATTTACCTCTTTTTTTCCTTTGTTATGCATACATCTTGGAGTGTGCATAACATAGGGTAATTACAAAGGCGGCTTTAAATGCTGCCTTTTATTTTGCCCGTTATGCAACTTAAAAGTTGTATTTCTTACTTTAAACAAGGTAACAAGGTTTATATAAATGTTGTTTTTAAACGATAAAGAGCAAATCATCAAGTATCGAGATGAAATGCTGCGAATTACTCCACAAATTACCGAAATGGTAGCTAAATACGCTGGGTGTTCTGTCGAGGAAGTAGAAAGATGTGTTGAAAAATATTTTTCTCCTTCTTCTCCGTCTACACCTTCCCTTAATGAATTAATCAAATTAAAAGCTAAGGAGATTACTAAATGATTATTGATTTAGACACTCTGTTTCCAAGTCGAAAGACTTTTACGGAAATTGTCAGTTACTGTACTGATCCGTTTGCCTCTGTAGAAAGCAAGGTTTTTGCTTCTCTTCCTGCTGATGTTGAATGCGGAGACTTGATCACCAGCACTGGCGCTAAATATGAATCAGGAGATGATATCTATGTTGTTATGAGTGAGTTTGTAACGGCTGGAGAAAACAAGCCTGTAGATGTTTTACGTAGCAATGCTGGCCTTGTATGCATCAAAGCTGATGCGCTGAATGCTGTAAGTGAAGCAGCAAAAACAGCACTAATTAAAAAAGGCTTTCAGCTTGAAGGGTTCCATTCTGTTTTCACTTCTTAATAAAAGGAATAATAATAAATGATTCTAGGTAATGATTACGTTGATTTAGCTCCTCTGTTCTCTGCGCATAGCACTAGAAACTATCTGCTTTCTACTCTCGACTTCACTGATTCTGTAGGGGTTACATCTCATAAAGTAGCTGTTTCCCAGCTTGTCGAAAACAACGAATCTCTGTTCAACAAAGAAACCTCTCGTTTCTCTTCTGAACACAACGTTACTAAGCGAGAACAAGGTAAAGAATGGCTGATTGAAATCCCGTATTTTCTTCGTGAAGATGTGATCCGTCCTTCTGATGTTCAAGGCAAACGTAAGCCTGGCACTGATTTTCAGGAAACACACACTGATATCTACGCGGAATATGTTGCTAAACACAATGTTGCATTCCAGCGTACAAAAGAGAGCGTATTGGCTGCTTCTTTGTTCTCTGGCAAAACTTACACGCCTAAAACTGATGATGTTCTTATCGAATGGAGCAAGCTGTTTAACGTGGCACCTATGAAAGCCACTTTGAACGCTTCCAGCACTGACACCACGAAGATTTTTAAAGAATTTGATCAGATTGCTACTGACATTATCGAAAAAGCACAAAGCCAGGCGGCTGCTGTAGAGCGTATTGTTGTTTTCTGTAAACCTGACGCCTTCTCTGCAATTCGATTCTCTGCGGGTATGGCAAACGCATTCCAGTATGTAAGCCCACTGGAAGAGGGAAATGTTGTGTACCAGCGTCGTGACCTGCTACCAGGAGTGACAGCGTTCACTATTCCAGGAACTAACATTGATGTTGTTAAACTGGTAGATCCGCTACACCTTGCACATATGACCGCAGACGCTGTAGCTGTTCCGAAGTTTGCTAAAGGCTCTAACGTATATCAGAACATCTACGGGGCTGCTTCCAGCACCTTTGAACTGATTAATTCCGCTCCTACTGAGGTGTATAGCTACAGCTATGAATCTTCTCGTGGTGATGCTGTTAACGTTGTTACAGAGAATAGCCAGATGGTTGTAAACCACGGCGTTGGCTTCTCCGTTCAAATCACTGTTAAATAACATTTTAACGTGTAATAGAGGCGTGGCGTGTATTCACGCTTCGCCTTTTTTTTATTTATTTTTAAATTTTGAGAGGTGATTAAAATATGGAAGTGATTTTGAAATCAAAAAATGGTGTACACGTACATTTAGATGCTAATGATTCTAGAGGCTTGTTAAATCTGAAATATCTATGTTCTCTCTTAGATGTTCCATATGAAGGCGTAAAAGCCCGTATGTTCAGATTAAACGAGAGTATTGATCAAGCTCTACACCATTTCTTAAGTAAAGAAGGTGATAAAAATGATTAATAAGGGGATTTTAAATGTTAGAAATTAACACTTCTAAAATTAAGAACACAGTTACATTTAGTGTAGATAAAGACAGCTTGAAAAAAGCGAAAGACTCTATTACAGGCTTAAAGGAATTCGCAGAAAATATCAAGCCAGCTAAATTAAGATTTGATAATGTCACTAAAGGCTATAAGAAAGCACAAAGTGAAGTAGATAAGATTGCTCAACAGAAAGCCAAAACAGAAAAGCAGAATCAAAGAGCACAAGCTGCCGCAGCAAGAGCACAGGCAAGGCAACAGGCACAAATAGCAGCACGTAAAGAGAAAGCAGAATTAAAACTTCTCGATGTGTCAAGCTCTATCAGTGCAATGCACCGTCTCTCTGTAGCGGAACAATACAAAGCTATTGCACAGGCTAGAGAGATAGCGAAACAATATGAGCAAGGCGCTATCTCGCTTGCACGTATGAATAGCCAGATGAAACGCCTACAACAACAACAACGTAAGATTAATGGCAACAGAAAAGCTCAATTTGCCCCCGTTAAGGGAGGATCAGGGAATTCCGCCACTATGGGCGCTCTGTTATTTGGAGGCGCTACGGCTGCTGCTGGCGTGATGGCTGTTAGTAAAACCTCTGAATTTATGGCTAACAGCTTCGCTAATGCTGAAACACAAGGAGAATTAATCCAACGTGCAAGGCTTGGCGGTGTAGACGTTAACCAGATGTATAATATTACAGAATGGGCCTATAGACACGGGATCGATAGCCTCCAGGGTGATCAAGGGGCTAGGAAATACCTGGATCAGATGAAAGATGTTAGGGAACGTGCCGCAAAATCCTATAGTGAAGCTGAATTGGTGAAAGACAAGAAAGGAAAATCTGAATGGAAAGGCGGTGATAATGCTATTAATGAACTTCTAAACATCGGTGTTATTAACAAAAGCGACCTTAAAAAATTTGCTGATAATCCAGCCGGATTAATTTCTAAGGCTGTTAATGGAATGATGAAAAAAGGGTTTTCAGACTCACAAATTGGACAACGTTTAGAAGACCTGGGCGATGATTTGATGCTTACGTCAAAATATTGGCAACGTTCCGTTAAAGATGTACAAGAAAGTATTAATCAGCAAAAAGCCTCTGGAAAATGGCTAACAGAAACACAGCAAGAATCTATCGTTAAATTCAGAGAACTAAACAGACAGCTTTCACAGCTTTCTGATGCAAGACAAGTAGCATTTGTAGACGGCTTTATGAAGTCTCTCGATCCAAAAGTAACGGAAGAGTTTATGAAAAACCTTTCTAATCTCACTCCGTATTTTACGAAGCTGGGAGAAGCTACAGGAAGTCTCTTTGAAGCTATTATGAAGATTGTAAACTGGTTTAATCGTAATGATGATAAGACAGATGCTATTCAGAAAAATTTAGGTGATGCACCGCCATTAAGCAATGACGGAATGAAACAGAATCTTTCTAACCTCGTTCCTGATAAATATAAAGGCGCTGGCACTGCAACAACTACACCTGATAATAGTCATTCTCTCTTTAACACAATTAAGGGATTGCTTTTCGATGATAATGCTTCTTCTGTGTCAGATGTAAAAATGTCAGTCAGCGAAGCACCGATAACCAATCTCAAACAGGGTGCTTTAAATAATCTTGCAATGACAACTCCAGCTTATAATTTATCTCCTGTGTTTAATCTGAATCCTACATTTGAAGTGGTAACAGAAGTTCCTCTTACTATTAATTCTGACACATCCAGATTAAGCGATTATGTGGATTTTACAGCGAGAGCAAGTCGGGATAGCTTCTTGAAATCATTAACATTAACCAGCTTATCAGGACAATCTAACGGCGGGTAATTCCCGCCATAACATTACAAGGAAATTATTATTATGGCGACCGCCGGGATTTTAACCATACGTGCAGCAAATACTCCAGAACAACACGTTCAGGCTGTTTACAAAGCAGAACAAGATATAAACTCTACAAAAAATACAAATAACTCTGCCTCTACTGTGAAAGGGGAGAATGGTTTTGCTATTGTTACCAGTGGGCTGGCATCTTCTGGTAATGACGTTTATGAAAATTATATGGCACTGGCCTTTGACAGTGTTGACGATGTGAACGTGAGACGTTCGGCAGATGTCACAAGCTACCCCGTAGAAAATGGTGCTACTGTGTCTGATCACGTTCAAATTAAAAACAATAAGTTTTCTCTTAAAGGGCGTATCACTGAAACACCGATTAAAAGCGATCCTGGCTTGTTAAAGAGTGCAGGGGTGAACGGGAACAGAAGATCATTGGCTATAGATTATCTGAATCAGATTATGGACAGTAGACAGCCTTTTCTTCTTGTTACAGAAAATAAAACTTTTGAGAACGTTGTTTTAACAGGCATCGAATACACAGAAGAGGCAAGCGAATCTCTGGTATTTGATCTTAGCTTTGAGCAAATAAGATTAGTTTCTTATGGCACTGTAAACACTGTAGCTATCAAAACACAGCCATCTAAGAACATCGGGGCGAATATGAAAAAACGTGTTAACAGTGAAAAAGCAAGTAGTGAAGGTGAAGACACTATTACTCCTGCCTTTAAACAGGAATAGCCGTAAACGCCTCTAAAACGCTCTGTAACGATGTAATCATAAAAGAGGCTACCAATCTATGTTGAAGCCTCTTTATTGCGTCTATGGTGTTGTTTTACGCCTTAAATTTGATTTTTTATTGATTGATAAGCCTTTCTCTATTTCAGGGTAGCGTAGAAGCTCAATATATTTTTTAAGCTCTACTGGAGAAGCTGCATTCTTGCTATATGTGCGGAATGTCTCTGTATTGCCGCGTGTATGGCCCAGGAGAAGGGCGATCCTGTCTTCTGGAATTTGATTTCGATCAAGAAGCTGTGCTACTCCGTGTCTCAGAGAATGAAACACCTTCCTTTCTGTTCCCTTTTCCCCTAAAGCCTTTCGTTTAGCTCTTGTAAATCTCTGCGTGTGCCACGTGGAACGTTTACCATCAGCACGTTCTGTAATGCTGGCGTGATAGAACAAAAAGCCATTATGAGGCTTTTCACGCAGCGACAACACCAACGGAGTGATAAGGCTATGCACAGGTACAACACGTGCCGCAGCTTTCGTTTTTCCCTGTGTGATTTCAAAACACAGCACACCTTCGATCTCTTTCACATCGTCTATTGTGAGACTTGCTATCTCATTGATCCGCATACCTGTATATAAACCGATAAGACACAAAGCCGTCATTTCTTTGTTTTCTGCTGAATTACCGGAAAATACTTGCAACACCTGCAATAGCTCTTTGTTAGAAAATGCCTCGTAGCTCTCTCTACTTTGTGCCACATCAAGCCTATGCCCTCGCCAGGGGGAGAGCGCCCTTTCTGGCGCATCGTGGTAACGTGATGAAGCTAACTCCCATAACTGGGCCATTGGGCTGATATAATTTGCAATTGATTGTTGTGAAAGGGTTTTTTGCATGTGTTCAATCCAGCCTGTAACAGTGGTGCGGCTCACATCTTGCAATGCAATATCAGGCTTTTTACGGTAGGAGAGAAACATCTCTACCGCTTTTCTTGCCTTAGCTAAAGTGGCTGGCTTCTTCTTCGTGCTGTTAATTGTCAGGTAGATTTCAAGAATTTTAAGCAATGACGGACACGAAGACGCTGTATCTTGCATTCTGGTAGCTGTTTTGGCGTATTTAGCCTTACTGCGTAACAGTTCCAGCGTGTTCTCTATTGTGCTGTTTACAGGGGCGACACTCTCCCGTAGACAATGGTATTCATCTGCAATCTGATCACGCTTTCTACGTGCAACACGAAGGTTACTTGTATGCAGACTCCTAACAAACGTCCTTTTTCCTTCAAAAAAGGGCTGCATATACACAGGCAACGTGATCCTCAAATAGTAGTTACCGTAAGAATCACAGATTAAGTATTGGTTAGGCTTGTATCTCATAAAATCTCCGGCTAAAGTGTCGGAGCGTTTGTAATGTGAAAATTGATTGTGACGCATAGAAAATGATGATTTTTCTATAAGATTCAATCAATTAGTAATGGTCGTAGGTGATGGCATTAACACGAGATTAATCGAGTGTTTTACTCCTATTATCGGCACCATTAAAATCAAAGAGTTACCCCATATTTAAATACACCACGTTTCCTCCTGTGCCGCATTTGTGCCATTGTAA
>ERZ808028.1660-NODE-1660-length-12580-cov-3.722067_pt1 | contig 12580 bp, 12 predicted proteins | sample MGYA00380184_ERZ808028 | MGnify/ENA primary metagenome ERZ808028 (study PRJEB31490, sample SAMN06133397) | mouse gut metagenome | isolation source: J8_1 | host: mice | place: China: Chengdu | collected 2015-05 ...
TAAGCAGCTACCTCCCTGGAGAACAATAGCCTGATACAAGTTTAGTATATTCTAGTTGACAGAAAATGTCAACATATTTTTGTAATTGTAGCTACAATTCGTGACAATCCCTATTTTTATCCGCCCCCTAAACGAAAGAAATGAACCGATAAACGGTTCACTTCTTTCTATCCATAAGCTGTGGATCCACATCATTAATCCTGCTCATTGCCTTATAATACTGTGATGCAGCCGCATTGCTGACTTTCACGCTTCTGATTTCCTTGCGCTTTGCGTTTACGGCGGACTGCATTGCCTGTTTCCCGCGCTGCTCCTGCGCTTCCACCGTGACACTTTTGTCTACCGCCATACGTATCAGGTCCTGCATTCTCTTCACCTTGTCGGAATATGCCTTCGGGTTTGCCTGCACCTCATCGCGTACACGTTCATACGTACTTGTGAAGCCGTCATCAAGCCTGTTCAGCTCATCAATCAAAACACCCTTTTCATCCATTGTCTTGTCATATTTCTCCAAGTCAAAAGGCTGTTCCAACGCGATTGCAATCTGCCGTTTATCCAACTCAAGCACTCGATCCAATACGTCAATTTTTTTTTTAAGTTTTTTTATCATGATTTGTAAATAGTCTTCCGTCATACCCAATTCCTTTCTAAGCCCCTGAGAGTTTCGTTGCAGCGCCCGCTGATGCAGTATATCCAGCAGTATTTCCACGTCCGCCTGCTACTCTTGCCTGTGCCGCAGGATTTGACTTATCGGAAGCGACCTTCTTCATGACTTCCTTCCAGTTATCTCTCATCGAACGGATGTGCTTTAGCACTTCCTCCATAATTTCAGGGTCCTTCGCAATATTGCACTCATGGCATCTGCGCAGAAGATATACATAAATCTTCTCAAATTCTTCCCATATCGGATATTTTTTATCCAACGTATCCCTAAAATTCTGTATGATGTTTTCTACCCTTACAATATTCTCGTGTGCCTTTGCCGGATTTTTATTTTCCATCGCTACAATTGCAACATTTCCAAACTTTATCGCGCCCTCATAAAGCATAAGTGTAAGCTCTGCCGGAGAAGCGGTCATAATTTTGGCATTTTGGTATTGTGCATATCCGTTTTGTTTCAGCATTCGCTAATCCCTCTTTCTTTATATTCCACCCTATTCGTATTATCTTGTCTCTTAGTTGCCAAGCATGCTTGACACGATACTTTGGTTTGACTGCAGTTTTGAAAGCGCTGTCTCCATCTTGGAGAACTTATCATACCATCTGTCCTCATAAGCACTAAGCTTCTTCTCGGCTTCCTTAATCTTCTTGGTATAATTATCATAATCTTTCTTCATCTGCTTATCGTTATATACTTTATAGATACTGCTGTAATCCGTAGTCTCGCTCATTGTTTTATCAAGCTCTTTGTACAGATTTTTGCATAGCCCTGCAAAGAAATCCGCTGTTCCGTTCGGATCCTTTTCCAGTGCTTTTCTAAGCTTATCTTCCTCTCCGGATACATTCTCGTCATCCGGATCACCGTCGATATAATAAGCGTGATGCTCATTGTCCTTTGCCTTGAAATAGCCTAACGTCTTAATTCCGTAATTTGAAAGATACATCATCTTTCCGTTTACTTCAACACCGCCGAGCATTGAACGGGTAAGCGAATTCATAACGGAGCTGAGCTGTGAGTCTTTTCTCAAAAGCGAACCCTTGATCGTATTCTCCCAAGTCTCAATTTCTTCATCCGTCATCGCTTCCTTATCCTCTGCTGAAAGCATTGTATACTTTCTTGCGGAATCGGCATTGTAAAGCTTATCCATCTCATTAATCAGATCATTGTATTCGGTAAGGAAATCCTTGATTACATTATATGTAGCATCAACGTCCGTAGAAGTATTAATTGTAAGCTCCTCGTCGTCCGCAGTCTTGCTCAATACAGTAATATTCAGACCGTTGACATCAAAACTGTTTGATGCCGATGTATACTCCGCATCATTTAAGATGATCTTTGCATCCTGTGCCTCGATTCTTGATGCCTTGCCGGTCGAGCCGTCCTCATAGGTAATTACCTTATTCGCATCAAGTCCTAAAAGCTCAAGCGCATTGCCCATAGGCGCACCATCGGAGCCAGAGGTCGGAAGATCTTTGATTGTAAAGTCATTCTCCGCACCTGTTTCCTTGGAATTGATAAAAAATCTTTGGTGCGTTTCATCAAACGTCGCATTGACACCCGCCTTTTTCAGCTCGCCAACAAAATCGTTGATAGTCATATCTTCGGTAAATTTAATCTCTGTTGTTTTATCGATCTTCTCTCCGCCTTCGGCTATCATTTTCTTTTGTGAACCGTCCGCCAATGTGACCGTATACTCGTCACCTTTATCAAGCGTAACCTTTGCCGTAACACTGATACTCTGACCGATCAGATCCGTAGAAATACCCTTAATATCGTTTGAGGTCTTATATTTAATATTGGAATTCAGTTTTGCACCTGTCAGGTATCCCTGCTTTGCAATTTCCTTCACCTGTAAAGTCTGTGTACCGTTTACCGCACCGCCGCTTGCCTTTACGGATGCCTTTGTCGCATCAGAAACCGTCGTCTTCTGATTTTTAAACGCACTGCTTAAACGCAGCTTTGAAAGCGTACCGCTATAAAGATTGTAAATCTTTTGGTTCAAATCCTGCCATGCGTTCTGTTTCCACTCCAACTTTTTCTGATCATTTTTTAAGGCATCAACCTTGATCTGCTTTGCAGCTACAAGCTGCTGCACAATGCTTTCCGTATCCATTCCCGAATACATACCGGTTATTCTCATTCTATCTGACATAATTCTATCCCAATCCTTTCTTTTTGATTTTCTTTTTCATTATAGATTTATATATTTAGAGCTTTTCGTCCATAAGCACTCCCGCAAGCTCCATGCACTTCGCAATCATATCAAGCGTCTTTTCGGGCGGAAACTCTTTAATAACTTCCTTTGTATCCCGGTCTATCAGTTTGATTGTCACACGGTCAGTCTTGTCGTGAATACCGAACTTCACCTCCGAATTCGGAAGCTGTGCATTCATTTTACCGATTGCCTTCTTGATTTTCTCGTGCTCGGCTGCTTTCTTTTCCTCTGCGGTACGGACATCATTTACATTTGTCTTGTTCGCCTTATAGTTTTGATTTAAACCTTCCTGTACCTGTGTGTTTTCCCCATCCGTGGTCTCCGCACGCACGATACTGTCCGCCGATGCCGGTGTCACGGCTCTCGCAGACACTGTCGGCTTTGTAGCGCTCACCGGTGCTGCTGAAGCAGACGCATTTACAGCCGCCGAATTTTTCGTGGTTTCTATATACATGCTTTTCACCTCCATGTTTCTTTGCACATATGCATATTTCTATAAGTTCAGTTATAGTGTATATCGGTTATAAAACAAAAAATGTTTATAGGGCCTATAAACATTTTCTGTAATATTTTGTAGTCGTTTTGTGCTTTTATGCAGGTTAAAATAAATTTGCAAGCTGTTCTACTGATGCCGTATTATTTGCAGCCTCCTTATTCGCCTCCTGAATCTGCAGGTATACTTCTTTACGGTACACAGGTACCTGCTTCGGAGCCGAAATACCGATTTTTACCTGCTCTCCCTTTATGTCGAGCACCGTGATTTCTATATCGTTATTAATCATTAATGCCTCGCCTTTTTTTCTTGATAGTGCCAACATAATTATTCACCTGCCTTCTTTGCCTTGAGCTTGTCATAGATTGCGTACTTGATGCTGTACGCGTCATCATCGCTGATAAGCTGTACCGCCTTACGCTCCTCTACATTCACAATAATCGGTGCCTTTAAATTCACGGTTGTCTGTGTAATATCCTTGGGAACGGTTACCGTCACCAACATCAGCAGATTGTCCGGAACAAGATCATCCCCCAGCGGCTTTAAAAGCTCTCTGTCAAACATCGGCGTATACTCGTTTATCACAAGATTCGGATCCATAACCGGCATTGCAAAGTTCGGTTCGTCCAACGACTGGAGCCATTTGATACTGGACTCTGACCCCTTATCAAGGTTAAAAATCAGAGTAAAGTCTTTTAAGTCGGGAAATCCCAATATTCCATGCTCAAAGCGGATAATTTTATCAGCCTCTATGGCAATCTTTCCAAATGCGTTCGTATTTACTTCTACCATATTAATCTCCCTATTTATGCTATTTATCTGATATAGTCAAGCAACGAGGTCTGCATTACATAGCTGATTGACGAAAGCGCTGCCTCGTAAGTCATTTTCACGCTTCCAAGCTGCACCGTCAGCTCAGCGTAATCTGCGTCCTCATTCTCACTGACAAGCTCCTTATAATTTGTCTGCTGCGTACCTAAACGGTTCTGAATAAGCGTCAGACGACTTCCCCTTGAACCGCAGTTTGTAGTTGCAACGCTGATATCCTCAATGTATCCGTCAAATACGGTCAACAGCTCTTTTAAGCGTGCAGTTACCTTGTCACTGGAATAAGTCTGTGCTTTTTCAAGCGCCGCCTTCTCAAGTTCAAGCTGTTTTAAATCATCTCCGGTATATTTACCCGAATCAATGAGCTCGCTAATCTTTTCCAGGTTTGCCTTAATCGTACTGTAATCATCAACCATTCTTTCCAGCTCTTCAACATCTCTGCCAATATCATGCGAGAACAGCTCATCCGCCGTCGTATTTACACGGATTGACTGATTGTTTCCGATGTCATACTCAATAATCTGCTTACCGCTTGCCGTGGGATCTGCAAGGAAGTTTTCATTATACTTTAACCAACGGTCCTGTGTTTCATGCTTGCGCTCCGTATAGAAATAGTGTATCGGATCAAGGTCGTTTTTCTTCCAATTTGTCTTTTCATAGCTGACACGGATTTCCGTATCATGTGTAAGCTCCGATACGGTCTGCTTCACGTTGCTTCCAAGAAGAAGCTCTCCCGTACTTGCAATGTATACGACAGCGTCGGGATCTTTTGCCGCCGCCATGTATGCCTCCTCCGTACCGCTTGAGAAGAATTGAATATCCTTTGAAATCTTGTTCGGCGGAACCGCATCATCATATACCGGATTGACACTGTATATCGTCGTACCGTTTGCACTGTTAAAATCACCGAACTCAAACTTCACGCCAGGCTCGTAAAGCGTTCTGGTCGGGTCGTTTGGATCCTTTACCACGTCCATAATCGGCTCGCCGGTATTGGGGTCAAACTGCGGTCTTCCGTTTGCATCTACCCGCTGTTCCATCTGCTCCTTAACCACATCCAAGTTTTTATAAGCAAGACGAAATCTGTAAATACCGTTTGTGGTAACATCATATTCCGTGGTATTCATCAGGTAATCACCTGTTGCCGGATCCTTTGCGTTAAAGTTTCCCTCGTTAAGCTCCTTTAAACATCCCGTGCCCACATATGTCATCTTATCCATGTCAAGATTTGTGAACTGCTGAGTAATCTTATACGTCTCCTCCTTGTCGGCAATAAACGCCAGCGGAAGGTCTGTACGATACCCTGTAAAAATCGTTCTGCCCGCACTGTCCGCGTTTCCTACAGAATAAACTTCCTCCGCAAAATTTACAAGCTGCTTGACAATTGTCCTAATGTCCTGGTCATCCTCATACTGGGCAATCGCCTGTGTAATCAGCTGACGCATTCCGCCTTCTCCGGTGAAAATACTGTCTACCGTTGCAATCGCCTTATCCGTCAGGTCAAGCCAGCTTCGCGCATCTTTTGAATTTCTCTCATAATACTGATCAATCTTGTCAAGTGACGCATTGAGCTTCAATGCACGAATTGCCGTTACGGGATCATCAGAGGGACGTGTAATCTTCTTTCCGGTCGCCATCTGATTTGTGAGCTTCTCCTGATACCTTTTATTTACATTCAGATTTCTGATGGATGTATTCTGCATCATTTTTGTGGTAATTCTCATTGCCATATCTGTTTACCCCCTGTTTTTATACTCCGGTTGCGTTTATCAGTCTGTCATAGCAGTCGTTTAATACGGAAATCATTTTACTTGCAAGGTTATATGCATTTTGGAACTTAATCATGTTTGCGCCTTCCTCATCCTCGTCAACACCGCTGATTGAAAAACGGTTGTTCGCAATCGATTCCTCAATGTTTTCATAAAGATTTTGGAAACTGTTCGCACTTGCCGCATTCAAACCTGCGTCTCCTAAAAGACATTCCAAAAATTCTCTTGCAGAACAGCCTCTAAATGTCATCTTTTCTTTGTTTTCCGCCAAGTCAAACAGGCTCTCTATAATATCATATTTTGCCGAACCGTCTGTCTCAACAGTATGTGTTGCAAGCTTACTGGGGTCTTTCGCAATTGCCTGCAATACGTTAAAGTTTCCTGCCGTAAGCATAAAGTAACCTGACTGTGATGCGGAATTATACGAACTTGCCCCAATTTTGACATCCATAGCATACTGTGTGTTATCCGTTGCATTGGTTCCCGTAAAGAAAATGTCGCTGCTGCTCGGATCCCCATTAACATCCGTTGCACCTTCCGTGCCGTATATTTTGTTAAAGCTGTACGCATAGTCACGTACCCACTCGTTCATCTGCTCTAAATAGTACGGAATACCCTGATAATTTACCTTATCGCTTACCGACGCACTCTGTTTAATCAAATCCTTCGTAATTGCTACGGGATTTCTTGTCTTATCCTCCGATAAATTGAAGGTATAGTAGCAGTCGCCGTTATCATCCAGCCTAAAATCAAAATCCGTATAATAATAGTATTCGCCGCCAAGTTTGATACGTCCGTCCGTCAGCGGAAGCGTTGACTTCGACATGCTCTTGAGATAGTCGTCCGTAACCTTAACCGTAACGCTCTTCTCCTTCGTGTCGACCGCCGTTACCTTTCCGGTGAATGCTTCGTAGTTGTTTCCGTCTCTTACTTCAAAGAGTCCCTTGAGCTGTCCGCCGGTATTCTTTCCGAAGATACCCAAATCTTCCTTTGTATCTGTCCAACGAATATCGTGCAGTCCGTCTATATCATTCTGATTTACTTTCTGCCAGGTCTTTCTCGGAACACACTCAAGCTGTCTGTAATTATATTTATCAACAAGGATCTGTCCGCCGCAGATTTTTACGGTATAATCGTTGAGTCCCGTAGGATTTCCGTGCGCGTCAAGCACCGGCTTCTCCTCGCACTCAACATCAATCACTGAGGAAAGCTCATCAATCAGCAAATCACGCTTATCACGAAGATCGTTCGCAATGCCGACTCCGCTGACTTCAATCGTGTTTATCTGCTTATTTAATGATGCGATTTGCTGTGACAGACTGTTAATCTGATCTGTTTTAATCTTGATTTCATCATTTACATCCTTCTGCATCTTTTGGAAGTTATTGTATATAATGTTAAAATATTCACAGAGGTTTTCTGCCGATCCGATAAAATCCAATGCGTGATTTTTTTGGTCCGTACTGGTCTGTAATGTGGACAGCAGCGCCTGAAATTCACCGAAGATTTTGGTAAACCCTTTTACCTCATTTGTTCCTTCCACGTCCTTTAAATATTCTTCAATAATTGAACAATAATACTGCTTTTTGTCCGCCTCTCCAAGCTTTGAGCTGTTCGTCCAGTATTTCTCGTCATAGAAGATGTCACGCACACGCTCTGCGCCGAGTATATCAACACCTGCCCCCACACAGCCATAGGTTTGGAAAAACTGCATTGCCTCTGCTGCCGTCTGATTCACCTGCTGCCTTGAGTATCCTTTTGTCTGAATGTTTGCAATATTGTTGGCGGTAGTATTCAAGGATGCGTTGGATGCTACCAAACCTGTGTACGATGTATTTAATCCTAAAAATGTAGATGGCATGAATTATTCCCCTTTCGTTTATGCTCCTACACTGAGCAGAGTGTCAAGCATATTGTTGATTACCGTAATATATCTGCTTGCTGCGTTGTACGCATTCTGATACATAATCATATGCTCCAATTCCTCATCTGAAGAAACGCCGATAACCGTCTGACGGTCATTATCCGCATTCTCAACCGCAAGCTGCTGATACTCGGAAAGCTCATAGAATATGTAACCTGAATTTGACACCTGTGATACAAGATCCGTATAGCAGTCCTCAAATGTACTTGGAGCCGTCGCGTTTGGATTCAGGAACAGCACATTACTCTGAAATGCCTTAATCATATCCGCTGCAATGTTGTAATCCACCGATTCGTCTTCCTGCTTAAATCCAAGCAGTGACGGCATCTGAACCAATTTTTCATTGATTTTCAAATTCATACAGCTGTAAAGCGAATACGGACTGTCGGCATCCTCCTCGTTATACTTCCAAAACGTATGCGGAACCGGCTTACCGTCCTCATCATAAATCTGTACAAGCTTAGCGCCCTGAGCAAGAAGCTCCTTCTCCTCCGCAGTCGTAAGCACCACCTTTTCATAAGCAGGCGTCTCATTCTTCAGGAAAAGCTGCATCGGCGTACCGTCCTCATTTAAAAGATAGCCGCTTGCGGGATTAACCATCGCCGTATCGGCAAGAACCTGATTAACGATTGTCACTACCGAATGGATGATATTGTCAAACTCCGCCTGAATATTCATTACACAAGAGTTTTTAATGTGCTCGTTATAATATTTCAGTCCCTGATTCTCATTATACTGACCTTCGCTAATTCCAAGCGCCTTCAGCTTTTGGTCGCTGCATGTGCCGACTGCCAAATCCGTATAATTTGCGGCATGGTCGCCTCTTGCAAGCAAGAGCGCCCGAAGCGAACCTACGTCCGTATCTCTCTTTGTAGAAATTTCCTCTGTCAGGTCAAATACTTGTGCGGAAGAATAATCCGCAACTTTATTCCCTTTTTCGTCCGTACCATATCTGACATTCTGGGGCCAATAAGGAGTCGCAAAGCCTGTGTCTTCGTCAACAAGCATTCCCATCTCAAAGACACCCGTTCTCGTGATAAAGTCATTGTGATTAAAGCGGACCGTCACGATACCGTTGCTTTCTTCCTCATAGGATATATTGCCATAGCCGGAAAGCTGGTCAATCAGCAAATCGCGCTTGTCGCGCAGGTCATTTGCATTCTCGACGCCTCCGGTCTCTATTTTCGTTATTTGTCTGTTCAGCTCATGGATCTGCCTTCCGATTGCATTAATTTCTTTTACGGAATTGACGACCTGTTTGTTTAAATTTTCCTGCTCTTGCATCAGAGAGGTATAAACTGCCGTCGCATTTTCCACAAAACTTGCCGCTTTGGATACTAACAGCGAAATGTACGTATTATCGTTTGGCGATGTTGAAAGCTGCTCAAGCGCTGTCCACAGTCCATCCAAGGAACCCTTGAACGCCTTTCCGTCCAACTCGCCTAAAATATCTTCGATTTCCGTCATTGCTGCATATGATTTTTGATAATATTCATACCGGCCCGTCTCGTTACGATATTTCGCATCGAGAAACGCGTCCCTGACATGGCGGCACTCGGCATACTTAACGCCGTCTCCTACCTGCAGTCTTTTGCCGGCAGCGCTTGTCGCGCTGTTTGTATACGTGGTATCGGTATTTGCCACCTGCTGGCGGACATAACCGGGGGTATTTAGATTTGAAAGATTATGCGAAACCGTATTCAACGCATTCTGCGATGTTCTCAGTCCGCTGTCACCTATATATAATGCTCCAAATAAAGACATGGCATCTCACCTCGTGTTTCGTCGTTATTGTTTTGCGTCGAAACCACCATGAAAGATACCAAGCACTTCTCCGTTCGTGTATGCGTCTCTTGTATAATTGGCTGTTTGCGGCGCAGACTTCATAGCTCTTATCATGTTCAGGTTGAAATCCACCATATCAAGTTTATCTGCTAAAAGAAGTTGGTTTTTATCATTTAACAGTCTCAGCTTTTCTGTGGTTTCCTTCAAACGTTCATGAATGTCCTTCAGCTTTTTCTGCTGTTCGGGCATTTTTTCGAGCATCTGAATCAGGTCTATTAGTTTCAATGTTTCAACATCCCTGTTTACTACGTTGGCAACGTCAGCCAGAACTTTTATTCTCTGCTTCTCCATCCCTTGGATTCTGCCTACGATTACCTGTTCATCCTCCGTGATCTTTGACAGGCCCTCTACATCTCCCTTTATAATTGTGGGAGTTTTTTCCTCGGCAAGGACTACGAGCTTTTCATACTCTGCGTTTTCCTTGTCGAGCACGTCAATCAAGTTTTCTAATAAGCTAGCCACCTATTGCTTGAATCCTCCCTTAAAATAATCCGCCATACTTTTCCAACAGTTTTCCTGCGAAATCGTCGGCGTCCACCTCGTAAGTGTCATTGTCAATCTGCTGCTTTAAAGAACTTACTAAATCCTCTCTTACATCAGGCACATTCGCTACTGCCTGCTTCGCTATGGCGGTGTCCATTGCGGTTGATGATAAGATAAGCTGGTCGCGGAACGATGAAGACGCTGTTTTCTTCTCCTCCGCCTTGTTGAGCTTCTTTGTTCCGTAAATCTGTTGTATTTGATTGTAAGCATCTATACGCATATAAGACTCCTCCTTTCTTATTTTAACGTACCGAAATGGTTCAAACTATTTGTTTTTATATCTAGTTTATCGGTTATTTTTTCATTTACTTTATAGTTTTTGCAAAATTTGTTTGAGCATACGCACGCGGTTAAACGGAAATTCAAAATAATATCCGTCCGCAAAATCACTTGTTTTTTTGATAATCTCCACAGCAATTTCGATTCCGACTGCCTCCCCTTCCTCGCGCCCGGCATGCTCGGGATAGCGTTGTATGATTTCGTCGGAGACTTCCACGCCCGCAATCTCATTTTTCATAAAAAGTGCATTATTCCTGTTAATTAACGGCATAATGCCGCACAAAATACGCGCCCCTGTCTCATTCTTAATCCTGCGTACGCGCGCCGCCGCTTCTTCCGTGAAAACCGGCTGTGTCAGAAAAAAAGACGCGCCTGCCGCCATTTTTTTGTGCACACGTGCAATCTCTGCATCAAGATTTTTCCTTCCCTGATTAATCGCGCCTCCATACGTAAGCGGCGCCTGTGCAAAGCTTTCCTCATTCATGCCGTGTACAATATTCATAAGTCCCACCGAATCAAAATTAAAAACCGCCTTCGTCGTCTGTCGGATTAATGTCGGCACGGGGTCACCCGTTATAATAAGAAAATTATGAATGTCATTGATGTGGGCGCCTAAAAAAACGGAACGCATTGCAATTGCATTTTTATCGCGGCAGCAGATATGCGGCATGACGCACATGCCCGTCTCACGGTGCACTTTCTGCGCCATCAGTACGGAATCAACTCTTGTACGTCCCGAAGGTGAATCGGGAAAGGTCAACACGTCAACGCCCAAATCCGCCAAAAAATGCGCTGCGTCAAGCACTCGTTCATCATCAGCGTTTGCGGGCGGTGCAAGCTCCACCGCAATCAGTTTCTCTCCCATCGGTTTATTTTTGAAAAATGCATTGTCCGTCACATGCAGCGTTTTTGCCTGCGGCTTCGCACATTCACTCTTCTGTGTTTTCGGAGTCTGCGCAAGCTGCTGCGCCAAAAGCCGGATATACGCGGGCGTTGTTCCGCAGCAGCCTCCTGCAATATCCACGCCAAACCGGCCGCAAAGTCCTGCCTCCTTGTACGCAAAATAGTCTGATTGGTCCTGAAAACAAATCCGGTTGCGCACGCGCTTTGGATACCCCGCATTCGGAAGTGCAATCAAGGGCTTTCCGCGAAGAATTGCCTGGTCAATTCCGCCGATTATCTGCTCCATGTGCGCAGGTCCTACACCGCAGTTTAGGCCCACCGCATCAATCGCATCACATTCCGCAGCCTGCGCCAAAAGCCGTTTTGCACTCATTCCGCCTGCACTGTAGCCAAACTGGTTGACGCTAAACTGAACCATAATAAAAAGCGCCCTGCTCTCCCGCCGGGCATCTGCTTTCAATTTTGTGATGGCAGAAAGAATCTGCGTAAGCTCAGGAAAGGTTTCAAAATTAAGAATGTCAATTCCGGCATCCACAAAATTTCTTCCTATTATATAATATTCTTTTTCTGCATCCTCTGCTTTATAACACGCATCAAGCGGTATCGGTCCAATATCTCCGGTAATAAAACAGTCATTCTCATTTCCGCAGTTTCGCACGGCAGTCCTGGCAAAGTGCACGGCATGGTTGATATTTTCCAAAACCGCATCCAAATCCGCCCCCAAGAGAACCGTATTGGACGCAAAAGTGTTTGTGCGGATCAGCATCGCTCCTGCCATCCGGTACTCCTCATGGATTTCAACGACTCTTTGCCAAATCGTCTCGTCCTGACTAACGTTTGCAAGCTCCGGCATATCATTCGTCTGGTACTTGTCCGCATAATACGTCCCAAATGAACCGTCTGTTATGAGGCGGTCTTTTTTGAGAAATGATGTGAGGCAGTGCTCTGTCTGTTTTTTCATTTGTTTCTCCATATCTTGTTATTTTTTTATCAAATGCGAATGCATAATCCGCCGCACGGTCCTGAAAATATAGGGCTTCAGTGTTTCTATCGGAACAGGCTCTTCTATCAGCACTGCATTATAGCAGGTCGCACTTACAAGCTCGATAATCATATAGAC
>ERZ808028.1661-NODE-1661-length-12576-cov-4.308825_pt1 | contig 12576 bp, 13 predicted proteins | sample MGYA00380184_ERZ808028 | MGnify/ENA primary metagenome ERZ808028 (study PRJEB31490, sample SAMN06133397) | mouse gut metagenome | isolation source: J8_1 | host: mice | place: China: Chengdu | collected 2015-05 ...
GAGACGGCGGTGATTGACGCGGGCATGAAACGGCTTGTGATTATGGGATTTTCTTACGCTTTTTCGGCATTTATGGATAATGCGATTGCGGCGTCAAGAGGACTTGGTAAAAGCGTTGTGCCGACGGTGATTGTGATTATGGGTTCCTGTGTTTTCAGAATTATATGGGTTTATACGGTGTTTGCGTACTTTGGGACAATACCGTCGTTATATCTGCTCTACATTTTCTCATGGAGCATCACGGCGATTGTGGAGATGATTTACTTTCGGGGGGTTTTTCGAAAACAGTTCAGCAGGCAGATGGCGGGGATGTAATATGTGTGGTTTGTGAAAGGAATAATGTTTTATGATGAAAAAGTGCAAAACAGTGATTGCGATATTATTGATAATGGTTGTTTTTGCGGCTTGCACAAAGACGGAGCAGCCAATAATGGATAACCCGCAGTCGTCATTGGAGGAGGAAACAACGTTGGCAGATGCAGCGGTGACCTTTCAGGCGATTGTGCTGGAATGCTCGGACACGTCTATTTTGGCAGAGTCTGTGGAAGGTTCCTTAGAATTGGATTCCTCTGACCAATTTCACATACCAAATATAGAAGGAACGCAGTTTCAGGAGGGTGATGTGATTGAAATTGCGTATGACGGGAGCATTATGGAAACGTATCCGGCGCAGTTAGGGAAAGTGTATGCGATTACTTTGATAGAGCAGGCAGACACGGATACTATGTGGGATAAAATTCCGATGGTGATGGTGAACGATAAGCTGTATTATGATACTGGAAAGGAAAGTTCTCTTGAAGCGCGCTGCGGCAATATGGACGGTCAGATAACGTCAACTGTAGATGGAACAGAAATTCCTACGGAAAATAATCAGTCCAATTTCGGGACGGGATTTGGGTATCAATATGGAAGCGAAGAGAACACAATAGAAGTTTATATGAATGAGAAATGGATTGTTTTTGAATATCGGGAGGAGATGTAAGGAGTAATAGATTAAACGGGGTATATTGACGTATGTAAAGGTGTACTTTATAATAGAATAGAAAGAGGCTGATAAGGAAAAGAAAGTGCGGGATTTGGTTTGGGCAATCGCTCTTTGGACCACCGTAGGCGGGAAGAATTTCCCGCTATTTTAGTATTTAGAGGGCTACGGAGAAAGGATATTCAATAGGGTGCTTTTGGTGTGTATCTCTTTTGAAGAAACGCTTACATTGATGAACGGGGAAATGACGCAAATGCGCGCATTATAAATAGGAGAGGAGATTATTTCAATGGAAAAAATAACAAGCTTTACAATTGACCACATTAAATTACAGCCGGGGGTGTATGTATCGCGTAAGGACAAGGTGGGCGACAACACAATCACGACGTTTGACCTTCGCATGACTTCGCCCAACGAGGAGCCTGTCATGAATACGGCAGAGGTGCACACGATTGAGCATTTGGCGGCGACGTTTTTGCGCAACCATAAGGAATATGGGGAAAAGACGATTTACTTTGGACCGATGGGGTGTCGGACGGGATTTTATCTGTTGCTCGCGGGAGATTATGAGTCGAAAGATATTGTGCCTCTTATGACAGAACTGTATGAGTTTATCCGTGACTTTAAGGACGAGGTGCCGGGTGCAAGCCCGAAGGACTGCGGGAATTATTTGGACATGAACCTTGGCATGGCAAATTATCTTGCAAAACGGTATTTGGATAATGTGCTTTATGATATTAAGGAAGACAGGCTAGTCTATCCGCGATAACAATGAGCAGTGCCAAAATGTAAGATGATAAATTGATTGCAGACGAATTTATCAGATTGCATTTTGATAGTGCGAAGTATGCGAGCGAGGAAAGCCGAAGGCTTTTCGAGCGCACTGCGGAATATTAATTTTTAAAATCATAAAAGAAAGGAAAAAAGGGAATGAATAAAATAGGAATTATCGGTGCAATGGAGCTTGAGGTTGCGGAATTAAAGTCAAAAACGGATGTAAAAAATGTTGTCGAAAAGGCAGGAATGAAATTTCATGAAGGCGTTTTAAACGGTAAAGACGTAGTAATCGTGCAGTGCGGTATTGGTAAGGTAAACGCAGGAATGTGCGTACAGATTTTGGTGGATTTATTCAATGTGGACGCAGTGATTAACACAGGTGTGGCAGGTTCTCTGCGCGCGGAAATCAATATCGGTGACATCGTTGTCTCGACAGATGCGTGCGAGCATGATATGGACGTAACGGCGCTTGGCTATGAGCCGGGTATTATTCCGCAGATGGAAACTTCGTTTTTTAAAGCGGACAGAACACTTGCACAGCAGGCAAAGACGGTTTGCGAGGAGGTTAATCCTGAAATTAAAGTATATGAGGGGCGTGTTGTCAGCGGTGACCGGTTCGTTTCGGACGCAGATACGAAAGACAGGCTGATTACGCTTTTTAGTGCTTCATGTACGGAAATGGAAGGCGCTGCGATTGCACATGCAGCATTTTTAAACAAGATTCCATATGTAGTGCTTCGCGCCATTTCAGACAAGGCGGACGGCAGTGCGCATATGGATTATCCCGAGTTTGAGCGTGCGGCAGCAGCACATTGTGCGAAGCTTGTTGAAAATTTAGTTACAAGAATATAGAAAGAATAAAATATGAACATTTTTACAAATCAATTAAAAAAATTAAAGAAATCCGCTTTTATCGGACTTATAGCGAGTGTTACGGTGACACTTTTGTGGTTTATTTTTTTGAGCAGCGCAAACGTGAGGACGCTTGGATTGTCTGTTTTCGGTGCGGCAGTTGTCTTGTTTGTGTTTAAAATTGTGTTTGACATTGTAATAGAAAAATTGGGGATTACGAGAAAGCTTTTGGCAAACGAGCTGTTTATTTTGTTTGCACTAATCGCATTTTTGTCTGTTACAATTTGCGCGTTTGCGCCTGTCATGCTGTTTGCGTCCGTGCATAATGAGCGTGCGGAAAAACGGCTGGGTGCATATAAGGCAAACGGAAGCGTTGAGGAATTGAATTTTGAAACTGAAAACGGTACGCTGCACGGCTGGTTTCTTCACAATGCACAGGGAAGCGCGCCGACAGTGCTTTATTTTGGAGGAAACGGTGAGGATGCGGCAGGACGTGTGCTGAAACTGCTGGAGAGTGAAGATCTGCGCTCTGTTTTTGACGGCTATCATTTTGCATATGTTGATTATCCGGGTTATGGGCAAAGCGAAGGTGTGGCTTCGGAGAAGAGTTTTAAAGATATGGGGCTTACCGTATATGACAGCCTGATGAACAGAGACGACGTTAGCCGGATTACGTTAATGGGTTATAGCATTGGTACAGGTGTGGCGAATTATGCAGCAAGTGAGCGGCAGCCTGCGGGGCTGATTTTAATGGCGCCATACGCGGACGGGTATGATTTATATAATGGATATGCGGACATTTTTCATGGTCCGTTAAAAGCACTTGTCAGTTTTAAAATGAAGTCCGTGAAATTTGCGGAAAAAGTGGATATAAAACCATTGCTTTTGGCATCGAAAGCAGATCAGGAGATACCCTATGAAAGCTCCGTACGTTTGTTTGAACGATACAAAAAAGGCTGTAATTTTGTCACAGTTGATGAGATCGGACACAATGATTTTTGGAAATCGCAGGAGGTTTTGGATGAAATTGAAAAATATCTTGCACAATAGAATTTTTCCTGCAGCTCTTATTGCACTTTTGGGAACTGCTGTTAGTCTGCTGGCATGTACAATTATGGGTGCACGGGGAATAATAAAAGGGTTTTTACCGCTTTGGCTGTTTTTGATTTTTGCCGGTTTAGACATTGTCCTTAATAAAGTGCCTCACACATCGCAATGGAAATGGTTTAAGCCCGTGGTGTTTGCGGCAGTAGCCTTTTTCATATTATTATTTTTGGCAATTTTTCGGGGATAAAATAAATTTATTCTTTTTGCAGGTTCGTGCGGAGGTATAAACGCGCAAACATGGAGGACTAATATGAGCATACATTTTGGAGTGGATTACTACCCCGAGCATTGGCCGCGTGAGCGGTGGGAAACGGACGCACAGCTAATGAAAGAAATGGGTATACAGGTTGTGCGCATGGCAGAATTTTCGTGGTTCCAAATGGAGCCGCAGGAGGGCGTATTTCGTTTTGAGTGGCTTGAGGAAGCGGTAAATTTATTAGATCAGTATGGAATTAAGACCATCCTTGGAACGCCTACTGCAGCGCCTCCGGCATGGATTATTGAGAAAAATCCGGAAATACAGCCGATAGACAGGGAAGGCAGGCGTAGGTATTTTGGCGGCAGACATCATTGCTGTCAGTCGAATCAGACATACCGCGGGCATATCCGGCGATTTGTGACAGCAATGTCAGAAAAATTTGCAGACAATCCCGGCGTTATCGGGTGGCAGATTGACAATGAGCTTGGAAATTCGCATACAGATTTGTGCATGTGTAATTCATGCAGGCTGTATTTTCAAAAATGGCTTTTGAAAAAATACGGCACAATTGCGCGTTTAAACAGTGCATGGGGAACGGCATTTTGGAGTCAGGGATATAATAAATTTTCACAGATACGAACGCCTCTTATAACGGCGGCAGGCGAAAATCCGTCCGCTATGTTGGATTGGAAGTGTTTTTGTTCGGATTTGATTGTTGATTTTGCAAAATGGCAGGCAGATATTATTCGGGAGAAATGTCCGAACCATTTTATCACCCATAATTATATGTGTTTTGACGATAAGGTGAACTACTATGATTTGGGCGAATTATTGGATTTTGTGTCAAATGATGTATATCCGGGACATTGGCAGGAAGGCTCACATCAGCCTTTATATCAGACGGCGGCAGCGCATGATGTAGTGCGCAGCTATAAAAAACAGCCGTTTTGGATTATGGAGCAGCAGTCAGGAATGACGGGATGGGAGATTATGGGCAGACTGCCCAAGCCCAATCAGCTTTCAGCCTGGGCAATGCAGTCGGTGGCGCACGGTGCCGATGCCGTTGTTTTTTTCCGGTGGCGTACTTGTGCCGTGGGAACGGAACAATTTTGGCATGGTATTTTGGGACACAGCGGAAAATCGGGGCGTGTTTACAATGAGTTAAAGCATTTGACAGAAACGTTTTCAAACTATATGGATGTGTTTGCAGGAAGTATGCCAAAACCTGAAGTGGCGATTGTGCACAATTTCCGGCAAAACTATGCCTTTCAGATACAGCCGCACCATCCGAAGCTTACATATGTCAAGGAGCTTTATAAGTATTACAGGGCGTTTTACGAAAAGAAGATTCCTGTGGACTTTGTACAGGATACGGATGATTTGTCGGGATATAAGCTTGTGATTGCACCGCTGCAGTTTTTGATGACGCCGCAGCTTGAGCAGCATTATTTTGATTATGTGGAAAACGGCGGGCATTTAGTCCTGACTATGCGTACAGGCGTAAAGGACGCAGCAAACCGCTGCATGACGGAAAGGGAGCTTCCGGGGCGTCTCGGTGAGCTTTGCGGAATTACCATACCGGAGTATGATTGTCTGCTTGAAACGACGGGCGGTGTACTTTACGGAAAAAAGGAATACGTAATTAAGAAATGGTGCGACATTATTGAACTTCAGGGGGCGAAGTGCCTTGCAGAGTATTCGACGGGATTTTATAAACAATCGCCGGCAATCACGGAAAATGCGTATGGAGAAGGAATTGCATGGTATATCGGAACAGAACCCGATCAGGAGCTTATGGAGGACCTGCTGTCATACTTTGAGCGGTGCAGTGAGGTTGCAACACTCGGTACGGCGGCTGACGGTGTGGAGATGATGACACGCGAAACGCAGGATCAAATTTGGCTTTTTGTAATAAATCATACGGATGATGAACAAGTTTATCATTTGCATGACCGTTATGAACTGCTCGAGGGTGAACGGGAGGAATTTTTGTATCCGTTTGAAGTTCAATTGTTTACGAAGCGAAAAAAGTAGATTTTATGCCCGTTGAGCATGGTTTTACTACCGAAAATACTACTGCAGAAGTATAGAAAATACGATATGCGAATGCTAAAATCAGGATAAGAAACTTGTTAAAATTTCCACAAAAAAGGAGGAAGAATATGTACTTATTATCTATTTTAGTGTTCTTGGTGTTGTGTATCGTTTTTATGATTAACGTTACAGGAATAGGGTCGACAGGCATTATTTATTTTATTGATATTCCGACAATTATTATGCTAATTATGCTTGTTATTCCTATGATAGTGAGCGCGGGACTTTTAAAGGATTTCAACAATGCGTTCCGGTTTGGTACAAAAATGAAGAAACCTGTTAAAAAAGCGGAGCTTTCGCGTGCGTTGGAAGCGGTCTCACTTGCAATTAAGGCGTTTTGGACTGCGGGAATTTTTACCTTTTTGGTACCGACAGGCAGTGTCCTGATAAAGAATTCCGGCAATTTGAACTTGCCGCTGACGATGAGTTATATTGCAGTCGGCTTGCTGCCGTTATGTTATGCGTCGGCATTTGCAATTGTTTTGCTGCCATTAAAGTCAAGGCTCAAGGTGCGGTTGGATGCACTTTGTGAAGAAAATATCATAGCGGAGGATGGAGCAGTACAGGATACGAATCAGGAGCGTGAGGACTGCGGATCGGAAAAGACAGAATAAGGAGGAAACCATGAAGAGAAAATGGCAGGTGCCTGTTTCGATTATTCTGTATATTCTTATTCTTGCAGCAGCGCTTGACTTTAACCTTTTGAGGCTGATTGACATCCGGCTTTTTCTCCTTTTGATGGTGGGGACTATGGTTTTGACGGTACCGTTTTACGAAAGGAATATGAACCGCAGGGAACTTCGGTATGTTTTTGGTAAAAAGGCTTTGGAGGCGGGATTTATACAGTCTTTTCTGATTTTGTTCGTGGGGCTGCAGAATGCTGCGGACGGGAAAGAAATTTTGAGTGAGGTTGCAATGAGCTTTCGGCCGCTGCTGTATGGATTTTGTATGCAGGTTATTTTTTCTGAAAAACTTGAGGATCCTGCTGCTGTGCAGGATAAGACGGATGCAGAAAAAGCAGAGGACGGTTTGGATTATACAAAACGGTTTCAACCTTACGGATTGACAAAGCGTGAGCTTGAAATTGCGGGTTTAATTGCGGAAGGGAAGACAAACGGAGACATTGCCTCGGTATTATACATTTCGGAGACGACGGTGAAAAAGCATGTTTCCAATATTTTTGAAAAGACAGGTGTTGCCAGGCGTGAGGAACTTGTGCGGATTGCGCTTGGCAGGAAAGAGAAATAAAATAAATTTGGGAGACTTGGAGGAACGGTATGGCTTTGGCTGTACCGTTTTCTGTTGTGGTAAAGAAGTATATTAAAAATCTTAAATAAACAGTATAAAACAGTTGACAACAGTAGTATGCTGTTATATACTGTTTGTATCGAGAAGGAAATGAGAAAATTTAATTTTTCAATGATTGTGCAAAGGCACAAAAGGAAATCAGAACGGAGGATATGAATGAATTTAATCATCAATCACAACGCAATGCAGCCGATTTACGAGCAGATTGTGGAGAGGATTAAGGATAAAATCGTACATGGCGAGCTTTTGGAGGAGACGATGCTGCCGTCGGTGAGGACTTTAGCGAAGGATTTAAAGGTCAGCGCGCTGACAGTAAAAAAGTCATACGACCAGCTTGAGGCAGAAGGCTTTATCGTTACAGTGCACGGAAAGGGCAGTTTTGTGACATGCGCAAATCAGGCGCAGATTTTGGAGGAGAGCAAAAAGGAAGTGGAGGCGGAGTTTGAGGGCGCGATTCGAAAGGCTCGCAGCTGCGGACTGGGGAATGATGACATTCGGGAGATGTTTGAGATTGTTCTTACAGACAGTTAGTGTTTGCCGGCTATAAAAATTGCAGCAATCGCAGAGGCAGCAAAACACAGACTGCCGAGCCTGCGTTTCCTGACAAAAAAGAAATAAAATGACAGGCTTTCATAAGAATGGGGGATTATTATGGTAAAATTGGAAAATGTAAGAAAACAATATAAAGATTTTAGTTTGAACTGTTCCTTTGAGATTCCGACGGGACAGGTGACAGGGATTATCGGAAGAAACGGAGCAGGGAAAACGACAGCGTTCAAGGCTATGCTCGGACTGATAAACACAGACGGCGGCGTTGTGGAAATGTTTGGGAAAAACATACGTGACCTGACGGTGAAGGACAGGGAACGGATTGGCGTGGTGCTTGCGGATTCGGGATTTGGCGGGTATCTGACGATAAAGGATTATGTGCCGATGCTTGACGCGATGTATCATGATTTTTGTAAGGAAACATTCGTGTCGGAGTGTGAGCGCATGGGATTGCCGCTGAAGAAAAAAATCAAGGAATTTTCGACGGGAATGAAACGCAAGCTGCAAATTCTGACAGCACTGTCACATAATGCGGATTTATTGGTGCTTGACGAGCCGACGGCGGGACTTGACGTGATTGTGCGTGATGAAATTTTGGAAATGTTACAGGAATATATGAAAACGGAGGAGCGCAGTATCCTTATCAGTTCCCATATTTCAAGCGATTTAGAGGGGATTTGTGACGACATTTACATGATTGACAAGGGCAGGATTGTCATGCATGAGGATACGGACGTGATTTTGGGCAGCTATGGGCTGATTAAAGCCACGCGCAGCCAGTTTGAAAAGCTGGATAAGGAATATATTATTGACAGCTTTGAGGAGGAGTTTGGGTATAACTGTATCACGAATCAGAAGCAGTTTTATGTGGAAAATTATCCTGATCTTGTGGTTGAGAATGGGAATTTGGATTTGATGATGCGTATGTATACACGGAAATAGCGCAAAAGTACTTCTTACTACTTTCAGCAAAGGGTGTTTCGCGGAGAAGTACGAAGTTTTATAAAGAAAATTTTAAATGGAGGGGTTTCAATATGAAAGGTTTACTGATGAAAGATTTCAAACTGATAAAAGCACGTGGATTAGTTGTACTATTTGTAGTTGTTGGTTATGCGATACTGCAATTAGGTACAGGGAACTTTGAAATGAGCGTCGGGTTTACGACATTGCTTTTTTCTATATTTTCAATTACGTCAATTACGTATGATGAGTATGAGAACGGAATGCCATTTCTTTTCACGCTGCCGATTACGCGTAAAGAATATGTACGGGAAAAATATGTTTTCGGATTTCTGCTGGCGACAGTAACATGGGTTGTTATGAGCGTAGTTGGTCTTGTTTATGAGTGTTTTGTTCGTATGGACGGTGTAGGGGTCCTGCCAGAAAAATTGGCTTTTACGGGGACATATCTGCTGGTAGTTTATTTTATGGTGTCATTTGAGATTGCGATGAAATTGAAGTTCGCAGAGCGTAGCGGACTTGCAACAATGATTGTTATGGCGGTTATGGGCGTGCTGATTATGCTGGTTTATACGACATTTAATTTGAGTACAGAGATAATGATTGCAGAGTTTTTTGGAGTAGGACTATTAATTGGAATTGCGGCTGTTTTTGTGGTAATGATGTTTGGACTTTATCGCTGGTCGATTCGGATTATGGAGACACGGGAATTTTAAAATATAAATGCCATTCAGGCTAAACTGGCAGCCTAACCAGTTTAGCCTGAGCCGGTTTTCCTAATTTAATTTCTTCTCTGCTTCTTCATGGCTAAGTCCAAACTCGGTCATTAGTTCAGATGCAATTTGTTCGTCTGTATGTCCATTTCGACGAAACGATTTTATAAAGGACCTTATATTCTTTTCTTTTTCTTCTTCAGCGCCTAATTTCATGCCCTCTTCCCTGCCTGTTTTTATGCCCTCTTCCCTGCCTAATTTCCTGCCTTCTTCCCTGCCCTCTTTTATCGCCTGCTCCCGCATATACTCTTCAATCGCCTCGCGGTCTCTTTTTTCTTTCAGGTGCATTTCGTATTCATAACGCAGTCTGTCTGTAAGGCTTATTTCTTTTAGTTCTTTAATTGCCTCTAAAATTCCCGAATTTCTTGTTTTCCGTTTTATCATGTCCAAATCCTCCTCCGTTTTTGCATTAAACAGGCTGTGCCATTCGTCAAGCGGGCTTGGCTGACCGCTGTCAGGCTTTTTTGTTAATTCTATAGTGTGTAGTTCCAAAATGTCTGTATAGAGAGTTCCCTGTTGGTCCCGCAGCATATATACATTATGATATGCTTTTCGGTTGTCAAGATTAAAATCCAATATTGTTATTGCAATACATTTTTTAAGCCTTTTATATGCTTCTCCGCTCCGTAAATCCGCAGTAAACATTTTCGCGAGATAAAATACTGTCCGATTTTCCCAATGGTCATGATATTTTATCTGCATTTCAATGTTGATTTTTGTGTTGTCATTCATGGTAAGCTGAATATCCAAAATACCCAGTTTTTCCTTTTTACGCCGTCTCCATAAAAAAGGATTGACAATCTGCACGGATTTAATGTCTTTTAACGGAATTTCCAGTACATCACTGATGAAGTGCTTTCTTACAATTTCATTGTCCATAATTTCCTTGATGCAGAAATCGTACTTTAGTGGTATTAATTTCATTATAGCTTCTCCTTTAGCGTGTTTCAATTGGTTTTCTTTTGATTTTAAAATAATTTGTGTGAATTTTTGGTGAATTACCCTGATTAATAAAAGAATATTCACAAGTATAACACATTGATCTTATGTAAACAAGAGGGGCATAATAATTTATAAATACAGATAAAAGAGAAGAATAAATTGACAATAAATTCATAAAACAACGCAGAGGCATTATTACCCCTGCGTTTTCACATCATTATGCTTAATATACACTACACTCAGCAAATAAAACAGCAGTATGAAAATGACCGAAGAAGTCAAAAACAGTTCATAATTCAATGCCCTGTTCGGATTGTTCGCGCGCAGTCCGATACTTAGCAGCCCGTAAGGCAATGCATACTCAAACCCTTTTGCCGTAACAACCAGCCCCGCAACGCCGCCGACCAGTCCCAACCCGATTGGAATGGCGAAGCTTCGGATGATAAGCGACAAAAACAACTGCACCGCACAGACCGAAACACTGCCGATAAATCCAAAGAGCAGCCAGTCTGCAAGCTTAATGGGAACCGGTGCGGTAATGCCCGCACACTGTCCGCAGACGATAAACAGAATGCCAAGCCACAGCATGGTAAACAACGAAACAACCGCACAGACCGCGAGCTTGTTCCACACAATCCGGTATGCGGAGGAATGCGTCAAAATCATGTTCCAGTTCGAGCCGCTATGCTCCAAACGCCACAGATAACTTGCGTAAACACCAAGTAAGGGCGGCATGAAAATATAGCAGAGAAACAGCGAAACCTGCGTCCACAGAGAGTACCACCCGCTCTTTAAAACCTCAAGGTTGTTTAAGAAATTTGCCGTTCCAATCAATGCGGAAATCAGCGGAAGGATAAGAAACGCAAGCCATATCGGGGTGCGTTTTATCTTTATCAGCTCTGTTGGCAGAATCGGAATGCGCACAGGCTTTTGCGGCAGGGAAACCGCATTCTTTTTGCCGAAACCGCCTTGAAAATGATAGCCGTCCGTGTCCATATTTTTAAATAAAAGCCATCCGCCGACAATCAGAACGATAAACCACACTGCGATAAACCATACCGCGCCGTTATCCTGCCGCATATAATAAAATCCGACAAGCTTTCGCGTTTCCTCATTCCAGTCCATGCCTACAAACATCGCCGCGCCGTAGTGTCCCCACGGTACAATACACCGCAAAATCGGGCACTGTGGAAGAAACATCAGAAACAGTCCCGCCATACTTCCGCAAAGCCCCACACAGAGCGCAACCGCCTGATTGGAGAATACAATCGAGATTATCATTTGGAGCAGATACAAGTTGAAGCTGATGACAAGCGTCTGCACAAAAAACAAGCCAAGCGCCCACCAATCGGGTGTTCCTGCAAATCCAAACAGCGTTCCGAGTACAAGAAATCCAAACACTTCCGCAATGGAAAAGAGCAAAACGGCGCAAAAACCGTATATCGTTTTTGCAAGAAACAGCGCACGCCTGCTTTGCATGGTCTCAAGCTGTTTCCACATGTTGCCTTTATGCTCCATATCAATTATCCTGCTTGCAAGTACTGCAATTGCTGTCGGAATCAAAATCGCGTTGAGCAGCGGTGTATAGTAAAGCACATCCATCCAACCGTATTGGGTATGGCTGCTGCCGTTGCTGCCCGTGTAGGAGTGCCCAAGCCATATCATAAGGAAGAAAAACAGTGCAGTGGGAACGAGCCAAATGCCGCGCCGTTTTGTTTTTTGCAGTTCTATTGATAAATAATTCACAGACTCTCACCGCCTTCCGTCAGTTTCAGAAAGACTTCCTCAAGCCCGTCGCCCTGTGCCTCAAGCGTCGCCATCGTCCCCTGAAAAACAAGCTTTCCGTGATGAATAATGCCGACCATGTCCGCCATCTGCTCCACTTCGCTCAAAAGGTGGCTGGATACAATGACCGTCATTTGGTGCGTCGTGGGAAGGTCTTTGATAAATTCGCGCATTTCCTGTATACCTGCGGGATCCAGTCCGTTTGTCGGTTCGTCCAAAATCAGCACACGTGGGTTGCCGAGCAGAGC
>ERZ808028.1662-NODE-1662-length-12575-cov-8.495919_pt1 | contig 12575 bp, 9 predicted proteins | sample MGYA00380184_ERZ808028 | MGnify/ENA primary metagenome ERZ808028 (study PRJEB31490, sample SAMN06133397) | mouse gut metagenome | isolation source: J8_1 | host: mice | place: China: Chengdu | collected 2015-05 ...
CCGGCACCGTAATGTGCCGACCCTGCACGTGGGAATATTCTGCCTGCAACTTGTCCTGCTGCTCCGAGCTTAAACAATCCAACCGCGGCGCCTCATCCCCCGCAATCGGCAGCACGCGGTAGGTCACCCAGGCGGTTTGTGTCTCCACCACGATGGCATCGCAAGTCTCCAGCGAGCCTAAATCATTAAACGGCGCTCCCTTGCCCACGCGGTGGCCCGCAACCGCGAAATTACCATCCTCGCCTGGCATCTGAGTTTGCTCATAGCGCCCAGGTCCGCGCAGCAGGTCATTTTCATCGGTGCCTTCAACGATCGCGAACTGAAAATCATCGCCGAAAGCCGGGATGTACATCCGAGCAAAAGCTTCGCCGAGCTTCGGGCTAAGCTGCTTACGGGGATTTTGCCAAGTTTCATCGAGCTGCTCTTGAGCCTGCTCCTGCAACTTTCCAGATTCCACATTTGTCCAAAACGCTTCATAAAACGCAAAAAGCAATAGCACAGCGCCGGCTGTTAATAGCAGCTCACCTAAAATTTGGCGTAAGCTTATGCGGGATTTTTCCATAATTGAAATTATAGTGAGCGGAAAGACCCACGCAGAAAGGCACAAATGCTCGATATATTTGTCTACCCAGTTTCGGGAATCATGAAGCTGTGGCATTTGCTCACGCATCATTTCTTCGACGAACAAACTGCGTGGCTTGTATCCATTGTCCTACTGGTTCTCACCGTACGATCACTTATCGCGCCACTGACGTGGTACTCAGTTAAGGCTGGGCGCATCTCTGCGCTGCTACGCCCGCGCAAGGCTGCACTACCTACTGCAACTACCCCCGAAGAGTTTCAGGCGAACCAAGATGCCATCGACGCGATGCACAAAGAGCACGACTACAATCCTGCGATTGGCTGTCTGCCGCCCCTGATCATGCTGCCGGTTTTCTTAGGTCTTTACCAAGTAGTGTTGCGTATGGCTCGCCCGACTTTCAACGGCAGCATCGGCTTCATTACCGCCGAAGAAGTCGATTCTTTCCGCGACACGATGCTCAACGGCGTGCCCATTCCGGCGTTTATCTCCATGCCTGATTCCTGGGCGACTGATTTGGCCGTTGACCCTGCCCTAGTACGTGAGAAAGCCTTGCCGTGGCTGGTACTGGCGATTGCTTTTACCGTCATCAACCTCTGCATCTCCACCACGCGCAGCTTCTGGACCACCGACTTCAACTCAAAGCTAACCCGCCGCGTCTTTATTTTGATGCTGATTTTGATTCCATTCATCCCGATCCTGTTGTGGAGTCTGGCGATGAATGGTCCTATTCCTCTGGCCGTTATCTTCTACTGGTTCTGCACAAACCTATTCACATTGTCCCTGACCATCGTGTGCCAAATTGCGCTAGCGAAAAACTACCCGCTTACCGATGAAGTCCATAACATGCGCCGCGAATCCATCACGGATTTCAGGGAATTCCGCAAGTTGCCATCCGCCGAAAAGAAAGAGCACAAGGCAGCGACCAAGGCAGAGAATAAGAAAACTGCGGAAATCCGCCGCGAAGCTAACAAGATTCGCATGGCCAAACGCCGTGAGGAACGCCAAGCAAAGTTGGCCCAAAAGAAGAAGGCGAATACCAAGGACTCCGCTGAAGAGGTTGAAAACGCTGACGTTAAAGACTCAGACGTCCAAAAGACAGGCGACTAAATGGAGTAATCCGCTGGCGGTTCTGAAAGCATGTGGACCGCCAAGTCACGCGCAGTATTCAAAGGCTTGATATCGCGCATCAAACGCGCACCCGACATGCCGCCGTCTAAGAAGATCAGCAGCTGGTCTGCCTGGCTGCCAGAAGGGTAGCCGTTAATTTCGTTGAGCAGCTCCGTCATCGTCGAATGCATCCAACGACGGTGCTCCAGACAGGCTTCTACAATGCCGCGCTCGGCATCAGTTTCCGGCCGTGGGTATTCGCCCGCTGCATTAAGAAAGTGCGAACCACGGAATTCCTTACCGGGTTCTTCTTCAATAGCCATGTCGAAAAAGGCGAGAATTTTACCCTGCGGGTCAGCAACCTCTGCGGTGCGTTCTGCCCAAGCTTCGCGGTATTGCTCATCGAGCGTTTCCACATAAGCAATAACGAGCGCGTCTTTAGAGCCAAAGAGAGAATAGAGCGAAGCCTTAGCCACATCGGCTTCACGCAGGATACGGTCGATACCGATAACGCGGATGCCTTCGGTTGTAAATAGGTTCGTTGCAGATGCCAACAGACGGTGACGAGGACTCGGGCGATTACGGCGCGACTTCTTTTGGGTCACTGTGACATCCTTCCTGGGTGCAGGCACAACTAAACCGGTTCATCTATACAATATAGACAAACCGGTTTGTTCGCTACTTTTTGGGTGGGTATCTATTCACTACCCGCAGCCAAGGGCTGTGATCCCAATACTAGTTCGCAGTCTTCGAGCGAATTGCCCCTACTACCCACAGCAGCAGACAAGCGCCGATAACTGCCGTGATCAGTGTCCAGATCCAGCCGCCGCTGCCCAAGCCAACTAGCGAGAGCAACCAACCACCGATCACACCGCCAACAATACCGACGACGATGTTGGTCAACAGACCGTGATCCCGCTTCATAATCTTTTCTGCCAAGAAGCCGGCAATGGCACCAATAATAATCCAGCCGATAATACTCATGAATTCTCTCCTCCTTGTTGGCTGAAACAGCCGTATTAGGCCTTTATGAGACTCTAGTTTCAGCTCAAATCAATTGTTTGTGTCATTCTTCTTTCTAGATCGAGTCTGACCTTATGCCTTCATTGGTGAAGTTAAAAGGCTCTACCAACTATGGTGCCACCTTGTGCCACCAACGTAAATGTTCGTAGCGATATTGTTTGCGAACTGTAATAAAAAAGAAAGGCTCCAACTTCCCGTTACTGGAAGCTGGAGCCAAATCGAAGCCGAAGCTAGATGCTTGCCGGACCTACTTGTCGTCTTGTCCTTCTTCGTCACCGATGTAGGACTCTGGACGGACAACCATCACTGGGCAAGGAGAGGACTGCAACAGTGCGCGTGAGGTCGAGCCCAGCAGCATGCCTCGGAAACCACCGCGACCGTGCGAACCAACGACGACCAACTGGGCGCCCTGGGCGGCATCGGCAAGCGCGCGAACTGGACGGTCACGAGCAATGATGCGGGTAACCTTCACATCTGGGTACTCGTTTTCAAAAGGCTCGAGGCGCTCTGAAAGCAGCTCACCCTGTTCCTTTTCAATCTCGCCCCACTCAGCCTGTGCTGCGGCCAGACCTGCCAGCGAAGTCTGTGCTTGCATATCCATCCAGGTGTGGATAGCGACAAGCTCTGCTCCACGTGCCTGCGCCTCGCGGAAAGCGTACGCAGTTGCCTTGCCGGATACTTCCGAGCCATCCACGCCGACAACTACAGGGCCGTACTTGTTATCAGCGGTCACCGCGTTGTTCTCACGAACGACAACAACTGGGCAATGTGCGTGGGAGACGACGTTTGCCGAAACCGAGCCCATAACCATGCCGGAGAGTCCGCCCATGCCGCGGGAGCCCATGACAATCATGGTGACATCGTGTGAAAGCTCCAACAACATATCAATAGGAGAACCCTCAGCAATGGTGTGCCCGATCTTCAGATCTGGGAAGGCCTCGTGCGCGATGACGCGAGCCTCTTCAATGCGAGCAGCGGTCTCATTCTGGAGGTCTTCGTAGAGCTCCTTCGGTGGAACCATTCCCTCCGCGTAGAGGAACTGCGGCATGGTGTAGCTGGATGCGATGCGCAGCGGAATGCCGCGCTTGGTTGCGGTGTTAGCTGCCCACAGGACGGCGTTTTTAGAGGCTTCCGACCCGTCTACTGCTACAACAACGATGTCTTCTTTGGCCATGATGTTCCCTTCCTCGGTTTTAGCCAGTTGACGGCAATTCCGCACTGGTCAGGTGACAATCTACGGGGATGAAATAATTTCATTTCCTAGACTTAAGTATAGCTGTTTATTACCGGTGACAGGGGTTGTTATACCCTAATCAGTGGGCAGTACTCTGAATTTATCTCACAATTACAGGGATACCAGAGCATCTTTTAGCTTCATAGCAGAGTCCACTTTAGACTCTAATGCTGCAGGAGAGCCCGGCGTTGCTGGGTCTGCATTCGATGGATACAAAATGGTGTAGAAAAATTCAGCTACTTTGAGCATGATCGCTCCGATACCATCAGAAGAAAATTCTACAGCTGAGTCAAGGAGTTCTTTATAGTCCATGGGAAACAGATTACCGCATCAGCGCAGGGGCTACATCCCATTACCAATCAAAGATGGGCTGAACCCTACGCGTGTTCGCGTGCCAGAGGAAGTATCCCCGATTAAGGCGGCGGACTTTCTCATGGAGGTAATTCAGACTCAACGTCACCGTCACCCCGATGATGACCTCGAAGCATTGATGAAACGTTTTGCCGACCAAGAGGTCGTGCTTTTCGATGCCACCCCGATCTCCCCCGAAACCCTATTATCGGCGGAGCAAGATGTCTTTTTCTATCGGACTCCGGCACCGGAAACCCCGGTTCCTTATGACATTCCTATTGTCTATGAAGACGACGACATCCTGGTTGCCGATAAACCACCTTTTATGGCGACCATGCCGCGGGCACGCCACATCGTGGAAACCGCGACGGTCAAATTACGCCGAAGCACCGGTATCGATGACCTCGCTCCGGCACACCGTTTGGACCGTCTGACCTCAGGGCTTTTACTGTTTACCAAACGTCGCGATGTCCGCGGTGCCTACCAAACTCTATTTGCCCGTCGCGAGGTGCACAAGACCTACAGTGCCATCGCCGAGCACCAAGTTTTAGATACTCCCTTGGTGTGGCAATCACGGATGGAGAAGACACCCGGGGAGATTCAAGGCCGAATCGAACCAGGTGAAATCAACGCCATTACCAACCTGAGTAGCATTACGCCGTTGACTTCTTCCGAGCAGAAAGCGATGGAAGACATTCACGGCAGTCAGCCGCAGTTGGCACGCTATTCCTTATCTCCCGAAACCGGGAAGACACATCAGCTTAGGCTACATATGTGGGCGGCTGGTGTTCCTATCCTGGGCGATCCTGTCTACCCAGTTATCTATCCTGTAGATGCGGAAGATATGAATGTCCCGATGCATCTCACCGCAGCCGAATTAGCCTTTACAGATCCTCTCAGCGGGAAGCCCCGACATTTTCATACGTCGTTGGCCTTCTAACATTCTCTTTTTCGCCCGTGCCTCGTTACGTTACGGCGAATGAGGGGTAGAAAACGCAAGAAAGGAAGGCTAGCAGCAACATGATGTCGCTTGCTAGCCTTCCTCTTAGTATTTAATTATTTTTTGTTTAATTGTCGGCGGTAACTTACTCTCCCACACCCTCCCGGGTGCAGTACCATCAGCGCGGGCAGGCTTAGCTTCCGGGTTCGGAATGGGTAACCGGGCGTTTCCCTGCCGCTATCGCCACCGACAAATCATCGGAACAAACATGTTCTGATGCCCTGGGGTGTTGTGTCAGATACTGCATAGTGGACGCGTTCACACGGGCCTAGACCTGTGTGCTTGATTTTTGTCTGTGCGACAAGAGTTAAATTTTTCTCGTTACGTGTTACAAACCAACAACAAGTGTGTTGGTTGTGTTTGTTTGTTGGTGTATTAGTACCAGTAGCCTTAACATCTTACAATGCGTACAGGTCTGGCCTATCAACCCTATAGTCTGTAGGGAACCTCAACAGAAACCTCATCTTAAAACAGGCTTCCCGCTTAGATGCTTTCAGCGGTTATCCCTTCCGTACGTAGCCAACCAGCCCTGCTCCTGGCGGAACAACTGGCACACCAGAGGTACGTCCGTCCCGGTCCTCTCGTACTAGGGACAGCCTTCTTCAAGTTTCAACGCGCGCGGCGGATAGAGACCGAACTGTCTCACGACGTTCTGAACCCAGCTCGCGTGCCGCTTTAATGGGCGAACAGCCCAACCCTTGGGACCTACTCCAGCCCCAGGATGCGACGAGCCGACATCGAGGTGCCAAACCATCCCGTCGATATGGACTCTTGGGGAAGATCAGCCTGTTATCCCCGGGGTACCTTTTATCCGTTGAGCGACACCACTTCCACAAGTAGGTGCCGGATCACTAGTCCCGACTTTCGTCCCTGCTCGACTTGTAAGTCTCACAGTCAAGCTCCCTTGTGCACTTACACTCACCACCTGATTGCCAACCAGGCTGAGGGAACCTTTGGGCGCCTCCGTTACATTTTAGGAGGCAACCGCCCCAGTTAAACTACCCACCAGGCACTGTCCCCAACCCAGATCATGGGCCAAGGTTCAGGTATCCAATCCGATCAGAGTGGTATTTCAACAACGACTCCACCACAACTAGCGTCATAGTTTCACAGTCTCCCACCTATCCTACACAAACCGAACCGAACACCAATACCAAGCTATAGTGAAGGTCCCGGGGTCTTTTCGTCCTGCCGCGCGTAACGAGCATCTTTACTCGTAGTGCAATTTCACCGGGCCTGTGGTTGAGACAGCAGAGAAGTCGTTACGCCATTCGTGCAGGTCGGAACTTACCCGACAAGGAATTTCGCTACCTTAGGATGGTTATAGTTACCACCGCCGTTTACTGGGGCTTAAATTCTCAGCTTCGAAACCAAAGGTTTCTAACCGGTCCTCTTAACCTTCCAGCACCGGGCAGGCGTCAGTCCATATACCTCAACTTAACGTCTTCGCATGGACCTGTGTTTTTGATAAACAGTCGCTTCCCTCTATTCTCTGCGACCACCCCACGCTCCACCAGAAAATGATATCACGTAGCATGGTCCCCCTTCTTCCGAAGTTACGGGGGCATTTTGCCGAATTCCTTAACCACAGTTATCCCGAACGCCTTAGTATTTTCAACCTGACTACCTGTGTCGGTTTGGGGTACGGGCCATATACACACATCGCTAGAGGCTTTTCTCGACAGTACAGGATCACCAACTTCACCAAAAAGGCTCCGCATCACGCCTTAGCCTATATAAGCGACGGATTTACCTATCACTTGGCCTACACGCTTACACCAACAATCCAATAAGTGGCATGGCTACCTCACTGTGTCACCCCATCGCTTGGACCACATATCAGGCCCCACGCACGCACACAACACCATTGCCCGAAGGCGCAAGTACCATGCTTGTGGGTGGTTAGTATCAATGCTTTACCACGGGCGCGCATATACGGGTACCAGAATATCAACTGGTTGTCCATCGACTACGCCTGTCGGCCTCGCCTTAGGTCCCGACTCACCCTGGGAAGACGAACTTGACCCAGGAACCCTTAGTCATCCGGCGGGACAGATTCTCACTGTCCAATTCGTTACTCATGCCTGCATTCTCACTCGCACACAGTCCACAACTCCTTACAGTATTGCTTCAACCCATGCACGACGCTCCCCTACCCAAATATCAAAAATATTTGCCGCGGCTTCGGCGGTGTGCTTGAGCCCCACTACATTGTCGGCGCAAAACCACTCGACCAGTGAGCTATTACGCACTCTTTCAAGGATGGCTGCTTCTAAGCCAACCTCCTGGCTGTCTTCGCGATCTTACATCCTTTTCCACTTAGCACACCCTTAGGGGCCTTAACCGGCGATCTGGGCTGTTTCCCTCTCGACTATGAAGCTTATCCCCCACAGTCTCACTGCCGTAGAACACAACTGGCGGCATTCGGAGTTTGGCTGATGTTGCTAAGATGATAGTCCCGCTCAACCAACCAGTAGCTCTACCTCCACCAGGCTACTACGACGCTGCACCTAAATGCATTTCGGGGAGAACCAGCTATCACGGAGTTTGATTGGCCTTTCACCCCTACCCACAACTCATCCCCGCAGTTTTCAACCTACGTGGGTTCGCGCCTCCACGACGTCTTACCATCGCTTCACACTGGCCATGGGTAGATCACCCCGCTTCGGGTCCAGAACATGCCACTTGACACCCTAGTTAGGATTCGGTTTCCCTACGGCTACCCCACACGGGTTAACCTCGCGACATGCCGCTGACTCGCAGGCTCATTCTTCAAAAGGCACGCCATCACACACAAACGGTGCTCTGACGGATTGTAGACACATGGTTTCAGGAACTATTTCACTCCCCTCCCGGGGTACTTTTCACCATTCCCTCACGGTACTCATACACTATCGGTCACACTGAGTATTTAGGCTTACCGGGTGGTCCCGGCAGATTCACAGCAGATTCCACGAGCCCGCTGCTACTCGGGCACCACAACACACACCACATGCTATCTTCACCTACAGGGCTCTCACCTTCTACGGCCGGGCATTCCAACCCACTTCACCTAACAACACATAGCGCGCTCTGTTCTGGTAGAAACAGAAAATCATGGCCCCACAACACCGCATGCACAACCCCTACCAAGTATCACATACACACGGTTTAGCCTCATCCACGTTCGCTCGCCGCTACTAGCAGAATCATTATTATTTTCTCCTCCTGCAGGTACTAAGATGTTTCACTTCCCCACGTATAACCCCCACACTGACTATGAATTCATCAGCAGGTACCTACCCATAACGGCAGGCGGGTTTCCCCATTCGGACATCCTCGGATCAACGCTTAATTGACAACTCCCCGAGGCTTAACGCAGCCTTACACGTCCTTCATCGGCCCAGTATGCCAAGGCATCCACCATGCGCCCTTAAATAACGAACACACACCCCACAACCACCAGGAAACCTAGCGACTGCAAGGGTGAACAACCGTAACTAAAAAAATAACTAAACACACAAACAACCAAGCATTACACCTAGTGTTCATGCGCGTTCTCACAGAAAAAATAAGAAAAAATTACACACACCACACAACAACGAATAAACCACAAACGATTCATCGTTTCGTGTGGTGGATGCTCGCGTCCACTATACAGTTCTCACACAACACCCCACACCACCAATACAACCTACAACCTCAGCCATAATAACTGGGTCACACAGCCTGCTTGCCTGGTGTGGGCATCAGGACCAACCCATAAACAATGGATTGTTGTCCCAGACACCCAACAGTGCACCAACGATTTACCTAGAAGATTTTTGCCTTAGTCATGTTTTTAAGAACTAGTATTACCGGTATCTATTACCGGCGGTGTGTTTCCACTCCGATTCAACAATGGTGGCATGACCACATTCGGGCCATCAACCACCAACCCAACAACACCATAGAAACCTCTACGTGGTGGGTTATATAAAAAAGCTCCTTAGAAAGGAGGTGATCCAGCCGCACCTTCCGGTACGGCTACCTTGTTACGACTTCGTCCCAATCGCCGATCCCACCTTCGACAGCTCCCTAACAAGTTTAGGCCACTGGCTTCGGGTGTTACCAACTTTCATGACGTGACGGGCGGTGTGTACAAGGCCCGGGAACGTATTCACCGCAGCGTTGCTGATCTGCGATTACTAGCGACTCCGACTTCATGGGGTCGAGTTGCAGACCCCAATCCGAACTAAGGCCGACTTTCAGGGATTCGCTCCACCTTACGATGTCGCTGCCCACTGTATCGACCATTGTAGCATGTGTGAAGCCCTGGACATAAGGGGCATGATGATTTGACGTCATCCCCACCTTCCTCCGAGTTAACCCCGGCAGTCTCTCATGAGTTCCCACCATAACGTGCTGGCAACATAAGACAAGGGTTGCGCTCGTTGCGGGACTTAACCCAACATCTCACGACACGAGCTGACGACAACCATGCACCACCTGTATACAGACCACAAGGGAAAGACTATCTCTAGCCCGATCCTGTATATGTCAAGCCCAGGTAAGGTTCTTCGCGTTGCATCGAATTAATCCACATGCTCCGCCGCTTGTGCGGGCCCCCGTCAATTCCTTTGAGTTTTAGCCTTGCGGCCGTACTCCCCAGGCGGGGCGCTTAATGCGTTAGCTACGGCACAGAAGACGTGGAAGCCCCCTACACCTAGCGCCCACCGTTTACGGCATGGACTACCAGGGTATCTAATCCTGTTCGCTACCCATGCTTTCGCTCCTCAGCGTCAGTAACTGCCCAGAGACCTGCCTTCGCCATCGGTGTTCCTCCTGATATCTGCGCATTTCACCGCTACACCAGGAATTCCAGTCTCCCCTACAGCACTCAAGTTATGCCCGTATCGCCTGCACGCCCGAAGTTAAGCCCCGGGATTTCACAGACGACGCGACAAACCACCTACGAGCTCTTTACGCCCAGTAATTCCGGACAACGCTTGCACCCTACGTATTACCGCGGCTGCTGGCACGTAGTTAGCCGGTGCTTCTTATCTACCTACCGTCACCACAAAGTGGCTTCGTCGATAGCGAAAGGAGTTTACAACCCGAAGGCCTTCATCCCCCACGCGGCGTCGCTGCATCAGGCTTGCGCCCATTGTGCAATATTCCCCACTGCTGCCTCCCGTAGGAGTCTGGGCCGTATCTCAGTCCCAATGTGTCCGTACACCCTCTCAGGCCGGATACCCGTCGCCGCCTTGGTAGGCCATTACCCCACCAACAAGCTGATAGGCCGCAGGCTCATCCCACACCGCAAAAGCTTTCCACCACACCATCCAAGATGCGGTCCTATATGGTATTAGACCCAGTTTCCCAGGCTTATCCCACAGTGCAGGGCAGATCACCCACGTGTTACTCACCCGTTCGCCACTCGAGTACCTTGTGCAAGCACAAGGCCTTTCCGTTCGACTTGCATGTGTTAAGCACGCCGCCAGCGTTCATCCTGAGCCAGGATCAAACTCTCCACAAAAAAGGCGTGAAAAGCCCAAAACCTAACAAAAAAGACAAACAACACACACAAAGCGCTTAAACCCCATGTGTGAAGCTGACCAAAAATTACTACATAAAGAAATCAACAAACCCAACCAAAAATGATTGAGCAAGGTAAAAGTGTTTTATCTCCGTATTAAATACAGACAACAATTACATCGATTCAATATGCACCGTTAAAAAAGTTTAACTATTTTCAATGACACTTCATAACGACAAGTGACATCCGGTACACACCAACAACCAAACACCCACAAAGGAATGCTCAGTCCAACATAATTCTCATCCACACAACACAGACAAAAATATAAAATCTAGTACATTGGTACACTATTGAGTTCTCAGACAACAACCACACCACACACTGCGAACCACATCCACGATGCGTCACAGAAGAAGTGAATGGAAAGTCAAAAAATAATTTTGCATTTCTTGCCAGCGGCTGTTTTCCTACCGCCATTCTCACCAGAACCTCATGTTCTGTGCGGGGCGTTGTCGGTCTCGCTGACTCACATAAAGTTACACGGCACCTACAACGTTGACAAATCCCCAGGTAAACACACATAAATGCGATTTACTCTGGGGACTGTTTTGAATCAACATGAACTTATTGGTTGGTTTCTTCCTGGCCGCGCTCAATTGTGGCGCCTAAAGCCTGAAGGTTTTCTACAAAGTGCGGATATCCGCGGTCGATGTGGAAGACATCGTGCACTGTGGTTTGTTCATCTGCACAGAAGGCGGACAATACTAAACCTGCCCCTGCTCGAATGTCAGAAGACCAGACGTCTGTAGAGGAAAGCTTTTCTTGTCCACGGATAACAACGTGGTGTCCATCTACTTGCGCGTCGGCTCCGAGGCGCAGCATTTCATCAACGAAGCGGAATCGAGACTCAAAGACATTCTCAGTAATGACGGCTGTTCCATCCGCGATGGCGGAAAGACCAATCGCCATGGGTTGCAAGTCAGTTGGGAAACCTGGGAAAGGCAGCGTTTGGTAATCAACAGACTTTGGACGTTCATTCATGCGTACCCGGAAACCATTTTCGTAGGTCTCAATGTCTGCACCTGCGGAACGCAACTTAGATAGTGGTAGGTGCAAGTGGCGTGGAGCAATACCGCTAACGGTGATATCTCCTTGAGTCATCACGGCAGCATAAGCCCATGTACCGGCAACAATGCGGTCACCAATAACTTCATGGTTAGTTGGGCTTAGCTTGTCCACACCGTTAATGGTGATGGTTGACGTTCCTGCACCTGAGATATCTGCGCCCATTTCTAGGAGCATGCTGCAGAGGTCAACAATTTCTGGCTCGCGGGCAGCATTGTCTAGCACGGTGGTGCCTTTGGCCAGCACCGCAGCGGTCAAGATATTCTCGGTCGCGCCCACTGAAGGAAAATCCAACTTAATATTGGCGCCAACAAGCTCGGCGGCCTCAGTTACAACTGCGCCGTGTTCTATATGAGTAGTTGCGCCCAGCTTTTCCAGGCCAGACTGGTGCATATCTAAAGGACGCGAACCAATGGCGTCCCCACCAGGAAGTGCTACGCGGGCTTTGCCACAGCGTGCAGTCAACGGGCCAAGGACACAAACAGATGCGCGGAATTGACGTACTGCATCAAAGTCCGCATCGCTGCTTGGTACGGCTGGGGTATCAATGGTGACGGTTGTACCGTCGATAACAACGGAACAGCCCAGGCCCTCGAGTACCTTTTGCATCAAAGGGACATCGAGGATCTCTGGGCAATTAGTCAGCGTTGTA
>ERZ808028.1663-NODE-1663-length-12574-cov-3.323118_pt1 | contig 12574 bp, 8 predicted proteins | sample MGYA00380184_ERZ808028 | MGnify/ENA primary metagenome ERZ808028 (study PRJEB31490, sample SAMN06133397) | mouse gut metagenome | isolation source: J8_1 | host: mice | place: China: Chengdu | collected 2015-05 ...
CCAACCCGAATGGCAAGGTTTCACTTCTCCCGCTAGCATTGGCGACAAAGTGTGGATCATTTCATCACGCTCAAAGCCAGGACATATCCCGGAATGGGACAGCAAACGCCCCCATCATTTTGGCAAACGCGCTGAGGCAGAAAAAGAGATGGACTGGCTCAACGAGCACCATCCACTGGACAACTACCTCATTGCGTGCGTGACAGTCGGCTGGGTAGCACCAAAAGTACTCAAGAATCAGGCTGGACACCACCATGGTTCCCTATCGGCGGCCGCGACGAAGACCAACCCTGGTTCCCACGCAACTATGACGAAGCCACCAAAGCAATGTATTAAGCACTTGAGCATTGGTGAGTAACGCGCCAGCAAAAGGATAGATTGAGAAATTGTAGACCTATGACGCCGCTCCCATCTTTGACTGAGGGGGCGGCCTTTAATCAGGAATAGGGCAAAAGTATGGGAGACTAAACCCATGACTGTGACCGATTCAGCGGAGGCCAACCCGCCTGCCGATTCCACCCCAGTGCGCGATACCCATTCGCTTACGCCTGCAACCCGCGATACGACAAGTTTTCTTGGTGTCTTAGTCGGTATGGCGGCAGCAGCCATCGGTGGCGGCTTAGTTACGTTAATAGCCTGGTTTGTGTTCAAACAGGTTTCTTTGCCTGCTTTTAATACCTCGATGGTCACCCGCGGCCTGTCCACCGCGGGCATTGTGGTCACGGTAGTAATCGTCGCCGGCTTGTTGTATCTGTGGACCAAACGCGGTGTGCAGGGCAAAGGGCCGCTGGCATGGCTAACAGTCGTGGTGGCTTATCTATCCCCTGCGCTGATTGTCATCTGTAGTTTGGGGATGCCGCTATCAGCGTCCAAGTTATGGCTGCACGGTATTCAGGTTGACCAGGTCTTTCGCACCCAGTTTTTGACCCGCATGACCGTTGAGGGCGGCTATGCGGATATGAACTATGCTGATATGCCCACCTTTTATCCCATGGGTTGGTTCTGGCTCGGCGGGCGCATGGCCAATCTTTTGGGGTTGCAAGGTTGGGAAGCCTTCCAGCCGTGGTCTTTGGTTTCTATCGCCATGGCTTGCTGCTTGTTGGTTCCTGTCTGGCAACGCTTAACGGGTTCTTTGCCTTTGGGCACGGTCATTGCGCTGACCACCACCGCGTTGACGCTGACACTCGCTGTCGATGAACCATACTCCGCTGTTATTGCGCTGGGTGTTCCAGCCGCAGCGATCATGTGCTCGCGCGCATTCCACGGTTCCTGGGGATCAACGGTTGGACTGTTGGTATTCCTGGGAATCTCGGCAACGTTCTACACGCTATTTACCGGCGCGATTGCTGTTACGGTCGTGTCTTTCGTGGCTCTGGTGACCGCGATTGTGGAACGTTCCTTCAAACCGATTGTGCGCCTAGCGGTTATTGGATTTGGTTCTTTGGCCATTGCCGCAATCGCGTGGGGTCCTTATCTCCTCGCGGTTCTGCGCGCGGACTTCCCCACCGAAACTGCCGCCCAGCACTACCTACCGGCAGAAGGCACCGAAGTGCCCGTGCCATTTTTGGCACCGTCCATAGTTGGCTTGCTGTGTCTTATCGGCATTGTTTACTTGGTCATCCGCGTTAAAAACGTCCACATTCGCACGCTGGGTTGGGCGCTGATTGGCGTGTACCTGTGGATTGTCGCATCCATGGTGCTGCCACTATTGGGCACGACGTTGCTGGGTTTCCGCCTCGAAATCCTCGTCGTGCTGATTATGGCTACCGCTGGTGTTTTGGGTCTTGCTCATCTCTACGAGCAATATCGCACCCGCGAATACCTCGCCGCCGTGGTCGCCGTTATTACAGCGCTGGCAGGAATTTTCTACATGCAAGAAATCCCGGCGGAACACCAGACCGCGATTGATAGTGCCTATTCCGATACCGACGGCAACGGTGAGCGCGCTGATAAATTCCCTGCCGACTCCGCGCGGTACTACAGCGAGATCGATGAGTTCTTCCAAGGCCACAACGCTGATGTCGTAATGACGGATGAGAAGCTCTTTATGGCCTATTACCCGTACTACGGCTTCAATGCTTTTACCGCGCACTACGCCAATCCGCTGGGGCAGTTTAAGCAGCGCAATGAAGAGATGGCTACGTGGGCAGAAAATTCTTGGGACCAGAGCCCTCAGGAGTTCGTCGACACGCTAGAAAATAACCCGTGGGATGTGCCCAATGCCATGATCTTCCGCGGCGATATTGAATCACCGGATGATGGCTACAAGGCACACCTGGCGGTGGATATCTTCCCTAACCAGCCCAATGTCCGTTATGACGCGATTTTGTTTGACCCAGAGGTCTTCAACGATTCCGATCTCTGGGACGTTAAGCAGATTGGGCCTTTCGTCGTCGCCGCTCGAGTGAACTAAGGTATTTTGTCGTGAATGATGTCTACACCGCCGAGCTACCTGAGCTAAACGCACGCCCCGCACCGAAGGGGCTGCGCCTTGCTGCAATCATCACCGGCCTTTTAGGCTTCGTGTTGTTTTTAGCCACGCCGTTTTTGCCAGTTACGCAGACCCAGTCTTCTTTTGACTGGCCTGCGAATGATTCTTTGAATTCGGTGACTGCGCCGCTGATTTCCGTCTCTCCGGAAGAAATTGATGCTGCCATTCCGGTCGCTGCCATCGATATGCTCCGCGAAGGCCAGGACATGCTCTATGGCACGGTTCCACCGGAGTCAGAGGAAGCATCGAACCGCGGCATGTTTGTGCGTGCGGGAGAAGATGGCCTTTCGGTTATCTCCTTAGATGAGGTTGTGCTCTCGCTTTCCGCCGAGCAGGTTTCGCAGCTTAACGATGACGACGTGTTGACCATCAACGCCGTCGAAGACGGCACCACCGTCAGCGTTGGTGATTTCACCGAGGAATCTGAAGATGACCTGCGTCCGCAGGTAGTTGGTGTCTTTACCGAGATTGAAGATACCCCGGAGAACCTCGCGCAGCTTTCCGATGCCGGGATGAATGTCCACGTGGAAATCAACTCCCGGTTTACTTCTTCGCCATCCACCATCAAGTTGGTCGCCATGATTGGTGGCGCCGTCATGATGCTGGCTGCCTTGGTGTGCATCGCGCGTATGGACCGCTTGGACGGCAAGAAGATTAGCTTCATGCCAGCGACCTGGAAGCAGGTACGCCCACTCGATGGCGTTGTCTCTGCCATCTTGGCCTTTTGGCACATCTTCGGTTCGAATACCTCTGATGATGGCTTTATTTTGACCATGGGTCGGGTCAAAGAACACTCGACGTATATGGCCAACTACTACCGTTGGTACGGCGTTCCCGAGGCACCTTTTGGTACCCCGTACTACGACTTGGTGGCGTTTCTCTCCAATATTTCGGCCACCTCCGTCTTCATGCGTATCCCCACGCTGATCGCAGCGATTTTGACGTGGTTTATCCTCTCGCGTGAGATCCTGCCACGCTTTGGTCCAGTTATTAATGACCGTCGCGTCGCGCACTGGACCGCGGCCTTTATGTTCTTGGCTTTCTGGTTGCCGTACAACAACGGTATTCGCCCAGAGCCCATCGTGGCTTTCGGCGTGGTCTTTACCTGGGCTTCTTTTGAGCGCTCGATTGCTACCTCGCGCATGCTGCCAGCAGCTATCGGCACTATCGCCGCGACGCTGACGCTGACCGCGGGACCAACTGGTCTGTTAGCCGTAGGCGTATTCCTAGTCAGCTTGCCGGCGCTGTTTTCTATCTTTAGCCGCCGCAAGGAATCCGTCGGCGGGTGGCTGCCTCTAATCGCCTCCTTCTTGGCGGTAGGCACCAGTGTGTTGGCGTTAGTTTTTAGCGATCAAACCTTGGCGACAGTCCTGGAATCCACCCGCGTGCGCTCTGCCGTGGGCCCATCGCTGAACTGGTACGACGAATACGTTCGCTACACCACTTTGTTCGAAGGCTCGGTTGATGGCTCGCTGACGCGCCGCTTTGCGATGTTCACCATGCTCTTCGCACTGGCGCTCATCGTCTACGCCTTCATCCGCGATAAGAAGGTTTTGGGCACGCCGAAGGGCCCAACCCAGCGCCTGCTCATCATCATGGCGTTGAGCATGTTCTTCCTCATGTTCACCCCGACGAAGTGGACGCACCACTTCGGTATTTACGCGGGCATCGCCGGCGTAATTGCTGCACTCGGTGCCGTGGTTCTGTCGCAAATTGCGATGCGCTCAACCCGTGCGCGTACTTTCGCGGTGGCATCGGTAGTCATGCTCATGGCTATCTCCTTAGCTGGCTGGAATGCCTGGTGGTATGTATCTTCTTTCGGCATTCCGTGGTGGGACCGTTCTGTTCAGTTCATGGCCGTTGAGGCCTCCACCGTGGTCATGGTCATTGGTCTAATCATCGTCGCCATTGGCATCGTTCAGGCGCTGCGGCATAACTACCGCAAGAACCACGGCATTGAACAGCCGCAGGTTTCCACGAAGCGGTGGGCAAATATTTTGTCTGCACCGCTGGCGATTGCATGTATCGCCAGCGTGGCCTTTTCATGCCTGTCCTTTGCCAAGGGCTATATCTCGCAGTCGCCGAATTACTCGGTCGGTCAAGGCAACTTGAAGGCTTTGGGTGGCAATGTCTGCCAGATGGCTGATTCGGCGTTGATTGAAACTAACACCAACGATTCCTTCCTGACTCCGGTTACAGGTGAACTCGGTGATTCTTTGATCAACCCGGATGAGGAAAACCGTGGCTTTGACCCAAACTTCATCCCTGAAGATATTGAGCCGGAAAACCTCAACTCCGCTTCTGTCGGAGCGATTGGTTCGAACCAGTCCGGTTCCTCCCCGTCGAATTCGGAGCAAGCAAGCTCCAGCAGCGATCCATCGCTCGGCGGGCAGTCTGGTGACTCCGAGTCCAGCTCGAATGCTCAATCCACTGCTGAAAATGCTACCGATACTTCCTCAGGTGGCATCCGCGGCACCGATGGTGTCAATGGCTCAACCATGCACCTGCCGTTCAACTTGGACTACACCAAGGTGCCGGTTTTGGGTTCCTACAATTCGGCCCAGCGCGGTACTTCTGAGGTGACCACGCAGTGGTACAACCTGCCAGAGCAAGCCGGTGAAAACACTCCCGTTCTGGCAGTATCTGCCGCGGGCGATATCTACCACCACGATGTCAATGACATTGAGCAAGAAGGCATGGAGCTGACCCTGGAATACGGCACGCTAGGTGAGGGCAATGAGGTCACCAACACTGGTGAGCTCGAGCTTCGCGATGTCGGTGCCGCACCGAAGTGGCGCAATCTGCGCATAGCACTCGATGAAATTCCTGAAGAAGCCAACGTGGTTCGCCTCGTGGCTGTCGATGACTCCACCGACGAAGATTCCTGGCTTGCCTTTACCCCACCGCGTGTACCTGAGCTGACCTCGTTGAACCCCCAGTTCGACTCTTCCATTCCAGGTCTTTTGGACTGGTCAACGGCATTCCAGTTCCCCTGCCAGCGCACCTTTGACCACTTCGCTGGTGTCACGGAAATCCCTGAGTACCGTATCCTTCCGGATGCCCCGGCGCAGACTTCCCTGACCGACTTCCAGTCCTTCTCCGGTGGTGGCGCGATGGCTACCGCTGAGGCCGTCAACTACTCCTATGAGATTCCGTCTTACCTCGACGGCGACTGGGCACGTGACTGGGGCGCAATCCAGAAATACGAGTTGCGCACCAACTCCGCTGGTACCACCCCAGACCCTGCTGATATCAACTACGAGGAAATCACCCGCACCGGCTGGTGGCAGAACTCCGAGATGAAGATCCGCAAGGAAGGTGAAGATTAAGATGCTTCGTCCTTAATCTTCACTTGAAATCGAAGCCCCGGCTCCCCAACACCTCATGGTGTGGGAAGTCGGGGCTTTAAGTTTTGTAGAAGCTAGACCGCGCGCCCAGAGGCATCATAAGCACCGATCGACGAGTACTTCTCCCAGGTTCTGCAATGGCTTAAATCCCCATTGCCTTCTGGGGCAACACGGGACAGAAATCCTTCCGCCGTGTGTACCGCAGTTTCTACGTCCTCATGATGATTACCAAAGACAAAGCCCAATAGCTCGCCGTCAACATTGCCTTCATGCGCCTGACAGCGCACCGTATAGGTACCAATATTGTCTCGCACCTCTGACGCATTGGCCGCTGCTTCCACGCTGTCATCAACTCCTGGCATGATTTGGCTGCGTTCTTGCGCATCAAGCAATTCCTGCTGTGCCCCTAACTGGGCTTCTTCCCGCGAATCCAGCACATAATTAGTACCCGCGATAGAACCACCAAAGGCTACTGCGCCCACAGCTAACAACGCGGCGGCGCCTTTCCAAAACTTCATTACTCCCCCCGAGGCGATGCGGCCTATAGAAAAATGCGCACATCTCAGGCTAGGACAGGTTCTATGCAAGGTCAACGATTAGTTAAGCGAAGACCCTGAGTCCAGCTTTCCGGCTGGACCCAAAGTCTTCTTCCTATCCCGTCGTATCAGGCGGCAATACTCTTATCCTAAAGCATAAATTTGCTTAGTGCTCGAGCAGGCTCAGCATCTCTTTGCGCAGCTCCGCGGTCTTGGTTTCAACAGCCGGGTCTTCGCTGGCGTCGTGGCGGGGACGCGGTAGGTCGACGTTGATGTCGGCGATAATGGTGGACTCGGGGCTTTTGGACATCACGAGCACACGATCAGAGAGCAGAATCGCTTCGTCGACATCGTGGGTGACCATGACGACGGTGCGCTGGGAGGCTTCCCAAATACCTAGCAGTTGCAGTTGCAATTCACGGCGGGTCAGGGCGTCAAGCGCGCCGAAGGGTTCATCGAGAAGCATAATTGGCGGGTCGATGGCGAAAGCCCGCGCGAGACCAACACGCTGCTGCATACCGCCAGAAAGACGGGCGGGGCGACGGTCCGCGGCATCGGTAAGCCCTACTTGCTCCAAGTGGGTGCGGGTAATTTCGGCCCGCTCGGATTTGCTCAAGCCGGGGCGCGCGGAGCGCAGACCAAAATCGATGTTGCCGCGCGCGGTCATCCACGGCAACAGCGCGTGGTCTTGAAAGACCATGCCGCGATCGGGGCCTGGACCTTGAACTTTCTTCTGCCCCGTTCTGACTGTGCCGGTGGAAGGCTCCGCGAGACCAGCAATCATTTTTAAGATGGTGGACTTGCCACACCCTGATGGACCCAGCAGGGAGACGAACTCGCCGTCATTGATGTGAATGCTGGTATCGCCAATAATCGTGGTTAGACCATAGGACTTGGTGATCGAATCCAGCTCCACCGACGCATCCGTGGAGGTGGCCTGTAAGGATTTAGTCATAGCGAACTACTTTCTGCAATGCGCCAACAAGGTGGTCAAGGATAAGACCGGCGATGCCGATGATGAAAATGGCGACGACGATGGCATCAATATCCAGGCGGTTCCAGGCATTCCACACGAAAAAGCCCACGCCGCGCCCACCGATGAGCATCTCTGCTGCGACGATAACCAGCCAGGCGGTGGACAACGACAAACGCAGACCAGTGATGATGCCTGGCAAAGATGCCGGCAGCCAGATATAGACAATGCGCGACCACCAGGAGGTGCCGATGGTATCGGCCAAGTTGATATAGGTCGGGTTGACGCTGCGCACGGCATCGATGGTGTTAATTAGAATCGGCCACAGCGCCGAGAGCAAGATGACGAAGACGGCGGTGTTTTCAGCGTCTTTGAGAAGCGCGAGACCGAGTGGCAGCCACGCCAGTGGTGAGACTGGGCGCAGAACCTGCACTACCGGATCGACAGCCCAGCGCAGCGTCGTGCTGCGCCCTAGGATAAAACCGACCGGCAACGCAATGATCGCGGCGAGCAGGAAGCCAAAGAGCACGCGGCGCAAACTAGCCATTAAATGCCAAAAGATACCCACGCTGGCGGGGCCGTCCTGATAAAATGGATCGGAGAGAATCTCCACGCCGCGCGCGAAGGTATTCGCTGGTGTTGGCGCGATATCGCTAATCCACCCGGCGTTGGCGGAAAACTGCCAAATGCCGATGGTGAGGATAAACATCACTACGCCAATGATGACGGCGTGAAGTGGTTTGGGTTTAGTATTCACCGAAAAATCACCGAGTCCATGTGGTCATATCCACGGGTAGGGGCTAGTGGATCAAAATCCATGCCATTGATACTTAAGTGTTTGCCTTTTACTTCCAGTCCCGGCACAAGCACACTTTCGGCAGCGGCGATAATAGTGGAATCATCCATCGTCAACGTGTCTCCACCCAAGCCCCAGCGGGCAATTTGCGTGGCCATCCACACAATCGCTGCTGGATCCGTTGGGTCTCCAAAGGACATGCGGTCTAAGTCCGTGTGGGTCTGGCCGTGCCAGTCCTGGTAGACACCAGAAAATGGGCCATCGAGAAGCTCTGCCGGCTGGTTGAGGTACTTCTCCTGCGCCAAAGTTTTCGCCGAAGCATCGAACTGCGCAGGCGTGCTCAAGATCGCGGCGGCTTCTTCCAGCGCACGGACAACGCCCTGCGCCGCGGTGGAATGCTCCGCTTTCCATTCTTTCGCCATCGCCACCGAGCAGCACGGGTGCTTATCCCACAGTTGCTTGGTTTGCACCCAAACCTTGCCCGAGCCGCTCTTAATCGCGCGCTCGTTAAAAGGCTCCGGGCCGATAAAGCCATCGATGCCTTCCACAGCTAGCTGCGCTACCATATCGGCAGGCCGCAAAAGGCGCAGCTCCAAATCAGATACGGGATTCACGCCGTGTGCCGCTAAGTAGTCCCGCAGTAAAAGCGCGTGCACGGAGTACTCAAACGGAATGCCCAGCACCATGCCCTTGAAATCTTCCGGTGATTTCACCGAGCCATAGTGCTTCGAGGCCAAAGTAATGGCCTGTCCATTCGTGTTTTGGGTAAAGGACAGCTCCGTCGGGCGCGCGGCATTGGTCACCCCGGCATCAATGGCCACCGTCATGGGTGAGAGCATGTGCGCGACATCGAGCTGTTCAGTGGCATAGGCAGTCCATAGGTCAGCCCAGCCGGAGAATTTCTTCAGGGCCACGTTGACGCCGTGCTTTTCAAATAGCCCCAGTGCATCAGCAATAGCAATAGGCGCAGAGCACGCAATGGGTACGTAACCAATGGTCAGCGGGGTGTTATCAGCTGGTTCGCTGGTGCTTGTCGATGTCCCACAGCCCGCCAAACCAGCCACCGCCGTCGAGGCTGTCGCCAACCCAGCCAACTGCAGAAGCCGCCTGCGCCCCAGGCTTAAAGACTTATGTTCATGTGGCACTAGTACTGCATCTTTCACTCGGGCCGGGACAATAGACCGAGTACTCAACTAGGAATAGACTGGTCTGTCTTAAAATACAACAACTAGTGAGATTAACGAATAAATCAAACAGTGTCCATACCCCGCGCAGAATGCGGGGTTATCCATGAATAAAATAGGAAGCCTGTACTGATTGGTCTGCTGCAGGACGTGCGAGCAGTAGAAACAAATGAATCATTCCCGGCTACTAAGCACGTATCTTTGCGATAAATTCTGCGATGTCCTGCACGCGCTTGCGCGCGACCTCCGGAGTAGAAATACGGTGGCGGGAGACATACTCGGCAATGCTTAAATCCCCTGCGCCTTGTGCAACCGCGCGAGCATGAGCGCCATCTACCACTTCATCCTGGAGCGCAATCTGGATAAAGGTTTTAGGCCACGTCCCACTTTCAGGCAAGATCGCCTCGCCACGAACGTCATCAGGCAGGCCATCGAGGGATGCTAAATCGGGATAGGTCAAGACGAGGGCGTCGATGGATTCATCGGCAAGCAAAGTTGCCAGCGCTGCGCCGGAAGAATAACCCCAGAGCACAATCTTTTCTGCGCCGTTTGCGCGTGCATAGGAAATAGCTGCGCGGCCAGCGGCGACCATATCCGCAACTGTGTGCTGCGGCGCGAGCGGATAATCGACATCTACAGCGACAACGCCGGCCAGGTTAGCTACGGCGGCAACTTCTGGCTGCCACTGAATCTCTAACGCGGCCCCCGAGCCGCGCCACCATCCGCCAGAGTGGAAGGACACAATCCACGTTGTGGAAGTCTTTTCCGCGGGCGTAAATTGTGCCAGTCCCTCACCGGGATAGCTGACATCAATACCGTCGGTGAAGGCGACACCTGGCATGGCATGGTCCACCGCGCTGCCGAGCAGCATCATCGACGATTGCGTAATGCGATCCATCAACTTAGCGCTGTAATTATCAGCTGCGGTGGGATCCCCACTTCCGCCCTTCCACGGCGGGGTGAAATCCGGAAGTGGGAAATGCGCCTCAAGGTGCGAATACAGCTGCTCAAGCTGGTCTTCTTGGCTCATCACATGGTCATAGCCACCGATGTGCCACGGGTGATTATCAGCATCATTCGCGTTTGCAGTCATGCACCCAAGGCTACTAGGTACGCGCTACCAAATGGTCACGCGGTCTTTTTCCTCAAGAAACATCGGGCCATCTTCAGCTACGTCAAAAGCATCGTAGAACTCAGCGATATTCGCAGCAATCAAGTTGCAGCGGAATTCTGCCGGCGAGTGCGGATCCATCGCCAAGTACTGCTTGGCCATCTCCGGGCGAATCGCCGTGCGCCACACGCGTGCCCACGCGAGGAAAAGACGCTGCAAGCCGGTGAACTCACCGTTTTCGAGTTCTTCGGAGCCGCCTTCAATCTCGAATGGCGCCTTTTGGCCGTTGATATCAAGGCCCTTGTCCTCGCAGTACAAGCGGTAGGCAACCACGGAGATTCCCAATCCGCCTAAGTCACCAATGTTTTCACCCAAGGTGAATTCACCGTTGACGCCGCCAGATTCAATGCCTGCTTCTTTAAGTACGGAAGGCACCTCGCCATCGAACTGCTCGACCAACTTGGAGGTGAGCTTTTCAAATGCTGCGCGGTCTTCATCTGACCACCAGGAGTTTAAGTTGCCATCGCCATCGTACTGAGATCCCTGGTCATCGAAGCCGTGGCCAATTTCGTGACCGATGACCGCACCGATGGCGCCGAAGTTCTCTGCGGCATCCGCTTCGGGGTTATAAAACGGTGGGCGCAAAATTGCAGCGGGGAAAGTGATGTCATTGACCACTGGATTGTAGAAAGCGTTTACCGTTTGCGGAGTGCTAAACCACTCATCACGGTCAGTCGGTTTGCCGATCTTGTTGAGCTCAAAATCATGCGCCCAGGCATTGCCGTTGCGCAGGTTTTCAACCAAGTCTGCACCTGCGGCGGAGAATTCCAGGCCAGAGTAATCGCGCCAGGTATCTGGGTAGCCAATCTTGGCCTTAAATTTGCCGAGCTTTTCCAAAGCACGCTCGCGCGTTTCCGGCGTCATCCACTCCAGCTGCGAGATGCGCTCGCGATAAGCACGAACCAAGTACTCCACCAGCTCATCCATCTCTGCCTTGGACGATGCCGGGAAGTGCCTATCGACGAAAATCTTGCCGATTTCGTGACCCACCAAGCTCTCCGCCAAGCCCAGCGCGCGCTTCCAGCGGTCACGCTGTTGCGTCGCACCGGTGAGCTTGGTGCCGTAGAACTCAAAGTTCTTCCTGCCTACTTCTTCCGGCAGAACTCCCGCGCGCGCACGCAAGATTGCCCACGTTGCCCACAACTGCCAATCCGCAAGCTGGGTCTCGGTTAGAAGTTGCGCCAGATGCTCCTGGTAAGAAGGCATCATATTAACCACGCGGTGCGCAGGCAGCCCACCGCCGGTCAAAATGGTGCGCACAATCTCTGGCAGATCTTGGAATTCAGTGGGGTTATATGTCTTTACCGCATCACGGGTAGCAACCACGTCCCAGTGGCCTGCGGCAATCTTCTTTTCTAAGTTCACGATGCGCTCTGCTGCAACCTTGGCACCAAGACCGAATAGACGCGCTGGGTCTAAAAATTCCAGCATTTCTTCGACGTGCACTCGGTATGCCGCTAGCGTTTCAGCGTGCGCTTCTTCGCGGTAGTAGGCCTCATCCGGCAGACCCAAGCCAGACTGAATGATATAAGCAACGCAATCTTCCGAGCCAGAATCCTTTTCGACCCAGAAAGTAACAGGTGAGCTCACGCCTAGCCGTTCAAGCTGACCAACCACTTTCGCGAATTCATCAATTCCCGCGACAGCTAAACGGTCCAGATCCGCATCAAGCGGCGCCATGCCCGCGGCGTTAATGCCGTCGGTATCCATATAGGAGTTATAAAGCGTGCCGGCACGGCCAGTATCTTCTTCCACAATCTTATGCGAGAGCTCTTCTGCCTCGTCACGCAGTTTATGGAAAGTTCCGTCTACACCACGGTCATCGGGAATAACGTGGGTTTTCAGCCAAGGCCCACTGACAAATTGGTACAAATCATGAAGTTGCGTCATACCGCCCACATTATGCGAAAACATTTCACGAAGGCAGCTATTTAGATTTTTCCTACTCGCGAGCTTAGGTAGGTGTCCACAAGATGAGACAAACAGCTGAAAATAGTTTATGCTTGCTTAGAATTTTTTAATTGATCGGAGCCCCAGCATGGTCGAATCTTTTCCTATTTTGACAATATTGCCGCC
>ERZ808028.1664-NODE-1664-length-12572-cov-5.370228_pt1 | contig 12572 bp, 11 predicted proteins | sample MGYA00380184_ERZ808028 | MGnify/ENA primary metagenome ERZ808028 (study PRJEB31490, sample SAMN06133397) | mouse gut metagenome | isolation source: J8_1 | host: mice | place: China: Chengdu | collected 2015-05 ...
AATAGCAGTTTTTTATTGAATACTGTACAAAAGGAAAAACTAAATAAATGGTTTGGAGAAAAAAGAGTATACTGTGAGCGATCTTTAGGTGAGATTGGAATTATGTTTGATTAAATTGATATTGAAATATTGTATTTTTAATACGAAATGAGGGATTAGCAATTCCACTGTATAAAATTGCGACTACTCGCAAAAAATTTCAGTATAAGGGAGAAACTCATGCTATGGAGAATATCGTCTTTAATGAGTTGAAGATATGGGGCTTCAATGTGGATGTGGGCGTCACTATATACAGTCGGCCTATACGATCCCGGATCGGGCAAAGATGGAACAGGAGCAACGCTCCCTGATGCTGACTGGGGACTTTTTTAAGAAGATTATCATCACGAAAGATGCGCCTGCGCCTTATTACAATGATGATGGAGTGTTGGTCATGGGGATTTATGATTTCCTGCTGAATGAGAATAGCTTGGATAACTGATTGATGAGGTTTTAAAATCATTATGTAAAGCGAGAATAAAAAGTATATCCCGGATTGCTTTTAAAGATAGAAACGGATATACTGAAGAAGAGGAAAATGGAACCGGCATTGTAAGAAAAGAGGAATATATTATGGCAAGAACCGTGGGAATCGGCCATCAGGATTTTGAAAGCCTCAGGATGAACAATATTTTTTATGTGGACAAGACTGATTTTATACGACAGTGGTGGGAAGCGGGAGATGTGGTGACGCTGATCACCAGGCCCCGCCGTTTTGGCAAGACATTAAATATGAGTATGCTGGAAAAGTTTTTTTCCGTAGATTATGCGGACAGGGGGGAGTTGTTTGAGGGACTTGCCATCTGGAGGGAAGAGAAATACCGCCGCATGCAGGGGGCGTGGCCGGTGATCGCCCTCAGTTTTGCAAAGGTGAAGGAAACCACCTATACAGGCGCAAAAGAAAGAATATGCCAGATCATTACGGATATTTATAATCAATGTGATTTTCTGGTGGACAGCGGGAAGCTGAATGAGAAAGAAAAAGATTTTTACCGGAGCGTTACGGCAAATATGCCGGATAATATTGCGGCGGATGCACTGAATGCGCTGTCTGGTTATCTGATGAAATATTATGGCAAAAAGGTACTTATTTTTTTGGATGAGTATGATACGCCGATACAGGAGGCTTATGTAGGTGGGTACTGGAAAGAGATGACCGCTTTCATCAGAAGCCTGTTCAACGCTGCATTCAAGACAAATCCGTATCTGGAGCGTGCCGTTATGACGGGAATCACAAGGGTCAGCAAGGAATCTGTCTTTTCCGATCTGAACAATCTTGAGGTGGTGACGACAACGGCGGAAAAATATGCGGATTGTTTCGGGTTTACGGAAAACGAAGTGTTCTCGGCGCTGGAGGAGTTCGGCTTTTATGATCAGAAGCAGCAGGTAAAAGACTGGTATGACGGCTTTTGCTTTGGGAAAAAGAAAGATATCTATAATCCCTGGTCCATCATTAATTTTCTCAGCAAGGGCGAGGTTGGCGTGTACTGGGCAAACACCAGCTCCAACGCGTTAGCTGGAAAGCTGATACGGGAGGGCACTGTGGATGACAAGAAAATGTTTGAAGCACTGCTGCGGGGGGAAAGCATTCAGGTAGAGATAGATGAGCAGATCGTCTATGATCAGTTGTCGACACAGAAGAATGCTCTCTGGAGCCTGCTGCTTGCAAGCGGTTATCTGAAAGTAAAGAGCCATAAGAAATACTTTAATGATTATGGGGAGTGGCAGGAGGAGTATGAACTGGAACTGACTGATCTTGAGGTCAGGATCATGTTCCGCCGTATGGTGCAGGGTTGGTTTGATGCGGCGTCTTTTGACTACAACAATTTTATCAGGGCGCTGCTGCTCGGCGATATCAAGGCGATGAATACTTATATGAATAAGGTGGTGTCGGAGATATTCAGCTACTTTCGCAAAAGCAACGAGCCAAAGGCAAGCTTGTTTGACTTTGGCGACTGCCTGCGAGTCAACTGCGACGCAGTTGACCGTGATACAGGTAAAAATCCGCAGGGAGAACCGGAGAAGTTCTATCATGGCTTTGTGCTGGGGATGATGGTAGAACTTTCGGATAAATATGTATTAAGCTCTAACAGGGAGAGCGGTTTCGGCAGGTATGATGTGATGTTGGAGCCGAGGAAAATATCGGAAAATGATGCTGTCATTATAGAATTTAAAGTGCAGGATACGGAGGAAAAGGAATTGGCTGGTACGGCTAAGGCGGCGCTCAGACAGATCGAGGAGAAGGATTATCAGGCGAATCTGATCGCGAAAGGGATTCCGGCGGAGCGGATACGGAAGTATGGATTTGCGTTTTGCGGGAAGAGGGTGCTGATCCAAGGGGAGTGATATTATCGCTTTGAGATGGGCTGACAGGTTAATCGGATAGAGAAGGCCACCCCTAAACTTTCATTGGCGAAAGTTTAGGGGTGATTTTTTTATGTATGGCAGCTTCTAAAAACAAACACCGCAGCTTCAACAGCCAACAAGACAAACAGCCCATAAATCAGCACCGGAAATGTCCAGATTGCCCCCACAGCCAGCAGCATGATCGCCGGAACGACATATTTTCGCGGGTGATGCCACAGGTCACTCTCGATCTTCCAATCCCGGATGGGAAAAAACCATTCCAACAGTACAGATAAGACCGCGCTCTGCAGAGCGAAGAAAACAGCGGTCAGGATCATCAAGGCGGTGATGTTTTCGTTTTGCATCTGCCAACTGCAGAGGAAGATTGCATTTGCTGCCATATTACAGAAAAAGATAAACAGACAGTATGGCATACAGAACGATTTCGCCTGATCAGGCAAAAAGCGGACCGCCTGCTCCAGATCCGGATTGCAGGACAGCAAAATGCAGATGGGGGTATTCAGGGACAGGACCGCAAAGCCGATCGGCACAGCAGACAGGCTCCCCATGTTCCTAAAAAAGTGCGGCAATATGAGGGCTGCACACCACATGACGGCAGTGTTTGCCAAATAGTTTTTATGACAGTTCAGATATCTGAAAAGATACCGCCACACCGGAAAGCGCTTGTGCTGTTTTACCCTGTAACTTTTTTTCTCCTCCCGGGCATAGAAGATGTAGCCGTCCGTCATCCGTAAGCGTACAGCGGCAGCTATACTGTTGACGATGAAGAGCGGTATGATCCATACGCTGTTTCCTGAAAGCAAGATCCCCGCGATGATCGCGCCCGCCCAAAGCATACCCGCCCACCGATATTGTTTCAGGGAATAGACGGCAGCGCTCATAATAACTGCATTTATCATGCAAGCCGCACTTCCCAAAAACTCTGTGGGCGTCCAGGGGCTGACCGCAAGCAGGACCGCAAAGAGTGCGGCGGTCTTTGTGAAAACCGTGTAAGCTCCCAGAGCGGCAACATAGGAAAAAACAAAAGTCCTCTCATCAAACGGGAGCATGAACATATTTTTCATTTTGGCGGCATGATCGTCCGAACAGAGAGCCTGCCACATCACGCCGGCGGTGAAGGTGCTTAACATGAGATATCGGATGAACGGTGCGATCTGCACCTTCCAACCGGTGATGTACAAGCCCCAGAACACGATCAGATAGATGAAAATGCTTCGCTTCAGCCGTTCATATTTTGCCCCGAACAGGTTTTTGGCAAAAGCCTTACATGTCATTTTCATAGCGCAGAGCCTCCCGGATATCTGTGGCATTGATCTGCCCGTGCTCGAATATCTGTCTGATCTTTCCGTTTTCCAGAACGAACACCCGGTCGGAAGTCAGCGTGATGCTCTCCAGAATGTGCGAGGAAAACAGGACTGTTCCGTGTTCTTTGTAACCGGCGATCTGCCGATACAGGTATTCAGTGCTCTGAAAATCCAATCCGTTGACCGGCTCATCGAGGAAGAGCAGTTCGGGCTTCAGCGCAAAAGCGGTGATCAGAAATGCTTTTTTCCGGCTGCCCGTCGATAAGTCTTTTAACAGGATATCCGTGCTGTCCTCGAAATGAAACCCCTGAATCAATTCAGATAGATCGGGTATCTCTTTTTGGTAGGCGGAGAACACATAAGACAAATATTCCCGGAATGTAAAATAGGGGAAAGAATTATCCTCCGCAAATACCGTGTAACGGCACATCTTAAACGCCCGTTCTCTCGGAGTTACAGGTTTACCCATAAAGGAGATGCCGCCAGAGCGAAAAGTGGGGAGCAGACCGGACAGCACTTTCAAAAATGTCGTCTTTCCGGCTCCGTTCAGCCCGATCAGGCCTGCCGCTTCCCGCACGGCTAATTCCAGGGAAAGATCGGACAGCACCGTTTTCCCATCGCTGTACCATGCGCTTAGATTTTTGACTGTGAGGAGCGCTGCGTCCATTTTATCGGCCTCCCCTGTTGTCCTTGTCTTTTTTCCATGTTGTGTAAGCAGAATACCAGAATACACCGCCCAAGATAATATAGAATGCACTCATCTCAAAATGCCCGGACACGCCGCTTACGATGGCTGCCGCCAGCCAGATCAATCCTACTATTCCACGAATATATACATGACGCATATTGTCACCTCCCACAAGTGTTCTTTGTTTTGTTATCTGTATCATAACCGAAAAAAGATATCTGTGCGGAAATGTCCGTGATCGGTAGGTTTTTGTCCGTGAAATGTGGGATGCCAGCGGGATATGTTTTCTATTGCATGTCGGGCACGCACTGAAAGGACAGCGCGGCAACCGCTTTGAATACGTTGTTTTCATGGGAAGCCTGCACGGTGCCGTCATACTTTTCGGCGGCGGCCTGTGCGCTTTTCAGCCCCCAGCCATGAAGCCCATTATTTGATTTTGATGTCATGAATACGCCATCCTGGGAGATGGGGGGAGTGCTGAAGCTGTTCTCCACTTTTATGATCAGCATCTGGTTGATGCGGCGTACTGTGAGATGGACAAACCGCTCCTCCTTTTTGGGCACCTGTTCCGCTGCCTCCAGCGCATTATCTAAGAGGTTCCCCAATACGGCACATAGATCGGCGCTTCGCAGGTTTGTATGGCGCGGAAATTCCACCTGCGCCTGATACTGTATGTTGCGTTCTTTTGCCGCCGCGGCTTTGCTGTTGATGATATAGTCCACCGTCTCATCGCCCGTCCATACAGTTTTTGTCATCTCCTGAACCGGAGCATTCAGATCATCCAGATACTGTATGGCTTCCTCCAGTTTTGCACGGGAAAGGAGCTGCCGCAGCAGTCCGATATGGTTATGAAGGTCATGGAATAATTTTGCGTTGATCGAATAGGCGTTGTTCAGGACAGTGTAATCGCGCTCCAGCAGTTCCGCCTGTTCTGTCTTTAATCGGACGAGTTCTCTCTCCATCTCATATTGCCGGTTCATATTAAATATCAGAACGGACATCATCAGGACGACCGCCAGGATCGTCCACATATCCAGAGCATCGTCCGCGATGGGGAGTACTGTCTGTTGTGATAGAGTGACTACTGCGATAAAAGCGGCAACAACGATGGCGGAAGCGGAGCGGAACGCTTCTTTTCCCGTCATATCCGGCTTTTTCCCGATATACAGTGCGCCGGCGATGAGCAGCACATGGAACAGCCATACAGAAACCTGCCCATAGACTGTGCCGTGATCAGGAAATGCGGATAAGTGAAATATCACGCCCAGACATGCCGCAAAAAGAAATTGATACAGAGAGACTGCGATCCCATAGAAAATGCTCACAAAAAGGCTCATTCTGGCGTCCGCATGTTGAAAATAACGGGCGCAGACAGCGATCCAGACTATTTCTGACGCCGTGCGGCTAAAATCGGATGATCCTGTTACAGACAACACCGCAGAGATCACAACAATGCCGGCGGCAGCGATCATTACACTATGTTTGCCCGGCTTTTTGGCGGCAAGCAGCCGGCAGATAAGAAACAGGCCTATGATCGCTCTGACACTTCCGACTGCGATATCTGAAATGAAAATAAGCCAATCTGTCATATATGCGTTCCCCAATAATGATTGATCTGTTCTTTGACATCCTGCAGATGAGAGCGGCTTATAGGGAGGGCTTCTCCGTTTTTCAGCACCGCCATGCCGTCCCTGATCTGCAGGATATGTATCATATTTACAATACATCCGCGGTCGGTAAAGATAAACTCCTCCGCCCCTAACTCCGCATAGACCTGCTGTAAACTTTTCCGCACTTTCGATACGCCGCCGGCGGCGGTGATGCTCGCATTCTTCCCGTCACGCTCAATATAGTAGATTTCCCGATAAGGGATTTTTTCAAGGCGGCTGTTTGTCCGGATCATATAGGTTTTCCCGGCCTCCAGCCCGATCAGTTTTACTGCATCCCGTATGGCGGCGGGAAGCCGTCTATTCAGATCATTTTTCGGCACATACCGAAAAACGGACAGCTCAAAAGCGTCTATGGCATATTCGATATGGGAAGTAATAAAAATGATCTTTACATCCGGCAGGCAGGGTCTGATCTTTCCCGCGATCTCCATGCCAGAGCATCCGGGCATTTCTATGTCCAGCAGGATCAGGTCGAAGAAAAGTCTGTCTTCGGCAATGTCGTAAAGCAGGTTATCGCTGGTTGTATAGGTTTCTATTTTTCCGATACTGCCGCAGTCCTTCAGACAATGTTCCGTCATGTTCTTGTGGTTTTCCACGGCTGTCCTGTCATCGTCACAGATCGCTATGTGCAGCATAGTCTCACCTCGCATGCAGAGGGGTTTGTTTTTGTTACAGCAGTTTTATCCCGTGTTCTTCCATCAGCTTCACGGTCTCATCCGGCCAGATGGAACTCTGGACCTCCCCGATGTGGGCTTTGCGCAGGAAAAACATACAGATGCGGGACTGTCCGATGCCGCCGCCTATGGTATAAGGAAGTTCTTTCTCCAGAATGGCCTTCTGGAAGGGCAGTTCGGCGCGCTCTTCACATCCCGCTTTTGCGAGCTGCTGTTTTAAGGAGTCCTCATCCACACGGATACCCATGGAAGAGAGTTCCAGCGCGATATCCAATACAGGATAATAGACGATGATATCCGCATTCAGCGCCCAGTCGTCGTAGTCCGGCGCCCTGCCGTCGTGGCGCTCGCCGGATAAGAGCTTATCGCCGATCTGCATCAGGCAGACCGCGCCTTTTTCTTTTGTGATATAATACTCCCGCTGTTTCGGCGTGGCATCCGGATACATATCCTCCAGTTCCTGCGTCGTCAAAAAGAAAATATCTTTGGGAAGGATTTCTGTTATGTAATCGTACTGGATCGCCATATATTTTTCCGTCTTGCAGAGCACCCGGTATACGTCCCGCACCACAGTCTTCAGAGTATCCAAGGTGCGCTCGTCTTTGGCGATGATCCTCTCCCAGTCCCATTGATCCACAAAGATGGAATGGATATTGTCGGTGTCCTCATCCCGGCGGATAGCGTTCATGTCGGTGTAGAGCCCCTCCCCGTAATGAAAACCGTATTTTTTCAGCGCAAACCGTTTCCATTTGGCAAGAGACTGCACAACTTCCGCTTTTCGTTCGTTCTGTTCTTTTACCGTGAAACCGACAGGGCGTTCTACTCCGTTCAGATTGTCGTTCAGGCCGGATTCGGGTGTGACAAACAGCGGGGCAGATACCCTCTGCAGGTGCAGCCGTTCTGTCAAAAGGCTCTGAAAACAGTCCTTCACCAGCTTGATCGCAACCTGCGTGTCATGGAGGTTTAAGGCGGATTGATAGTTTTCAGGTATGATAGTGTTGCTCATTGTTTTTTGTCCTTTCATTATTATATAAGGAATTGTTCCAGTAATTATTAAACTCCTTTTTTTCTATATATGCAAGTAAAAATGTGTTATACTGATAAAAATCGTGGTAGTGAAGAGAAATGAGGAAATTCATGGAGATTATTATATCCGTCCGCAATCTCGTGGAATTTATTTTGCGCAGCGGAGATATTGACAACAGAAAAGCGGCGGCCCCTGATACAGCAATGCAGGAGGGCGGCAGGATCCACCGTATGCTCCAGCGGCGTATGGGGGCTGATTACCATGCGGAGGTCACATTAAAGTATAGTTATCATACTCCGAAATATGATATTCTGGTGGAGGGCAGGGCGGACGGTATTATCGACGGGCAGCTCGCAAGGCGTATCATAAAGGAAGTGCCGGTCTGTTTTGAGGAGGAAGGAAAGCGTGAAGAGGCCGGACGGAGAGGTAAGATCGATGGGGAGACAGAGGCGGAAGGAGTAAGAAGTGCAGAAGGGAGCAGCGGAGTTGTGATGGAAGCGGTGGCCGTCAGCGGAAATGATGCGGCAGAAGGGACAGAGGCGGAAATACCGCAGAATCAGTATCCTGACAGGATAGGTGACACAGTTGTCATAGATGAGATCAAGGGTACTTACGCGGATGTCAGCAGGATGAAAGAACCTGTCATGGTGCATTTAGCGCAAGCGAAGTGCTATGCTTATATCTATGCGAAGCAGAATAACCTGCTTTATATCAGGGTGCGGATGACCTACTGCAATATGGAGACGGAAGAGCTGCAGTATTTCTTTCAGGATTATCGGTTTCGGGATCTGGAGAAGTGGTTTGAGGGATTGATGCAATCCTATCGGAAATGGGCGGACTATGAGGTGGAGTGGAAAGAAAAACGGCAGCAGTCCATCCGGCAGGCAGATTTTCCGTTCCCTTACAGGGAGGGGCAGAAAGAGCTGATCACCTATGTCTACCAGACGCTTTATCATAAAAAGAAGCTGTTTATCGAGGCACCCACAGGCGTGGGAAAAACGTTGTCCACGGTGTTCCCGTCGGTGAAGGCGATCGGGGAGGGGATGGCGGAGAAGCTGTTTTATCTGACGGCAAAGACCATCACCCGTACAGTGGCGGAGGAAGCTTTTTCCATTATGCGCGGGAGAGGGCTGCTATTCAAGACGGTGATACTGACCGCCCGGGACAAGATCTGCTTTTTGGAGGAAGCCGAGTGTAATCCGGTGGCATGTCCCTACGCAAAGGGGCATTTTGACAGGATCAATGACGCGGTTTATGATATGTTGACTCATGAAGTCAGTTTTACGAGAGAGCTGATAGAATCCTACGCGCAGAAACATCAGGTCTGCCCGTTCGAGATGTGTCTGGATATGAGCCTGTTTGCGGACGGCGTGATCTGTGACTACAATTATGTGTTTGATCCCCATGTTTATCTGAGAAGGTTTTTTGCGGAGGGCGCAAGGCGGGAGTACATTTTTCTGGTGGACGAGGCGCATAATCTGGTGGACAGGGGCCGGGAGATGTACAGTGCGGAACTGAAAAAGGAAGATTTTCTGGAACTGAAAAAGGTGGTCAAACTGTATGATAAGAAGATGGGCTCCCTTTTGGAGCGGTGCAACAGACAGCTTCTGGCCTATAAAAAGGAGTGTGAAACCTATAAAGTTCTGGAAAGTATCGATCCCTTTATCCTGGCGGTGAATAAACTGGCGGCACAGATGGAACGGTTTCTGGAGGACCATGATGACAGTCCTGTCAGGAAGGCGGTGCTGGAGTTTTATTTTGAAATTTCGCACTTTTTACTGATTTATGACAAATTAGATGACAAATATGTCATCTATGATGAGATGCAAAATGACGGGAGTTTTCTTCTGAAACTGTTCTGTGTTGACCCGTCCGGTAATCTGGAGGAGTGCATGATGCGGGCCAGGAGCAGCATCCTGTTTTCCGCGACGTTTCTCCCAATCCAGTATTATAAGAGCCTGCTGGGCGGTGAAAAAGATGACTATGAAGTATATGCGGCGTCCGTTTTTTCGCCGAAGAAGCGGGGGCTTTTTATCGGTTCCGATATTACGAGCAAGTATACGAGGCGTGGGCCCGGAGAGTATTTCAGGGCGGCTTCCTATATTAAAGAGATCACAGCCCAGAAAAAGGGGAACTATCTGATCTTCTTCCCATCCCATGCCTTTTTAAGACAGGTGTATGAAGTGTATCTGGAAGCCTTCTATGAGGAAGAGAGAGAAATCTGTATTTTGCAGGAAGAGCGTATGGGGGAGAAAGAGCGGGAAGATTTTTTGAGGAAATTTTCGCAAACGAAGAATCCGGCGGATACGGACTATCCGATGAAGGCGGAACCTATGTTGGGGATAGGCTGTTTGGTGCGGGAAGTGGGCTTGCCGGATGTGGAGGATTCGATGAATACAGAGAATTTGCCGGGTGTGGGATATCTGGTGGGCGAAGCAGGCCTGTCGGATGCGGAAGATCCGGCGAATACAGAGAATCTACAGAGTGTGATTCCCCTGGTGAATAAGATCGGCGCAATGAAAACGGAGGATGATAAACCCGCAGACAATCGTTCCCTGCTGGGATTTTGCGTCCTCGGCGGCATTTTCAGCGAAGGGATCGACTTAAAGCAGGACAGGCTCATCGGCGCGGTCATCGTGGGAACCGGCCTGCCGCAGGTCTGCAATGAGCGGGAGATCATCCGCCAGTATTTCGATAAGCAGTCAGAAAACGGCTTTGACTATGCGTACCAGTATCCGGGGATGAATAAGGTGCTGCAGGCGGCGGGAAGGGTGATCCGCACAGTGGATGATATCGGCATCGTGGCGCTTCTGGATGAACGCTTCCTGCAGCGCTCTTACCAGCGGATGTTCCCGAGAGAGTGGAAGGACTATCAGGTGACTACCTGCAGCCATGCCGCCTTTCATGTCGGAGAATTTTGGAAGCGATGGGAGTGAAATTTTAAAGCATATCCTGCCGCAGCCGCGCGATCTCCTCTTTATAGGGAGGCACTTTCTTATCCGGATTATCCGCCAGGGGAATGTAGGGCGTCTCCAGTATTTTCGGGACATCCGCGAGGGCGGGGTGGTGGGCAACGTAGGACAGCGCCTCAAAGCCGATGCAGCCGTCCCCTAAGTTGGCGTGCCTGTCTTTGCGCGCCCCCTGAGGATTTTTACTGTCATTGAGGTGGACGGCGGCGATCTGGGATATGCCCAGTAGTTTGTCAAAAGCAGTCAAGATACCATCAAAATCATGCGTCACATCATAACCTGCATCATGCATATGGCAGGTATCTATGCAGACCTTCAGTTTTTCGGAGTGCACGGTCTTTTCATAGATCTCGGCGAGCTCCTCAAAACGGCTTCCGATCTCCGAGCCTTTCCCCGCCATGGTTTCCAAGGCGATGGATATGGGAGTATCGGCGGTCAGGATCTTATTCAACCCTTCCGTGATCTTCCGGATACCGGTTTCGGTGCCTTCCCCCACATGGGAACCTGGGTGCAGGATCAGAATACGGCTGCCCATCCCTGCGCTCCTTGCGATCTCCTTTTCCAGAAATTCCACAGCCAGTTCAAAGGTGGATGGATTGACGGAGTTGGCGAGGTTGATGATATAGGGCGCATGTACGATAAACTGCCCTATACCGTTTTCTTCCATCAGCGCCTTCGCCTCCGGGATCCTTAATTCGGAGAGTTCTTTTCTTCTGGTATTCTGAGGAGCGCCGGTGTAAACCATAAAAGTATTGGCGTTATAAGACAGGGCTTCTTTCACAGATCCCAAAAACATTTCCTTACCGCTCATTCCCACATGGGAGCCTATTAATAACATATGTTATCGTCCTTTCTTCTTTTTGCATGTTCAAATATGATTTTATTTCCGCGAGCAAAATGCCAAGCAAGCCTGGCAATGTCTTTACTATATTTTCTTATCTAAAAGCCGTTATCAAATACAAAATCAATAATTGAATAGGTAAATCAATAAATAGTATATTTTGAATGAGACTGGATCAGTCAATAGATCCTGACCACAATATATTGTAGCATACCTCATAAAAACGCACCAGAGCTAACCGAAAAATATTATCGAAATATAGCGGAATTGTGTGAAAATTCTGCAGATTATAGAAAGAAGTTGTGATATGAAACTGAAAAAAACACTTGCTTTTTGGAAAAAGACATGGGTGATTTTTCAAAATTTACAAACTGACAGATGTGTATATGTGGATAAACATGTGGAAAAGTGGGAATTCCACATCAAAAATGACATGGAATCCATAAAAACCGAGTCAAAAATGTGGATTACTTTCCAAAAGGAGAAAAAATGGAACCGAACCGGTCAATACCCTGTGGATAAGTATTATGTAAACACAAGAGAGAGTTGTCGAAGTGATTATAGGAATAATTACAAGAAAAAGAAATATTTTTATATTATTGTCATAACCAGCCGAAATGAAGAAATCATTCTCAAGGAGTGCCCTTGAAAAACGCCGGCACTTAGGCCAATGTGAAATTTGAAAGGCAAAATTTCACATGTATTTTCGAGCCTAGTACCGCTGCGTTCTTTCACAGGCTCTTGAAGAACAGAGCTGGCGCGAGCGTGGCGACGAAGTATTTTATGTTCTTGCCTGCGTCCGCAGGCAAGAACATAAAATAGCTTTTTCAACTCTCGTTATGCCTCGAGTAAGACCAGATCGTCAAAGTAATAAACACCGGAATTTCGATAACATAAGCCCCCAGCATAACATAGGGAAGCCATATGGAAAAGTCCCCGATATTCCAGAAGTCAAAATCGATGGCAGCGTACAGGATACTTGTCTGCAGTCCG
>ERZ808028.1665-NODE-1665-length-12559-cov-18.809806_pt1 | contig 12559 bp, 14 predicted proteins | sample MGYA00380184_ERZ808028 | MGnify/ENA primary metagenome ERZ808028 (study PRJEB31490, sample SAMN06133397) | mouse gut metagenome | isolation source: J8_1 | host: mice | place: China: Chengdu | collected 2015-05 ...
TGGGCGGGGCCTCCGGCCCCCTGTACGGCACCGGCTTCATGAAGCTGGGCGCCGCCCTGAAGGGCAAGGCGGACATCGACGTCCCCGGCTTCCTGGAGGGATTGCAGCTGGCCATCGAGGGCATCATGCAGCGGGGCCGCTCCACCAAGGGGGAAAAGACCATGCTGGACGCCATGATCCCCGCCATGGAGGCCATGGAGGCCAAATGGAACGAGACCCAGGACGCCAAGGCGGCCTTTGCCGCCGGCGTGGCCGCCGCCTGGGAGGGCGTGGAGTTCACCAAGACCATCGCCGCCACCAAGGGCCGGGCCAGCTATGTGGGCGAGCGGTCCATCGGCCACCAGGACCCCGGCGCCACCTCCTTCTCCATGGTGCTGGAGATCGCGGCGAACGAGGTGTGATATGGTCGGCTTCGTCATTGTATCCCACAGCGCGAAGCTGGCCGAGGGCGTGGCCGACCTGGCCCGGATGATGGCCCGCACGGTCCCCATCGCCCCCGCCGGGGGGCTGGAGGACGGCTCCTTCGGCACCAGCTTTGAGAAGATCTCCAACGCCATCGACCAGGTGTATTCCGACGACGGCGTCATCCTCCTCATGGACATGGGCAGCGCCGTCATGACCGCCGAAATGGTCATCGAGTCCATGGAGGGGCGCAAGCTGGCCATGGCCGACTGCCCCATCGCCGAGGGCGCCGTCACCGGCACGGTGAGCGCCGAGGCGGGCATGTCCCTGGAGGACATCCTGGAGGAGCTGGAGCAGGTGGGCGAGCAGAAAAAGCTGTAAACAACGTGAAAAAGGACCGCCGGTCCCTGAGGGACCGGCGGCCTCTTTTTGCGCTTACGGCGAAACCGGCGTCACATACTGGGTGGGGGAGGGCGTGGGCTCCGGAGGCTGGGAGGGCGCCGGCCCCTCCGGAGTCACGCCGGGCCGCCGGGCGGCCCCGGGCCACTGCACAAAGCACAGGTTCATATCCACGTCGGAGCTGATGCCCGCCACCTTGCCCTTGGAGGAGTACTGCCACATCTGGAAGTTGTACCGGCTGCTGGGCACGTTGTCATAGTCGGTGTACTCCGCGAACCAGAAGGGATACTGGGTGAGCTTGCTCAGGTCGAACTTCACATAGCCGCAGTACTTGTTGAAGTAGAACATGGGCTGATAGCCCGCCTCCTCCACCCGCTGGCAGAAGGCGGCCACGCACTGGGTGATGATCTTGGCGTCCACCCCGTAGGCTCGGGACTGATTACCCCCCAGGTACTCCCAGTCGCAGATCACGGGATAGGTGATGTACTGGCGGTAGGGCTCCAGCTTGGAGATGAGCAGGTCGGCCTCCTCCAGGGCCTCCTCCACGGTGATGGCGTTGGAGAAGAAATAGGCCCCCACATCCATCCCAGCGGCGATGGCCCCCTGCATGTTCTTGTCAAACCAGGAGTCCTCGCACACCGCGCCGCTGCTGTCCCTGCCGTAGAGCCGGTTGCCCGCCCGGATGATGGCGAAGTCGATGCCATCCATAGCCACCGCGTTCCAGTCGATCTCCTTTTTGTGACCGGACACGTCGATTCCTCGGGTGTAATAACCCTCCTGGGTCCAGCTCAGCCGTCCCCGCTCGTCCTCCACGAACTGCTCCGGGGCAAACTGGGTGGCGGGCACGGAGTCCAAGGCGTCCAGCCAATAGTTGTTGTAGTGGAACATCCCCTGGGTGTAATCCACGTTCATCATCCGCCAGATGATGGTGGAAATCTCCTCCCGGGTGATGGGCTGGTCGGGGTAGAACCACCGAAGGCCGTCCTCCTCCACGGTGCCCTCCATAATGCCCTTCTCATAGAGCTCCACCACATAGCCGTCGTCACAGTCCGTGTAGGGGCTGTCCCCGGAGATGTCGGTGAGGTCCAGCGCCCGGGCGGCCATCCGGGCCACGTCCAGCCGGGTGGGGACGCCGTCCAGATACGCCTCGTCAAAGGAGTAGACCAGCCGGTTGTCCAGGGCGGGCTGGATGTAGCACCAGGCCCAGTGCTTCTCCTCGTCCCGCTCCGGCTCCTCCTCGCCGACGGCCAGCAGGATGAGCTTGAAGGTCTCCCCCCAGGTCACCGGGTCGCCGCCCCGGAAGGTGCCCTCCGGGTCCCCCGCCACCACGCCCTGCCGGTACAGGTCATAGACGTACTGAAAGGACCAGTGGTCCGTCGCCAGGTCCACGAAGGGGGACAGGACCGGGGTGGGAGCGGGGGCGGCCAGGGCGGTGGTGCTGGAGGAGACCGCCATCAGGACGGCCAGGAACAGGACTGCGACGCGTTTTTTCATGGGTTTCTCCTTTTCTCTGCGAAGGCGGGTAGTGTCGTGTTTTTCATTTTACATAATTCGACGCCATCTGACAAGCCCCGAGAAAAATTTAACAACTTTGAAAAATTTGCGCAACACCCCTTGACAGCCCGGCGACCCTGTGCTATCCTCTTAATGACAAATAAAGTTGTCAAATAGACAAAGACGCTTGTCAAAACGACAAGGGAGTATGTCAGGAGGAGACGTTTATGATCTGGAATGAACTGGGCGTCAGCGGGGGAACGGCGCTGATCGTGCTGTGCGCGCTGTACTTTGTGGTCAAGTGGGCGGTGCGAAACGGCATGATAGAGGCCCATGAGCGGATAGCAACGGAAAAGAAGGGCTGGTTTCAGCAGGCCTGCGGCCAGTTTTTCTCAGAGGAAAATTCCCCTGAATAGAAAGGAGGCGCGGCCGTGCTGAAAAACCGTTTGAAGGAGCGCCGGGCGGCACTGGGGGTCAACCAGCAGGAGCTGGGGCGGATGGCCGGGGTGTCCCGGCAGACCATCAGCCTCATCGAGCGGGGGGACTACTCGCCGTCGGTGACGCTGGCCCTCACCCTGGCGAAAATCTGCGGGGTGACGGTGGAGGATATTTTCATCCTGGAGGAGGAGAACCATGAAAAACAATAACGATACGGTCAGGCAGGAGAACAAAAAGGCCCTGCCGAAATTCATTCTGATCGCGATCCTGAGCCTGGTGTTCGGGGGCGTGCTGGGGTATGCCCTGGTGTCCCTGAACCTGGAGGGCTTTGACGCCGCGTTGGCCGCGGCAGGGCTGTCCTTCACCAACTATGTGGCGCCGTGGCTGATCATCGCCCTGCCCGTGGTGGAGTTTGCCGTCTGCCTGCCCATCTACTTCAGCGCGAAAAAACAGATCGCCGCCTGGGACGGGGAGGACGAGGCGGCCAGCGGCGAGGCGGAGGCCAAGCTCTCCGTATGTATCTGGATCACTGGGCTTGCCACGGTGCTGGCCTTCTTCCTGCTCTCGGCCATGTTCGCCGGCTTCGTGCACAACGCGGGTACGCCCCGGATGATGCCCAAGCCGCTGTTTTTCGGTGGATTGGCCGCGTTCCTGATCGACCTGTTCGCGCCCATGGTGATCCAGCAGAAGCTGGTGGATCTGACCAAAAAGCTCTACCCGGAGAAAAGAGGCTCAGTGTACGACACCAGGTTCCAGAAAAAGTGGTACGAGAGCTGCGACGAGGCGGAGCGGGCCATGATCGGCCAGTGCGCCATGAAAGCGTACCAGAGCATGGTCACGACCTGCCTGGTGCTGTGGGCAGTGTCCGCCCTGGGCGGGGTCTTCTTCGACTGGGGCTTTCTGCCCGCCATGGCGGTGTGCGTGGTGTGGGGCGCGGGGCAGTCGGTGTACTGCTATTGGAGCATCAAGCTGTCCAGGCCCGGCGAGAGGGCCTGACCTGTTTTGAGCCGGTGATTTCTGTTGGAAAGGAGGAGCACCTCATGAATCTCTGCCTGTTTATCATTCTGGCCGGGGCGGCAGTTGGAGCCGTCAAGCTGGGAACCCATAGGACAAAGTGACCACACACATCGCAAGGAGGTAACCCATGAGGACATGTCTCAGGTGCGGCTCGGAAATGCAGGAGGGCTGCACGGTGAAGGTGGAGGGCGCGGGCTACGGCGTGGTGCTGTCCACCCAGGAAAATAAGCTTTTCAGCGGGCGCATCGGAAAGCCCAGGGTGGCCGTCTGCCCCAAGTGCGGCGAGGTGTCCATCTATCTGGACGACGTGGACAAGCTGAAAAACTGAGCACAAAATTCACCGCTCCGCCAGTCCGGCGGGGCGGTTGATTTTTTTGCCGAAATCAGGTAGAATAGAGGTCCAACGGAAAGGGGGCGCGTCCACGTGTCCGCGCTGCTGCTGCCAAACGACATATTGTCCATGTCCGCCCAGGCGGCCCGGCTGCTGGTGGAGTCCGGCGACGGGGACGGCGCGCTGCTGTACCTGGCCCTGCTGGAGTCCGGCGGGGACGGGGAGAGGGCCGCCGCCCTCCTGCGCTGGCAGGAGGGCCGCCTCCAGCCCGCCTGGGACCGCCTGTCCGCCCTGGGCCTGGCCCAGCCCCGCTCCTCCCAGGCCCCGCCGCCCCCCAGGCAGGAGGACCGCCTGCCCGAGTACAGCCGGGAGGAGCTGGCCGCCGCCCAGGAGCGGGAGCCCCAGTTCCAGGGGCTGTGCCGGGAGCTGGAGGGGATGCTGGGCCGGGTGTTCACCGACAACGACCTGAAGTGCCTGTACACCATCTACGACCACCTGGGGTTCTCCCCGGAGGTCATCGTCCTGCTCACCGGCTGGGCCATCCGCCGGGAGCGGCGGGCGAAAAACAACCCCGCCGCCTGCCCCCGGATGCCCCAGGTCCAGCGGGAGGCCTTTCGCTGGAAGCGGCTGGGGGTGGACACCCTGGAGCGGGCGGAGGACTACCTGCGCCGCCAGGAGGGGGTGGACCAGCGGGAGTGGGATATCCTCCAGGCGGTGGGGGTGACCCAGCGCCGCCCCGCCGTGGAAAAGGAGCGGGAGTTCATCTCCGCCTGGGTGGACATGGGGCTGAGCCTCGAGCTCATCCGCCTGGCCTACGAGCGCACGGTGTACCAGAAAAAGGCCATGAGCTGGCCCTATATGAACAAGATCCTGCAATCCTGGCACAAGGCGGGCTACCAGACCCCCGCCCAGGTGGAGGCGGGGGACAGGCCCCCCAGGCGGCAGGGCGCCCCGGCGAAGGCCCAGCCCCAGGGCTTCCAGCCCAGCCAGGAGCGCATTCAGAAAAACAACGACTGGCTGGATCAATTTTTGGAGGAACAGAGCAAAGGAGGCAGGTAGACCATGGGCTATACACCCGATGTGACGCGCCGCGCCCTGGCCCGGCTGGAGCGCCGCCGGGACCTCCGGGACCGCCGCCGCTTCCAGCTCCAGCGGGAGCTGTACGCCCGCCAGCCCCAGCTGCGGGCGGTGGACGCCGCCCTGGGGAAGACCGCGGCGGACCTGGCCCTGCTGGCCGCCGGGGGAAAGCCGGTGGCGGCGGACGGGCCGGAGCTCGCCGCCATCCGCACCCGGAACGAGGAATTACAGGCCCGGCGCGCCCGGCTTATGGAGGAGCTGGGCTATGGCCCCGACGCCCTGGACGGCACCCCCGCCTGCCCCCGCTGCGGGGACACCGGCTGGGCGCAGGGGGGCATGTGCGCCTGCCTGAGGGAGCTGTGCGCCCAGGAGCAGCTCAAGGACCTCACCGCCGCCATGCACCTCACCGAGGACCAGGACTTCGACCGCCTGCGGCTGGACGTGTACAGCGACCGGCCCTGGCAGGGCCAGGACCGCTCCCCCAGGGAGAAGATGCGCCAGGTGGTCCAGGTGTGCGAGGGCTACGCCCGCCAATTCCCCGGCTATCCGCTGCAAAACCTGCTGCTGTCCGGGGACACCGGGCTGGGCAAGACCTACCTGTCCGGCTGCGTCGCCCGGGAGGTGACCCGCCGGGGCTTCTCTGTGGTCTATGACGCCGCCGGCAGTATTTTTGACGCTCTGGCCGCCCGCCGCTTCGCCCGGGAGGCGGAGGAGGAGCGCCAGGGCCGGGACGCCGCCCGCCGCTATTTGGGGTGCGATCTGCTCATTATGGACGATCTGGGCAGCGAGCAGGACCTGCCCTCCGCCCGGTCCAACCTGTACGAGCTGGTGAACAGCCGCCTCCAGGCCGGGCGGCACACCGTCATCTCCTCCAACCTGTCCACCCAGGACATCGGGCTGCGGTACGGCGCCCAGGTCGGCTCCCGGGTGGCGGGGCTGTACCGGGAGCTCACCTTCTACGGGGAGGACCTGCGCCTGTCATAGCGCCCGCCCGCGATCCGTGCGCGTTTGTACCGTTCCAGTGGTGGACCTTTTCCCCCAAACCGGTTATCATAGGGGCACAACCGGAAAGGAGTGGTATTCATGAGCTTAGGAAGCAGTCTGTGCCGGGCCCGGAAAAAGGCCGGGCTGTCCCAGGAGGCGGTGGCGGAAAAGCTGGGGGTGAGCCGCCAGACCATCTCCAAGTGGGAGACGGACGAGACCCTGCCCGACATCCGCCAGTCCAAGCGCCTGGCGGCGCTGTACAAGCTGTCCCTGGACGCGCTCATCGACTTTGACCTGGACGTGCAGGAGGTCCAGGAGGCCATCGAGCGCACCAGCGACGCGGTGGCGGACAAAATCGACTGGACGAAGGCCTGGGGGAAGAAGTATCCCGTCCTGCTGTCCTATCAGGAGGAGGTGGACCCCGCCCCCTATGCCCAGGAGCTGTCCCGGCTGCTGGACCGGCTCAAGGGGGAGCGGGGCTACAGCGAGCTGGACGCCATGCTGGTGCTCAAGGACATCCTGGCCAAGGTGTGGCAGGGGCGGAAAAAGCGGGGCTGAGGTCAGCCCCGCTTGAATTGCTTTTCCAGCTGTTTTTTTGTCAGCTCGATGGCCACCGGCCGGCCGTGGGGGCAGTATTTCACCGCCCCGCTCATCACCAGCCGGGCCACCTCCTCCAGCTCCTGGGCGCCGCTGCGCCAGCCCCCTTTAATCGCCGCCTTGCAGGCCATGGTGTGCAGCAGCTCGTCCCGGGCCGACGCCGGGTCGGCGGAGCCTGTCAGCTTCAGCCGCCTCGCCAGCTCCGTCAGGGCGGGCTCGATGTCCCCGGCATCTAAGTAATCCGGCGCGGAGCGCACCGCCAGGGCGTTTGCCCCGAACTCCTCCACCTCAAAGCCGAACCGGGCCAGCAGCTCGGTCCGCTCCAGCAGCGCGGCCCGCTCCTCCGGGGCGGGGGTGAAGGTGATGGGGGTGAGCAGCTCCTGGACCATGGGGCGGTAGTCCGCCCCCTTGAGCCGGTCGAAATTGGCCCGCTCGTGGGCGGCGTGCTTGTCGATGAGCAGCACCTTGTCCCCCTGCTCCACCATCACATAGGTGTGGAACAGCTCCCCCCGGACCACCCAGGGCTCCTCCTGGGCCTCCGGTTCGGGGGTGGGAGCCTGGGACGCGGGCGTGGAGACGTGCTCTTGTGCCGAAACGGACTTCGCCGGGGGGACGCTTTTTTTCTCCAAAACCGGTTCCGGGGCGGGGGCGGCAATCTTCTCCGGGACAGGACCCGGCGCAGGCCGCTCCGGCTTCACGTTTTCCGGCGCGGGGACCTCCGCCACCTTGGCGGGGGTTTCTTTTTCCTCCGGGGCCGGTTTTTCCGGCAAAGGCTCCACCCACCGGAAGGGGGAATCCTTCTTTTTTCCCGGCTGGGACGGCGGGGCCGGGGGCTCGGGCTGTCTCCCCGGCGTGAACCCCGGCATGGGCTTGAACCGGGAGGCGGGCATGAACTGGGCGCCCGCCAGCTCCCTGGTCCGGTCGTTCAGGGGCAGGGAGGTCTGGTTGGGGGTCACCGTGTCGGCGGCCTTCACCCCGGGCAGCACCGCCTGGGGCCGGGTGCGGTCCCCGCTCAGGGCGGACAGCACCGCGCCGAACACCACGGCGAACACCTCCTGCTCCCGGCGGAACTTCACCTCGGTCTTGGCGGGGTGGACGTTCACGTCCACCTCCGCCGGGCTCACCGTGAGGTGGATGACGCAGCCGGGGAACTTGCCCACCATCTTCTGGTTTTTGTAGGCCTCCTCCACCGCCGCCGTCATCACCCGGCTTTTGATGTACCTGCCGTTGACGAAAAAGTGCTGATATCCCCGGCTCCCCCGGCAGCAGGTGGGCAGGGAGGCGAAGCCCTGGGCGCGCATCCCCTCCCGGGTCCCGTCCACATTCAGGAAGCCCAGGGCGATGTCCCGGCCCATGACGGCGTAGACGGCGCTTTTCAGCTGGCCGTCGCCGGGAGTAAGTAATTCCTGTTTTCCGTCCCGGATGAACTTTACGGAGAGCTCCGGGTGGGACAGGGCCACCCGCTGGACCACGGCGAACACCGCCGCCCCCTCGGCGGCGTCCTTTTTCATGAATTTCAGCCGGGCGGGGGTGTTGAAAAACAGCTCCCGCACACTCATGGTGGTGCCCTGGGGGCAGCCCGCCTCCTCCTGGCCCACCACCTCGCCCGCCTCCACGGTGAGGGAAGTGCCCAGCTCCTCGTCCTCCGTCCGGGTGAGCAGCTCCACCCGGGACACCGCCGAGATGGCCGCCAGGGCCTCCCCCCGGAAGCCCAGGGTACCGATGGCCTCCAGATCGCGCTCGTCGGAGATTTTCGACGTAGCGTGGCGCAGGAAGGCGGTGGAGGCCTGGTCCGCCGGGATGCCGCAGCCGTCGTCGATGACCCGGATGAGGGCCATGCCGCCCCGGCTGATCTCCACCGTCACGGCGGAGGCCCCCGCGTCGATGGCGTTCTCCATCAGCTCCTTCACCACGCTGGCGGGGCGCTCCACCACCTCGCCGGCGGCGATGAGGTCAGCCACATGGGGGTCTAATTGTTTTATCACAGCCATGTTATACCTCGAGTAATATGGTCACCGGGCCGTCGTTCTGGGAGAACACCTGCATATCCGCCCCGAACTCCCCGTGCTCCACCCGGAAGCCCTTCTCCCGGCACTGCTCCATAAATCGCTCGTACAGCGGGATGGCCGTGTCCGGCTTGGCCGCGTGGGAGAACCCCGGGCGGCGGGAGGAGGTGTCGGCGTACAGGGTGAACTGGCTCACCACCAGCAGTGCGCCTCCCACCGCGGCCAGGTTCAGGTTCATCTTCTCGTTCTCGTCCTCAAAGATCCGCAGGCCGCAGATTTTGTCCGCCAGCTTGTCCGCCTGGGCCCCGGTATCGTCGGGGCCCACCCCCAGCAGCACCAGGAAGCCCGTCTCAATGGCCCCGTTCACTTTATTGTCTATCTCCACCCGGGCGTTCTTCACCCGGGTCACAACCGCTCTCATGGGATGTCCTCCTTACCGTCTGTTTCCGTTTTGTCAAAGCTTTGCTGTCATGCCCTATTTCCCCACACAGAACCGCTCGAAGATCCGGGCGGTCACGTCCTCGCTGACGGTGCGGCCCGTCAGCTCCCCCAGGGCGGACATGGCCTGCTCCACGTCGGCCACCACCGCGTCGGGGGGCATCCCGGCGGAAAGGGCCCGCGACCCCCGGCGGACGGCCTCCCGGGCCCGGTTTGCCGCCTCGGCCTGCCGGGCGTTGGTGAGCATCGCCCCGGCCTGGGTCCCCGGCGGCTGGGGGAACAGGGCGGCCACCGCCCGCTCCAGCTGGTCCATGCCCTGGCCGGTGAGGGCGGACACCTCCACCGAGGCGGCCAGCGTGGACCGCTTCCCCCCCGGCGGGGCGGGGCCGTCGTCCCAACCGACGACGCAGCCCACCGCGTGGCTGTTCTGGGGCAGGTCCCGCTTGGACCACACGAAAATCCAGGGCTTGCCGGCCGCCGCCGCCATGCGCAGCACCTCCAGGTCCTCCTTCTCCGGCGGCCTTGTGCCGTCCACCACCGCGAAGATCAGCTCGGCCCGCTCCATGGCCGCCCGGGAGCGCTCCACCCCCAGCCGCTCCACCGCGTCCTGGGTCTCCCGCAGGCCCGCCGTGTCGATGAGCCGCAGCACCACCCCGCCAAAGCCCACCCGCTCCTCCACCGTGTCCCGGGTGGTGCCGGGGATGTCGGTGACGATGGCCCGCTCGTAGCCCAGCAGGGCGTTGAACAGGGTGGACTTGCCCGCGTTGGGCCGCCCCACGATGGCGCAGGGCACCCCCTCGTTGAGCAGCCGCCCCCGGCGGTAGGTGGCGGCCAGGGCGTCCAGCTCTTCCGCCGCCCGGTCCAGCGCCCCGGCCAGCTCCTCCGCCTGAAAGGGCTCGATGTCCTCGTCCGGGTAATCCAGCACCGCGTGGAAGTGGGCGCACAGGTCGGCCAGATCCCGATAGACCCCCTCCACCGCCTGGGCCAGCGCCCCGCCCAGCTGGCCCGCCGCCTGGCGTACCGCCTGGGGGGTCTCCGCGTGGATGAGGTCGGCCACCGCCTCCGTCCGGGTCAGGTCCAGCTTTCCATTCAAAAACGCCCGCCGGGTGAACTCCCCCGGTCCGGCCTGCCGCGCCCCGGCGGCAAACAGCGCCTCCAGCCCCAGTGAAAGCACCGCGGGGGAGCCGTGGCACTGAAGCTCGGCGGTGTCCTCCCCGGTGTAGCTGTTGGGGGCGCGGGACACGGCGCACAGGCAGTGGTCGATCACCGCCCCCTCCCGGTCCCGCAGCGCCCCGTATACCAGCGTCCGGTCGGGCCGCTCCCCCATGGGCCCGCCGTGAAAGGGGGCAAACACCGCCTCCACCGCCGCGACGGCCCCCGGCCCGGACAGCCGCAGGATGCCGATGGCGCAGGGGACCATGGGGGTGGCAATGGCGGCAATGGTGTCAGTCATCATGGATTCACCTCACAGGTCATCTTACCACACCCCGCCCCAAAAATCCATCGCTTTTCTCCGCGCGGGGGAGGCCCCGCCCCCCGGCCCATAATTGGTCCCCGGACGGGGCATCCTGTAGGTGGATCACCACCTTGCGGGCGGGCGTATTTCGTGGTATTATGGTCCTATATCCCGTCGGGCAGAAAACCGCCCCCGCACGGGGCGGGGGCCGGTCTCCTATTCCAGCTCCAATTCCAGGTGGGGGTTCTCCTCCGCCGCGTCCTTCAGCACCCGCAGCAGCCGCCTGCCAAAGGCGGTCTCCTCCACGTCCCGCCGCCCCTCCACCACCAGGCGCGCCGCGCACCCCGGCTGGGTCAGGCAGTCGTAGAGGGCGTCCAGATTGCGCCCCCACCAGTCGGGCAGCTCCATCGCCTCTCCCAGCAGCTCCATGGCCGTCTCCCTGCGGCGCAGCAGGGCGCCGCTCAATCTCACCGTCTCCATGTCAAGGCTCCCCATAGAGCAGCTCAAAGCTCTCATAGTGGTCCCCCGTGTAATAGACCAGCCCGTCGTTGGAGAACACCACCCGCTTGGCCCCCCGGGAGGAGGTCCCCACGGTGCCGATGTCGCACTCGGTATAGGCGCGCCCCTGCTTTTCCGGCAGCAGGCCCTCATAGTTGCCAAACCGGCCGCCGCCGATGGCCCTCCCCTCTCCGGCGTAGCGCTCCACGCTCCCGCCGCTCCAACCCAGGGCCTCCGCCTCCCGCTTGGTGAGGTAGTTGCCCGGCAGATGGCCGTAGAGGTGGATGTACAGCGCCACCTCCTCCTTGGAGCTGTACCAGCCGTCCTCGCTGAGGGTGGGGGAGGCCTCCGGGCTCTCCGACCGCGCCTGGGAGGGGGCGGGGGGCGGGGTCTCCGGCGCGGCGGAGGGCTTTTGGGCGTCGCTGTGCGCCGGGGCGGAGGGCTCCTCCAGCGCCGGGGCGCTGGGGGCGGCGGAGGGCAGGCCCGCCGCCGGGCCGCCGCAGGCGGACAGGGCCAGCGCCCAGACCAGGGCCAGCGCCAGCGCGGCAAAACGTTTCCACATGGTCCATCACCTCAGTAAGCTTTGTTTCGTACGTATTATCATACGATACGCCGCCCGGCCTGTCAATACAGCGGGCGGTCCACAAATCATAAAACAGGAGGGAACCAGCGATGATCATGATGCAGGGAAAGGGCGTCTCCAAGGGCGTGGTGAAGGGCCCCATCTACTTCTACCAGCGCTCGCGGCCCCAGGCCGTCCAGGCCCCCGCCGCCGGCCTGGAGGAGGAGCGGCGCCGCCTGGAGGAGGCCAAGGAGAAATCCATGGAGCAGCTCAGCGCCCTGGCGGACAAAGCCCGGGAGGAGGCGGGGGACGAGGCCGCCATGCTCTTTGAGACCCACGCCATGTTCGTGGAGGACGAGGATTTCCGCGACTGCATGAACGCCGCCCTGGAGGAGGGCTGCACCGCCGAGCAGGCGGTGGAGACGGCTGGGGAGCAGTTCGCCGCCATGCTGGCCGCCATGGACGACGCCTACATGCAGGCCCGTGCGGCGGATATCAAGGACGTAGCGAGGCGCGTTTTGAACAACCTGCTGGGCGTGGTGGAGGGGGGCATCGACTCCGACGAGCCGGTGATTTTGGCCGCCGACGATCTGGCCCCCTCTGAGACGCTCCAGCTGGACAAGAGCAAGATCCTGGGCTTCATCACCCAGGGCGGCTCCGGCAACAGCCATACCGCCATTTTGGCCCGCACCATGGGCATACCGGCCATCTGCGGGCTGGGGAACCAGCTCAAGGCCGAGCTGAACGGGCGCACGGCATACATCGACGGCGAGACGGGCCAGATCGCCATCGAGCCGGACGACATCACCCTGGCGGCCTTTCAGGCCAAGCTGGAAAAGCAGGAGGAGCTGAAGGTCCTC
>ERZ808028.1666-NODE-1666-length-12550-cov-4.787701_pt1 | contig 12550 bp, 12 predicted proteins | sample MGYA00380184_ERZ808028 | MGnify/ENA primary metagenome ERZ808028 (study PRJEB31490, sample SAMN06133397) | mouse gut metagenome | isolation source: J8_1 | host: mice | place: China: Chengdu | collected 2015-05 ...
ATGAGTGGAAGACCCCGCAGTGAGCTTGCGAGCGAGGCGGCTTCCGCCATGCCCCAGGAAAGCGTCCGTCAAATTTAATTGAAAAAATGTGTCTTTTTCTTTGTCTTACTTTCGTAGGTCAGTTCCCTTTAGCGCGATGCCTTTTTTATTACGATTCTTTAATTAATGTAGCTGTGCACATATATTTGCCAGCAGTTCAGTCGTTGAAACCGTTGTATCACCGCCACCTTGTGCGAAGCTATCGTTACCGCCACCCTTGCCGTTAATGGCTGTAAGTGCTTGTTTTAAGACATCATTGGCACTTTTTGCTACGGCCGTTTCTTTCCCTTTTGCAATAACGATTTGTGTTTTCGTACCATCAGCGGATACGAGTGCTACTGTTTTGTCAGTATGCTCGTTTGTTAGTGTACGCGCAATTTTTTGGAGTTGCTGCATTGAGTAATCATCAAATGTTGTCGCAATGACAATGTCGTCTGTTGCTGCTAATTGAGCGATTTCAATGTCGAGTAATTGCTCGCGTGCTTGTGCCAATTGCTTTTCAAGCTTTTTATTCGTTTCAAGTAAGCCCTCGATACCAGTCGCAATCTCGCTCTCTGGACGACTTACGAGCTTCGCTGCTTGTGCCATAACGTCTTTACGCATTGTCATATTTTCACGTAGGCGTTCGCCACACATAAAGTGCACACGCGTTTGTTTTTTCTGACGCTCAGTTGATAAAATTTTAATCATTGCGACCTCGCCAGTTGTGCGTGGATGCGTACCGCCGCAGCCGTTATAGTCAAAGTCTGGGATGATGACAAGACGTACATCGTCAGTGAATTTTAATTGCTTACGAAGCGGATAACTTGCAGCCTCTTCTGCCGTTACCCATTTCGTTTCGATTGGACGGTTTTCAAGCACAATTTCATTTGCGCGGTCCTCTGCCTGTTGTAGTTGTGCAGGCGTCACATGTTCTGTGTCTAAATCAATCGTAATCGTGCCAGAGCCTAAATGAAATGACACCGTTTGATAATCAAATAACTCAACGAATGCGGCCGTTAAAATATGCTGTCCCGCATGCTGTTGCATATGATCAAAGCGTACCGCCCAGTCGAGTTGACCATGAACCATACCGCTAAGTTCGGCGTCTACATAATGACGGATTTCGCCGTCAATTTTTTGAACATCTATGACACGTACATCATTGAGTGTCCCGATATCTGCCGGCTGACCGCCACCTTCTGGATAAAAGGCTGTATTGTCTAAGACGACATAGAAGCCTTGGTCGTCTGTCCCTGTGTGAAGAATGTTTGCGTCAAATGCTTGTATGTACGCATCTTTGTAATAAAATAAATCGTGCATGAAAAAACGCCTCCTTTTCGTGTTATTTCTATTGTACCGAATTTTATCGAAAGAAAAATAGTGGTCAAAACTTTACTAATTGAAAATATTCGTTATCATAAAGAGTGAACTAGTATTAAAGGAGCTTAAAGAATGAACATTCTCGCATATATGATGGAAGAAATTAAAGACCCAACAAACATTTTGGAAGGTCAACGCTTCGAATTTTTATTAGATATCGAAGTAGACGAAGAAGATGAACTTTATACTGAAGGTGGCATCGACCTACGTGTTATCGTGTCAAAAAATGACGATGACATTAAAATCGAAAATTATTTCTTCATTCAAAAATCAGACCAAAAAGTACTTGAATTTGGTTTAGAAGACGATGAAGAAGCAGAAGTGTTGGCATTTGTTAAGCAACATATTCTAGCTGGAGAGTAATCACGAGGGAGGGGCTATGACAATCGTCAAGCCTCCTCTTTTTTAATGAAAGGGGGAATAAATATGTCGGCTTATATGCAGCCGCTTTATTCTGCTTCGATTGCCTTTGTGTTATTAGGCTTCGTATTATGGATTCCTTGGATGATACATACGTATCGCAAACACGGCTTTTTCTCATTATCCCAAACGTTATTATCATTTTCATTTGTTTTTTATATGATATCAGCGTTATTTTTAGTACTACTACCACTGCCTGACACGCGCAATACGTGTGCGATGCAAAATCCCAATACCCAGCATTATTCGCTGATGCCATTCCGTTTTATTGCGGATACATTAAGTGGGGGCTGGTTTGATATTAAACGGCCCGCAACGTATATGCTCGTCTTTAAACAACCGGCATTTTATCAAGCATTCTTTAACTTCATTTTATTAATGCCACTTGGCGTTTACTTACGTTATTTCTTAACGCATAAAAAATTATGGTGGAAAGCGGCGATCATTGCTTTCTTCGTGACATTATTCTATGAAGTAACACAAATTACCGGCATTTATGGTATTTACAACTGCGCATACCGTATTTTTGATGTTGATGATTTAATGTTAAATACAATGGGCGGCATTTTAGGCTTCTTCTTAGCACCAGCGGCTCTTGCGATTTTCCCATCAAAAGAACGCATTGATGCGCGCGCGAAATATTTATTAGAGCGCGATGAAGTGAAAGCCATGTCCGTATTGCTTGCGATTGCGATTGATATTTTCTTAGTAGATATTATTCGTCAAATTATTTTACACTTCACGAATCAAAATGAAGTAACATCGTTTATCGTGTTCTCGGTCGTATCATTCCTTTGGATGTGCGTCGTACCAATTCTTTGGAATGGTCGCACAGTTGGTACCGCCATTATGCGCTTCCGCTACGATAGTAAGTTATCGAAGAAAACGACGATTTCACGTTTAATTAAACGGTATGCCGCTTTTTATATGGCGTACTTTACGCTTGCGATAGTAGGTGTATTAAATAATGTCGAAGTAACGATGGCTTCACCTTACTACAAAGCATCTGTCTTTTTAGCATTCGGCTCTGCGGTATTAACGGCGATTTTAATGGTTGTACTCTTTATCCACATTATGCTTGTCGTATTTGGTAAAGGAAAACGTCGCTTCTTCTTTGACGAATCTGCAGATCTGTATACAACACGTAAAAAATAATGATTAAGACGTTCCTTACAAAAAGGGGCGTCTTTTTTTGTGGAATTAAGGTTGTTGTAAGGTTGGCATAAACCAGCTGTAAGGAGCCTCGTTTATAGTAAGAGTATGAACAATGATGAAAGAGGGATGGCATATGACATTATTAGATGTAGCACATATACAAAAAAAGTTTGGTAAAGGACAAAATGAAGTTACTGCGCTGAACGACGTTACATTTTCAATCGACAAGGGTGAATTTGTTGGTATTATGGGGCCAAGTGGAGCAGGAAAATCAACACTGCTTAATTTATTAGCAACGATTGATACACCAACTGAGGGCTCGATTATTATGAATAATTTAAATTTACATGCGATGAGTGAAAATGAGTTGGCGGATTTTCGTCGTGATCATCTCGGCTTTATTTTTCAGGACTATAACTTACTTGATTCACTGACGGTGAAAGAAAATATTTTACTACCACTCGCTATAGCGAAAGTGAAGGCGAGTGAAATTAATCAGCGCGTCCAGGACATCGCGAATTTATTTGGTATCGCAAATCTACTCGGAAAATATCCCGTGCAAATTTCAGGTGGACAGAAGCAGCGTACGGCAGCAGCACGTGCACTTGTGACAGAGCCTTCGATGATTTTAGCGGATGAACCAACCGGCGCACTGGATTCAAAATCAGCGACCGATTTACTCGAAAGTCTGCAGCATCTAAATGAAGCAAAACAATCAACGATTATGATGGTGACACATGATGCCTTTGCGGCTAGCTTTTGTGAGCGTATTTTATTTATTCAAGACGGTGCGTTATCAACAGAACTTCATAAGGCGGGGAAAACACGAAAGGAATTTTTCCAAGAGATTTTAAGCACAGTCGCAACATTTGGAGGTGGCACGCATGACGTTATTTAGCATCGCTAAAAAGAATGTTGCGCGTAACTTCTCGCAGTACTTTCTCTATATCGCATCGATGGTTTTTTCGATTGTTATTTACTGCACGTTTGTGACATTAAAATATAGCGACACCATTGAACGCGAAATTGAAAGTTCACAAAAAATCGGCTCACTTATGAGTGGCGCAGCATTTGTATTAATCTTTTTTGTCGCGATTTTCATTTTTTACTGCAATGCCTTTTTTATGAAGAAGCGAAAAAAAGAAGTGGCACTCTATGCATTACTCGGCGTTCGAAAACGCCAAATCGGCTTTATGCTATTTTTTGAAAACTTATTACTTGGCGCTGTATCATTGCTTGCGGGTATCATTATCGGCTTTCTGGCATCAAAAGGACTGTTGTCGATTTTAATTCGATTAATGGGCTATGATGTTGCGGCACCGTTTGCCTTTTCATGGCAGGCAGTAATGAATACAGTCATCATCTTTATGATTATTTTTCTTGTGACGTCACTGCAAGGCTACCGCGTCATTTATCAATTTAAATTGATTGATCTATTCCATGCTTCTGCAAAAGGAGAGGCTGTTACAAAGCCCAATCCAGTCATCGCAGCTATTGGCGTCTTTTTAGTTGGACTTGGTTACTTCCTTGCGCTACAAGATATGACGAGTAAAATTTGGCAGGTGCTCGGCTTCTTAGTAACCCCAATGGTTATTTTATTCGCAACGATTATTGGAACGTATTTATTGTTTCATAGCTTTACAGGAACGATGTTAAAATGGCTGAAAAAATCCGAAAAATGGCTATGGCGCGATCTGCGTGTGCTAACCATTTCACAGCTATTACATCGTGTGAAGGCACATGCGACGACACTTACGCTCATTGCAATTTTAAGCGCAACTACGATTACAGCGGGTGGTGCGGTCTTTGGCTTGTATTACAATATTTCATCAACTGTTAAACAAATGGATCCAAACACGTATATGTTTGTCGAACAGGACGAGGCGACAACGAAAAAAATCAATCGTATCGTTGGGGATGCGGATTATAACCGCGTTGTCGAAACAATTGAACAAAACTTCACCTATAACGACGAGAAGATGGCGTATACATTACTATCAGAAAGTGAGTACAATCGTTTAGCGAATGTACAACAGCGTGATGAAATTCATGTGAAGGGTCATCAATTTTATGCGCTTGATGCGGCATATGATGAACGTTTTTCACCGAGCTATACGAATATGACGCTACAAACGAAGCAAGAAGATTTTAAAGTCATCGATTACAAACCGTATAATGTGCTGAACTCAGCGCTTGCGTACTCAACGATGGTTGTGTCTGATGACGTATATGACACATTTGCTGCAAAAAAATCAGCAAAACTTCAACATTTCCGTGTCGTCATCGACCCAGATGCGACAAAGGCTGATGCGAAAAAAGTGGCGACAATACTTCCAGAAGATGCACAGTTAAGCAGTCAGCCGGCAGATATGCAGGCAAATTTTGAAAGCATGGGGGTGCTACTATTTATCGGTAGCTTCTTAGGGCTTGTATTCCTCGCTGCAACGGGCAGCATCATTTACTTTAAAATGTTGACAGAGGCAGAAGAGGACAAAGTAAAATATGTGATGCTTCATAAAATGGGGGTATCAATGAAGGCCATGCGTCGCTCGATTGCAGGACAAAATGTTGTGATTTTCTTCGTACCATTACTTATCGGTATTCTTCACAGTGCAGTCGCACTAAAGGCATTTTCGAGTCTACTAAGTATGAATTTAATTATCCCAGTATGCATGTGGATGCTCGCGTACACAATGATTTATGCGTTATTCTATGTATTAACGGTATGGTCGTATACAAAAATGATAAAACAAACAATTCAAACGGAGGGTGTATAATATGAAAAAATTTCTACTAACAATCGCGATTTTATTTGTCGTTTGCCTTGGTGCGCTCTATGCACTTATGACAATTGACTTTAATCGTATGAATGCAGATCACTACTATTTACAAATTACGCAGGACGGGGAAGTATCGGAATCTCGTGCCTCAGACGGTAAAGTGTATAAGGATTATAATTACAAACTACCAGCCTACAATGAAGATGGCAAAGAACGTGAGCTTGAGTTTATGGCACAGAAAAATTTACGCAAAGATGCGTATTTAAAAATGTATGTGAAAAAAGATGGCGTATCGTCGTATGATGAAGTGAAGTTTGAGGAAATTCCTGAAAAAGCACAGGCTAAATTGAAGTAATGGAAGGAGGTTGCGAAAATGCAGCCTCTTTTTTAAATTTAATAAGAATATATGGCGGCTCTATGGCAAAAATCAAATTTACATGATGTGCTTTGTTGTTCATAGTTGCATTGCTAAATGAATGTATGTAAAAATCGAAGAAACGACAAAATAAGATTGGAGTATTCTAGTGATTGAAGAGTTGATTTTATCGTTAATCATGATGTTTAAAAGTCTCGGCTATTTTGGCGTGCTATTAGCATTATGCTTTGAATTTATTCCAGCAGAAATTGTGCTACCACTTGCAGGCTTTTGGATCGCAAATGGCGAGTTTAATTATATCGGCATGGTACTAGCAGGGACAGTCGGGGGGACGCTTGGACCGCTGACATTGTATGCGCTTGGACGCTACGGTGGCCGCCCGCTCGTTGTGAAGTACGGCAAATATTTTTTAATTAATGAACGACAAGTAGATGCAGCAGACCGCTTCTTTGATAAATACGGTGCTGGTGTGGCATTCTTTGCGCGCTTTTTACCAATCGTGCGTACAGCGATTTCCGTACCATGTGGCATGACAAAAATGAGTGTTTGGAAGTTTTCGATTTATACGTTTTCTGCGATGCTACCAATTACAGCGCTCTATATTTATTTAGGGATGAAGCTTGGTGAAAACTGGGAGCAGGCGAGTGCATTATTCTCTGAATATATGACACCTGTCATTATTGTCATTGTTATCGGCATTGTGATTTATGCAGGTATTAAATTGTATCAAAAGAAACGTCAAAAAGATGCGAATTTAATTCAAGTAAAAGAGCGTGATTAAGAAAAAGAGGCTATGACATACGTGTAAAAAATCTCTCCTATGAGCATAAGAAAAACCGGAATCGTGCTGTGGTGCGGTTCCGGTTTTTCGTTGCGAACGCTAAAAAAATGACATGTTTTGTCCCAGCCTATTTTTTAAGGAAGTAACACAAAAATGGTCGTCCCTTTACCTCGTTCACTGCGGAGTACAACGCGACCACCATGTGCCTCGACAATATCACGCGCAATCGCCGTCCCAAGTCCGGTACCACGTGTATTTGTCGTATTCGTACCACGGTAATAGCGTTCGAAAATATTATTCAGCTCATCTTCAGGGATGCCTTTACCTGTATCTTGAATCATTATGCAGGCACGCATTGTGGATAACTTTTCATCGTCTAAAATTTCCTGTGGATAACTTTTTGAAACACTTACAGTTACATTGACCGCTTCATCATTGTGGATAAATGCATTATCAATAAAGTTTAATAATGCACGTTTCATCAGCTTTTGGTCAATCATTGTCATAATCACGTCATCCGCTACTTGATAATCAACTGAGCGCGCCACAAATGCCTCATCATTTAATACATCAATGACGATTTCACGACTAAAGGGTACGAGATTCGTTTCCTTTAATTGAAGCGGCAGGGCATTATTACGTAGCTTCATTGTTAAATTCAAATCATCGAGTAGCTCTTTCATATAATGCGATTTTTGCGTAATAATCTGGCTGTATTCAGCGACCTCTTCAGGTGTATTGGCATATTCAAGTAGCTCTGCATAACCTTGAATGGATGCAAGGGGCGTTTTTAGGTCATGTGAAATATTACTAATCCATTCATCACGCATTTTCTCGTGCTGCTGTTGTGCTTTTTCATACATATCTAGCGTATTTGATAGCTCATTCATATTATCAAAAACTTCCTTATAAACACTGCTTTTCACTGGCATTTGTGTGAAGTTACGTTTGCGTAAAGTACTAATACCCTCGATTAATTGATGCAGTGGTTTTGTGAGCTTTTGACCGAAAAAGACGCCAATCAAGAGTGCAATTAAAATATCGACAAATAAAAAGATGAGTAAGTAACGCCCAATTATGAGCGCGGCGGTTTGAATATCAAACGTAAAAACGCTACGCTGAACGTTTGAATTTTTAATACCAACAAAATAGCTTTGTCCCTTTTTTGTTTCACTAATATAAAGTGTCGTATCTGCGACAATGCGGTTTTTATAGTTATTAATTAATGCATTCGGACTGTAATGCTTTGGAAATTCCTTGGCAACCCGGTAGCGATAAATTTCATTACCATTATTATCAAGTACTTGTAGCCAGGCGTTTCGTTCATCAAGACGTTTTTTCCCTGCTGGTGAGAGAGAAATGGTTTCATTGCTACCAGAAATTTCTTTCGCTAGCTGACGCGTAAATTGCTCTGGTGTATTTTTGAATTGTTCTTGTGTGGCCTGATACCAAATAAGACTAATGCCAATAATCGTATTTACAACAAGGACGATAATGACGATGATAATGGTCGATAATAAAAAGCGACTCGCAATTTTCCAGCGCATCGTATCAGCTCCCTTGCATGAATTTATAACCAAGACCTTTTACGGTAATAATATGCTGCGGCTTTGAGGGCTCATCCTCGATTTTTTCACGCAGACGACGAATATGGACCATCATTGTATTGTCAGAGCCAAAAAAGTTTTCACCCCACACACGTTCAAATAAGGTTTCCTTACTTAAAATTTGATTTGGGTGATGCATAAATAATGCCATCAAGCCCATTTCTTTAGCGGTTAAATCGAGTGCACGATTATTTTTCGTCACACACGTTTCAGCGGCATCCATCGTGAAGGGTCCTACCTGAATGACTTGTGGCTCTTGCTCACGATAGCCGAGTCGGCGTAGATGTGCCTTCACACGGTAAGCGACCTCTTTTGGGCTAAAAGGCTTTGTAATATAATCATCGCCGCCAATTGCAAGTCCGAGTAATTTATCAACTTCCTCATCTTTTGCAGACATGAATAAAATCGGAATATTGGATTCTTCGCGTACTTTTTTGCATAGCTCATACCCTTCGCCGTCTGGTAACATAATATCGAGCAGCATGAGAGAGGGACCTGCCTGCTTAAATTGTGTATAGCCCTCTGCTACCGAGCTTGCTGTGACGGTATGAGGCATGCCTTCTTTATGTAAAACACGTTCAAGTAATGATGCAATTTCAGGTTCATCCTCAACAATTAAAATCGTATGCTCTGTCATCGTAATCCCACCTTTTTCTTCAGTATAGAGAAAGCGCCAAAAAAAATGAAACCTTTTGATAGATTTCGGGGTAAAGAATAATAACAACATGAATGGGGGAATTAGATGTTTAAGAAAATGGCTTCAGATGCGTTAGGTTTATCAGATATTGGGATTGTCGTACCAAGAGAGGATTTCGATAAAACGGAATCAGATGATTTTGTAAAACATGAAAAACAGGAAAAAATCTATTTTCTAATTAAAACAAAATCCGATGAGTACTGCTTCACGAACCTAGCATTAATTCACGTTGATGGTACGAGTGCGATGAGTAAAAAGCGTACCCTTCGTCGCTATGACTATGAGACAACAACCTTTACAGATGTGACACTTGAAACAGCCGGTACAATTGATTTAGATGTAGAAATTAAATTTACTGTAGCGGGTGTGCCGGTGTCGATCGACATTCATAAAAAATTCGATACAGAAATTAAAGATTTATATAAAGCATTACATGAGATTTCAACAATCATGTATAATAACACGATTAAAATGGAATACGCACAGCAGAGTTTAAATTTAGCGGCTTCTGCGGTAGGGCGTAACAGCTCTGCGGGTACGGTGACGCCTTCGCAGTCATTTGAGCAAATTACACGCTTTTCAAATAGCTGGTTAGTCGAGCATAAGAAGGAATACAAACGCGTGGATTACGGCGATGTGTTTGAGTTGTACATTAATCAATAACCTAAAAAAAGAAGGCATCGTGCCAACGCGCGATGCCTTCTTTTTTATGATTCTATCGGTGTTTTTTTCTCGTAACTAAAGATGGCGATGATGCCATAAAGCAAGATAAATAAAATGATGAGACCCGGCCATTCAATCGAAATGCGATCAAAGTAGGGCAAAACAAACCGATGGAAAAGGCCAATTGAAATGACCATTTGTACGATAATACTTAAAAGATCCACAAGTGTCGTAATTTGAATCTTAAATGCTGCAAGAATAAATAACGTTAAAAAATCGAGTGCAAATACTAAAATTACAAGTAATAAAATAAATCCGCCAAAATAAGTTAGATCATGCCAAAAAGATTCGAATAAATCGATATGGGCAAAATCAAATTTTGCAAGAATGTTGTAGAGACCGAACATTACGAATAACGGAATGAATACGATCGCGCCAACAAATAATACGAGCCCTAGTAAAATAATGACTAGTGCCGACCAACCATTTAGACGAATTTTGAAATTTTTGTTCTTCAATGTAAAATCCCTTCTCATATGTAAATGTCCCAGTTGTTAGTGCAATAATTTCTATTATAGAACAGACTTCAAAACATTGCACATTTGAGATTTAGCTTAGCATGTTTTTTCTTTAGCTGAGAATACCTAAAATTAGGCTATCTCAACGTATAAAAATTTGAGCGAACAATGAACCATTCAACAATTGGGGTGAAATACGTTATAGTTAGAACAACTAAAATGAAATGGTGGAGAATATGAAAAGCTTTTATCAATGGAGTGTCATTTGTTTTTTAGCGGTTTGTAGTGTGTTCTTTATGACATCACAAGCAAGCGCAAAGGAACAGACGGCCATTGTGATATATAATGATGCAACAGGATTAGCGAACATTCAACAGAACCATAGAGGGATAGAGAATCATTATGAAAACTTAAAGACAGTTGAAGGTGATTTTACAGCAACACAGCTGAAACAATTGAAGAAAGATCCACATATTGCGCTTGTCGAAACACGTGACATTGAGCTTAGCACACTTAGTGAGGATATCCCTTGGAATTTAGCATTATTAAATACTACATATGCATGGAGTCATGATTTAACAGCGGGAAATGTGAAAGTGGGGATGCTCGATACAGGAGTCAACTGGCAAGCAGGCTTAGAAAAAGTGCATCGTATCACACTCGTTGATAGTGATGCATACCGAGATATTCGAAATCATGGTACGATGGTCGCAAATATTTTAGCCTCAACGAATGAATACCTACCGGGCATTGCACCGAATATGGATTTATATAGTATAAAGATTTTTGATGATGACAATGAAGCCTCTGTATCTGATTTTTTAGCAGGTATTGATTGGGCGATTGATAATGACTTAGACGTATTGAATATGTCGCTTGGCACAAAAAAGGATTATCAATTGCTACATAATGCGGTACAAGCTGCTGAAAAAGCAGGCATCACGATGGTCGCTGCGGCTGGGAATGACTATTCGAAAAAACCCATTAATTATCCCGCAGCCTATAAGGAAGTTATCGCAGTCGGCGCAATTAATAAGGAAAAAGAACATGCTGATTTTTCAAATAGAGGTAAGGAACTCGAATTTGTTGCACCAGGTGAAAAAATACCGAGCCTAACAAATAAATTGTATAGTGGTACATCTTTTGCGGTACCACATGTCACGGCGAGAATCGCAACACTCAAGCAGCAGTATCCTACATGGTCGACAGCAAAACTTCGTAGCTATTTACGTAATCATACCGAGGATTTAGGGAGTGCCGGGCGAGATAATCTATATGGCTACGGACTTATCTCGTATACATTACAAGCACCTCAACCCCTTAGCACATTAAAGACCGATTATATCGGAAAAAATGAGGTGCGTATTCAGTACAGTATGCCGAAAAATGTCACGGTGCCGATTGCTAAATATGCGCTATATGTTGATAGGAAACGTGTGAAAACAACAACAAATACGACGTATAGGATTACGAAGCTTAAAACGAATTCTAAGCATAAAATCGAAGTGATACCGGTAAGTACGGCAGGTAAGAAGGCAAAGAAGGCAAAAGCCATCGTTGTACGCACCGCAAAAAAAACCGCTTCTAAGGAATACCTCAATCGTCATAAAAAATCGGTGCAGTCGTTATTTTCGAATTTAGCAAAAGCAGATATGCGCGATGATTATTCAAAGCTATATAGTTTAAGCGATGAATTAAGTCAATCGAAGCGTAAAAAAATGCGTACTGCCGCTACGAAAAAACATGCCGTTGTTTTATCAAAGGATAAAACGACGGCATCGTTTGTGAACGTGAGTAATTTGAATAAAATGCCTGCAAAGGGATATAGCGATATTAAATTTTCGACGGCATTAAAATCGGTTAAATCATCGAGCTATCAATTGAAACGAAGCGGGGCAACCGTATCTGGCTATAAGGTCAGTAAAGTTGATAGTAAGACACTTCGCTTAAAGCTACCAGCGAATGCGAAGCCCGGGCGCTATGCCTTCGTGCTCGAACGTAATAACGTAAAAACGACGAAAAACAAAATGATTGATAAGCATATCATCGTTTATTTTGAACTTTAAAATACATCCCTTAACATTCTTCTAGAAGCAGCGCAGGCGCATCCATTTATTTTTTAATAAAAAAACACGTTCAAAAATGATACTTT
>ERZ808028.1668-NODE-1668-length-12544-cov-10.680436_pt1 | contig 12544 bp, 16 predicted proteins | sample MGYA00380184_ERZ808028 | MGnify/ENA primary metagenome ERZ808028 (study PRJEB31490, sample SAMN06133397) | mouse gut metagenome | isolation source: J8_1 | host: mice | place: China: Chengdu | collected 2015-05 ...
ACGGTTCTATCAAGACAGAATATGCAAAAGAGCTTTCCGAGCTTTTACCGCTTATTAATTTCTGGCTCATGCCGTCGGTATTTCCTGCAACAGAGGAGGAACTGCATCATAAATACCACTTCGTAATGAAAGTATTAGACCATATGGGACTGCCGCTTTTTGATGATGAAATCGTGTCATTCACAGAAAAATTTATCAATGATATTTCAGAAACACCCTGCGGGCATACCTCTATGCCAGAAAATGCAGGCAAAATCAAGGAAAAGGGAGGAAATGAGCCATGACACAAAAATTATTCACTAAGAACTTTATGCTTCTTATTTTAGGGCAGCTAACCTCTTTATTTGGCAATTTTATATTGAAACTTGCCTTGTCCATGTATGTACTGGAAGTGACTGGTTCAGCCGCCATATTTGCAGGGATTTTGTCTGCCGCAACAATCCCGACCATTATTTTGTCACCTTTGGGCGGCATTCTTGCAGACAGGGCGAACAGGAGGAATATTATGGTGGCATTAGACGCATTAACGGGCATATCCGTTTTGTGTGCTGCATTATTTTTGTCTGAAAGTAATGCACTTGCCGTAATCAGTACGCTGCTTATCATACTTTCTGTTCTGGGTGCGTTTGAAACGCCAACGGTTCAGGCGTGTATTCCGACTATGTTGCAAGGCGACAATATTATGAAAGGAAATGCTGTTGTTAATCAAGTGGCTTCTTTGTCCTATTTAGTCGCTCCGATGCTAGGCGGTGTGCTGTATGCGATGCTAGGCTTAAAGCCTGTCATGTATGCAAGTGTCGGCTGTTTCTTTATCACAGCCTTATTTGAATGTTTCATAAAACTGAATTATCAGCGTTCAGAGGGAACAGGCGGTGTGCTGTCGGTTGTGAAGCAGGATTTCTTATCGAGTATGCAGTACATAGCAAAAGAACAGACAAGCATATCAAAGATGTTACTTTTGACCGCATTTTCAAGATTTTTTGTGATGGGTATCACCATAGTCGGTCTGCCTTATATTGTGCGTACTGTCCTCAGTTTGAATGCACAGTATTATGGGGCGGCGGAGAGTGCATTGGCAGTTGCTACAATTTTAGGAAGTGTTGCTGCAGGACTTCTTACAGGAAAATTGAAGATACATAGGTTATCTATCCTGCTTGCTTCTATGGGTGTTTTTATAATTCCTGTTGGGATTGCTTTTCTTTGCCCAGTCAGCCCCATAATAAAATATGCTGTCACCATTGTTTCGCTTTGTGGTATGCAGATTGCAATCAGTATTTTTTCGATTTTTGCGGTTTCCCTTATACAGCAAAAAACGCCTAATCACTTAATCGGAAAAGTAATGGCTTACACATCTGCAATTACATTGTGTGTTCAGCCCATAGGACAAATGGTGTACGGTTTTCTGTTTGACAGTTTTAGAAATGCGATTTATTTATGTTTCATTCCAACTGGCATAATTGTATGTGTTGTCGGACTGTCTGCAATGGGCTTTTTTAAGAATATGGAAAAAGAACAACAGGAGGTATCAGCATGAAGCAGGAAAAATGGTTATTGTGTCCCGTATGTGGGAACAAGACGAGATTAAAATTGCGTGAAGATACGGTACTTGAGAAATTTCCTTTATTTTGCCCAAAATGTAAGCAAGAAACTCTTATAAATGTCCGACAAATGAATATGTCTGTTATCAGAGAGCCAGACGCAAAGACGCAGAGCCGATGAATTTGTGAGATAGTTTGAAATCACAATACATCGGCTCTGTTTTTGTATTCCGCAATTTTTTACAATTCAAATAATAAGCCTGTTGGTATGATGTAAGCAGGCAAGAGAATTGTCAAAAAATTGAAAGGAAGTGTTGGAAATGAATTACAAAAATCTGTTTGAAAAATTCAACGAGGGAGGAAAGCTGCTGTTAAAAGATGCCACAGTTACATTTGATGCTATCCCGTGGTCGAAACATCCTGCTTCCCCGGGTGTGGAGCTGAAGCACATTATCACATCCGAAAGGACAGACGGACAATTTAGTTACCATCTTGTGAGGATAGCCCCTAATAAAAAGATTGGCAGCCATATCCACGAGAAACAACTGGAAACGCATGAAGTAATCTCTGGCACGGGCGTGTGCGTTAATGACGGTGTGGAATTGCCTTATGAAACGGGCGTAATATCCATATTTCCCATAGGCGTACCGCATGAAGTGATTGCAGGGGATGACGGGCTTTGCCTGTTCGCAAAGTTTATGCCCGCCCTCTGCTAATAGCTCTATCTGCTTATATCTCTTTCGTATCGCTGAATGGCACGAGTGCCCCAGAGGGTATAGGGGTATTTTGGGGGATAATTCCAGAAGAATATTTATAAGTTAAAGGCGGCAAGCCTACATATTTTTCAAATTGCTTTATGAAGTGGCTTTGGTCGCAGAAACCCGTGGTCAAAGCTACTTCGGTTATTGTATCGGCTTCGTGGATTAGGCGTTGCGCCTTGCGGATACGGTTCTGGATTTGGAACTGGTGCGGCGTAAGCCCTACCTCTGCCTTGAAGCTTCTGATAAAGTGGTATTTGCTGATAAAAGCGTTTTGTGCCATTTCCTCGACAGTAAGTTTACATTCTGGGTATAATTCCAACTGTTTTTTTAAGTCGTGGATATAGGGGGTATGGTTTTTTAGCTGCCAGTTGGAAGAATCCGAGGTTTCATCCAGACAGTTTAATAGCTGTAATATCTGATAGTGACTAATTTTTCCCATATTCAGAGCCTGCATCAGAAGAAATCCAATATGTTTTTGTATGGTGGTAATATCTACGTCGTTTACAGCATTCTTATCAATGCACAGGGTAAGCAGGGAATAGCTGTCATGTGCCGAAATGCTATGCGGCTCATATGGAAATATTGCAAATGTTTCGTTTTGCGTATAAGTCCTTGTTTCTGTATTCGTTGTAAGGACTACGGAGCCATCCAGTATGATGCCAACTGTCAGTACGGAAACATGATTATGTAACGGGTAAGATATGGTTGAATCCTTACAGAAAATCAGCTCAATGCCTGTTTCTGCATGATATAAATAGCGGATATTGTTTGTAGTCATAGGTTTTCCTCACGGTCTGTTATCCATTTCATGGACTTGTGTTATATGTTGGCATTGCAGCTTTCAAGTAAACGGTTTGTCCCTGTTATTTCAGCATCTACAAGGTCAATCATTCTTTTTACATTTGCAGAATGGGCGGAAGAAACTTTATTTTCCCATAACGGATTGATTTGTTTTTCAATCCCTGCACGGTACTTTTGCAGAATATTAAGCCGCTCCTGCAAAAGTTCCTGCTGTTCATCAGGGGTAAATGTACTTAGAAAAAAAGCGGCAATAGAAAAGATGTTTGTATCGTAGTTGAATTGCAGGATTGATGCTTTTAAAGTGTTTATAAATTCGCTTTTCCCCTTATCAGAAAGTTTGTAAACGGTGCGGTCTGGCATATTTCCGACTTTCTCGGTAGTGCCAGATATAAATTCCTTTTTCTCAAGGGTTTTTAATGTCGAATATACCGTTGAATCAGCGATATTAAACCACCATTTCACATTCATGTAGTTTAAGAGTTTTATTATCTCGTATGCGTTAAGTGGTTTTTCGTATATGAAACCTAAAAGCATTGTGGCAGGTTTGGACAGCATATTTTTTCCTCCTTGACATTAGATTGTATTTGTAGTACTTTATATATAAAGTAGTTTTTATGGACACTACTATTATAACATATCAATGTAGAAAAAGGAATACTGGAAAAGGAGGTTTTTTATGCCGCAGCTCAATAAAGGGGGTAAATTTGTATTTGGTCTTTCCGTTATAAACCCCGATTTAACAATACACATCCCGCCACAGGCATTGTTGGAATATGATGCACTGCGGGATGGAAAAGTGATAATTTTTACGGGAAGCAGAATAACAGGCGGCTTTTGCGTGACGACATATCCGCTGCTGTCAAATTCAAAACTCAGCCATATATTGGAAGAATGCCCTGCGTTAAGGGATTGCCAGCTTTCCGAGGGTGAGCTTACCCGATATAAAGGGCGTAAATATGCGTGGATTAACATTGATAAGGACGGAACTGTTAAATTGCCGCAAGATACGTTGGACGTTTTAGAATTACAGCCTGGAATGGAATTGTTGTCAATCCGCAGCAGTGATATTGCCTTTACAATGGGAGCAAAAGGACCACTGCTTGAAAAAGCACATAATTTTCATGGAGAAATTAAGAGATATTAGGGGAGATTGGAAAATGGGAAATATAATAACCAGTAAGATATTTCATTCAGTTATGCTCTTTACAGTTGTTGGCGAGTTTTTTCTTCCGTGGATATTGTGTCGGTATTATGATGGGTACAATAGTAAAACAATGGCAATGAGTGCGTTGGGAAGTCTGCAAAGCCCCGTTCGTGTTATTTATAATACATGGTTAATATGGCTTGGATGTTTTCTGGCATTTGCAGCGGTTGCATATTTTTTTATTACGAAAAAAGACTTTCCAATCTTATCGGTTTTACTGTTGTTTTCACTAGGGACATTTGCTGTCGGAGCAGGATTGGTTTCGGGAATATTCCATGTGAATGAAAACAAAGACATTGTTACTGCGGCTTCAAAAGTACATGGAATAAGTGCGGCAATCGGATTTATGGCATTATTGTTTTTCCCATTGTTAAATGGGATTTTAGCATTTAAGCAGAACAATGTCATTTTTGGCATTATATGTGTTATTTCTTTTATCCTGGCATTAATTTTCTTTGTCTGTTTTATCATGGGAGATAAAGAGCAGTTTCAAAATACCATGTTGAAATATGAGGGATTGTGGGAACGGTTGTCTTTGCTTTGTATGTATATTCCTCTTGTTTACAAGACTGTCCATAATCTGCTGTCCTAAGAGATAGTGAGGTGGTTAAATGAAAAAAACAGAATGGGTACACTGCCCTGTTTGCGGAAATAAAACCCGTAATCAAATCAGAGAAGATACCGTGCTGCTAAATTTTCCGCTTTATTGTCCAAAATGTAAGCAGGAAATGCTGATTGAAGCGAAACATATGAAAGTAACAGTTATAAATAAATGATTGCATGAAACGGAGATAAGATTATGGACTATAAAGAAACAGATTTCAGTTTTCTATACGATGATTTAACTGAGGAATACGGAAATGAACAAGGGAAACAGCTTTATATTTTAATGTGTGAAAAATATACGAATCTAAGCGAGAGGGAAGCAAAATCCGAGAATGACGAAATAAATCAGCATATTTTCAAAAGATTGCTGCCAATCATGGGTATATATTTAACCCTTGTTGAACAGGGTTTTACCAAAGAACAAGCATTTATGATTGCCTATAAGGAAATACAGCACAATGCACACAGCTTAGCGGAAGAAAATGCTAAATTTACAAAAATGCCATTTACATATGGTTTATTTAAAATGTTTGCCAAATCGCATATGAGCAAAAAGTACCCAACAGAGGGGTTTACGGTAGAATGGAAAAGGCATGATAATAGAGAAATCCATTTTAATATAGTCCGTTGCCTTTACAAAGATATGTGTGAGAAATATTCCTGCCCAGAACTTTGTACGGTTTTTTGTCAAAGTGATATAACCGCTTTTTCGGGATATGAACCAAAGATTAGATTTGAACGCATGGGAACAATAGGAGAAGGTGCTAATTGTTGTGACTTTCATTTCATTCATGGAAATTAGATATTCAAGTAAAGCCATTAGAGAGCCAGACGCAAAGACGCAGAGCCGATGAACTTGTGGGAAACCGCACAGCTCATCGGCTCTGTTTGTCAGAAAGAATAAATATTTAGTTGTTGTCTCTCGTGCTTATTGAGGAAGTTTGTTTCTGCATTTCATTCAGTTTTTTGTGGAGCGGTATTGCCATGAATACCGTTATGACTGCGGAAAGCACATCGGCAATCGGCTGGGCATACAATATTCCATTTAGCCCCCAGACAATCGGAAGAAGCAGGATAACGGGGATAAAACAAATTCCTTGCCTGCAAGCTCCGAGGATAAAGCCCTCTCTGCCTTTTCCCAGAGCAAGGAACAGGGAAGAATACACTGTATAAAATCCAAAGAGCATAATGGAAATGCCGTTTGCTCTCAAAGATGCTGCCCCGATGCGAATCATTTCGGCATCGCCCTTTGTGAACCTCGAAACGATAGCCGTAGGGAACAGAGCCAGTATCACACCGAAAATCACACAGAAAACCGTAGACCATAGGATGGAAGTCTTGATTGCTTCACGCAGGCGGTCAAACTTTTTCGCACCATAACTGTACCCTGCAATGGGCTGAAAGCCTTTGATGAACCCGAATACGGACAAGCTGCCCATTGAAATAAGGCGGGTGACAACGCCCATGCCTGCAATGGCAGAATCTCCATAATTGCCAGCGGCATTGTTGATTAAGGAAATGGACACGCTCGTTAAAATCTGGAATACCAATGTAGGGATGCCGATTTTGAAAATCTCAGACATGATTTCTTTTGTATATGTGCAGTCCTTAACCCGAAAATGGAATACGCTTTTTTTGCGAAAAATATAGGTCAGATATACGCAGGTTGAAACGACTTGTGAGATTGCGGTTGCTATCGCCGCTCCTGCCACGCCTAAGTCAAACACATAGATAAACAACGGGTCTAAGGCGATATTGAGTACCGCACCTGTCAGCAAGGCACACATGGTTGTTTTGGCAGCCCCCTCGCTTGTCACAATGTTATTCATGGTGACATTGAATACATTGAAGATGCAGGAAACAATATAAATGCTTGCGTATGTGGCGGCAAAGGGGAGGATGCTGTCGGTTGCCCCTAAGAGCTTCAGTATTGGATGCAGGAACACCATAGAAATAATAATGATGATTGCCCCCACGGATACGCTGCTGTATAAAGCGGTACTTGCCACTTTATCCGCATTTTCCTTATCTCCACGACCTAACAATCGAGAAATGTAAGAAGCCGCACCGTTCCCGAACAGCAGACCAAGACCGACAACGACCTGTCCGAGCGGATAGACCACGGAGATTGCCCCCATCTGGCTCTCCCCTAGCCCGCCGACAAAGTAAGCATCAACAAGGTTGTAGAAAGCATTTACCAACATGCCAATCATTGTTGGGATGCCCATTGCTAAAAGTGCTTTTGGTATGGATGCACTGCCGAGCAGCTCCATCTTTTTACTTTGACTGTTCATTTTGAACTCCTTTCTCTTGACAAATAGTATTATTTATACTACTATAAAATATAGTATTTGCGTTGCGGAAATTATAATACTATAATTTATAGTAATTGTCAATAGAAAAAGGAGGGACTTTGAATGGCGACCATTGACTTAATTGTATTGGGAATGTTGAAACGGGAATCCTTGAGTGCATACGACATTCAGAAACTGGTGGAATACCGCAACATTTCAAAATGGGTAAAAATCAGCACACCATCCATCTATAAAAAGGTTATCCAGTTGGAAGAAAAGGGGCTTATCACAAGCCGCACGGAGAAAGAGGGAAAAATGCCCGAAAAGGCGGTATATTCCTTGACGGATGCAGGAAATGAGGAATTTGAGAAACTGATGCTCGAAATATCCTGCAAGCCGATTCACATATTCTTGGATTTTAATGCGGTCATTGTAAATTTAGAAAGTATGGAAAAAGAACAACAGAGGGAATGTCTGGATAACATTGAAAGCAATATCAATGTGCTGAAATCCTATCTTGAGGAGAACATAGATTTAAAAGAAAATGCTCCCGATATTCCTGCCACGGGCATGGCGGTTCTGCATCAGCAATTTCGATTAGTGCAGGCAATCGAAGAATGGATAAGGGCATTGAAAGAAGAACTGCTGTAAATGTGGATGATTTAAAACATAGCAAGAATGATGAAAAGATAGAAAACTCCTTGTGCTACAATATCTCATTGAACCCCTGCTTTGACATTTCGTAATGTTAAAAATTTGGGTGAAAACGAGGAAAGGAGGTCGCAAAATGCAAGGTCAGACAGTACGCATTGTTTCACAGGCTATCCGCTATATCGAAGAACATCTGCATGAAAAGATGGATTTAGATATGGTGGCATCGGCACTGCACTATTCCAAATACCATTTGCATCGGATTTTTACAAAGACCGTCGGCTTGACTATCCACGACTACGCAAAACGGCGGCAGCTTACAGAAGCGGCAAAACTTCTGGTGTTTTCTGCAAAACCGATTATTGAGATTGCCATTATGAGCGGTTATGAAAGCCAGCAGGCATTTACGGATATTTTTAAGGCGATGTATAAGACTTCCCCTGCGGAATTTCGGGAAACGGAAAACTTCTACCCGTTACAGCTTGAAATCTATCTGAAGGAGGAACTTGTAAAAATGGATTTGACAAAAGACAATATTAAATTTGCCACGCCCGAAGATGCGGATGACTGGATGGAACTGGTAAGCCTTACGATTGACGGCTATCCATGTCTGGATAAGGAAGATTACGCCGCAAACCTGCATCGGTATATTGCGGATAAAAAGGCTTTGATTTTACGGGATGACGATATGGCTATTGGCGTGATGGGATTTTCGCCAGACACAGGCAGCATAGACTTTCTGGCTGTCCATCCGCAGTATCGGCATCTTGGCATTACAAAGCTGTTCCTTGATAAGCTGGCAGACGAGTTGCTTTATGGGAAAGAGATTACGTTGACGACATACCGTGCAGGCGATAAGGCAGATACGGGCTGGCGGGAAGAATACCGCCGTCTTGGATTTGCAGAACGGGAACTGCTTGTGGAATATGGCTACCCGACGCAGCGTTTCGTGCTTCCACCGAAAAACAAGGAGGAAACAGATAATGACCGAAACACAGAAAAACCCGTTAGCAGAGAGCTTTAACGCCCTATCCCTTATCAGATTTGCTTTCCCAAGCATGGTGATGATGCTGTTTATGGGATTATACACCATTGTAGACACGATTTTTGTAGCAAGGTTTGTAGACACGAACGCCTTGTCGTCCATCAATATCGTCTGCCCCGTCATCAATCTGATTGTCGGTCTGGGGACGATGCTTGCAACAGGAGGAAGTGCGGTCGTTGCGAAGAAAATGGGGAATGGAAACACAGAGGAAGCCAGAAGCAATTTTACGTTGATTGTCGTGGCAGGGGCGGTTATCGGTCTGCTGATTACAGCGGCAGGGCTTTTCTTTTTGGATGAAATCATCTGGGGATTGGGTGCAAGTGAAATATTGTTCCCATATTGCAAGGATTATCTGACGATACAGCTCATTTTCGCCGCTTTTAACATGATACAGGTGCTATATCAGAATCTGTTTGTGACGGCGGGGAAACCGACATTAGGCTTAGTGCTTGCTGTTCTGGCGGGGATTGCCAATATTGTTTTTGATTATGTCTTTATCGTTTTACTGCAAATGGGAATCAAGGGAGCAGCTATTGGGACAGGCATCGGATATATGATACCGACAATTATCGGTACAATATTTTTTCTGATGAAAAGAAGTGAGCTGCACTTTTGCAAGCCTGACATGGACGCATCTGTTCTGCTGAAAAGCTGTTCCAATGGTGCGTCGGAAATGGTAAGCCAGTGTTCGACTGCCGTAACGACATTTCTGTTTAATGTAACAATGATGAAGCTGCTAGGCGAGGACGGCGTAGCTGCGATTACAGTACTCATCTATTCGCAGTTCCTCTTAACAACGCTTTATATTGGCTTTTCTATGGGAACAGCCCCCGTCGTAAGCTATAACTATGGGAGCGGGAATGTAAAACAGCTAAAAAAGACTGTCCGTATCTGTTTCAGCTTTATAGCGGGGATTTCCATATTTGTATTTTTATTTTCCCTGCTTGGTGGAGAAAGCATTGCAAAGGTATTTGCGGAGAACAACAGGAATGTTTTTGAGATTACAAAGAATGGATTTAGCATTTTTTCATTCAGCTTTCTGTTCTCTGGATGCAATATTTTTTCATCCGCTTTATTTACGGCGTTATCGAATGGAAAGGCATCTGCAGCCATATCTTTCCTGCGGACGTTTGGATTTATTATGGTGTTCCTTTTGGCATTGCCGAGATTTTTAGAGGTAACGGGCGTGTGGCTTGCAGTACCGCTTGCGGAGTTTTTCACGCTTATACTGACGGTATATCTGCTATGCAGGCATCGAAAACAATACCATTATTTTTGAAAGAAAGGCAGGCAAGAAATTGAAACAGACAGAATGGATATTATGCCCTGTCTGCGGGAGCAAAACCCGCAGTAGAATTAGGGAGGATACTATTCTGATAAATTATCCTCTCTACTGCCCGAAATGTAGGCAGGAAAGATTGATAGAAGTGAGAAATTTACAAACAATAGTCATCACAGAGCCAGACACATTAGATGCAGAGCCGATGAACGTGTGAGCAATCACAGTTTGTCGGCTTTTCTTTTTACATAACCAGAGGTAGGCACGTCCACCAAATTAAAAAAAACGGCGATTTGGTGGGCGGTATTGCTATGCCCGAAAGACTTAACAAGCACTCTCCAAACCTGTTTCAAGTTTGGGGGGATTTTTATTGCCTGCAAATAGCAATTTTCATTTACATATATCATATCGGGGATGGGTGGACAGCCTGTTAAAAAAATCCTTGTCAATGCAAGGGGGCTTTCTACCCAAGAAGTAGAAGTCAAATCTCTACATATAAGAATAATTATATCTATAAACCGTGAGGGCATGACAGCCTTTGCGGTTTTTCTTTTGTCGTTTTTTGTTAGAACACGCCGTAGGGCTGTTTTTGACGTGGGATGCCGTTCTCCGCCTTTCAATCTGGATTTTCAAAAAAATTCAGATTGATTGGAGGAAATTACAATGCTTGAAAAGCATCCAAACCGAAAAAAGGACAAGTATAATCCGTACACTTTGACGATAACCGAGGGGCATTATTACCTCTCTTTTAAGGACGGGTGTGGAAAGCAGCAGAATATTGAGATTGACGAAATGCTGTACCAGACATTTGACAGATTTGAGCTTGAGGACATATCCCATCTGAACAGGGTAAGCAGGCACATTGAACACTCCGAGCTGACCGATGAAACGCTGAATGACAGAGTTTTTTATAAGGCAGAGCGGGTTGAGGATATTGTTTCAGAGAGCATCGAATACGAGCAGCTGCATAGGGCGGTTTCCAAACTTCCCGAAGTACAGCGTCGCAGGCTGAAGCTGTACTTCTTCGGGGAGCTGACCTATGAGCAGATTGCGAAGTTGGAGGGCTGTACGAAAAGAGCGGTAAAATTCAGCGTGGATATTGCAGTTGAAAAGCTGAAAAAGAATTTTAAGATTTTTTAAATTTTACACTACACGCAGTCTTTGGTGAGTGAGCAAACAGGTGAAGGGGCTTAAAAACTCTTTCACCTGTTTTCCTTTATGGCAAAAACGGGACGGCTCTTTGACAACCAAATACCCATTCACCAAATACATTCTCTTTGTGGCTGTAATAAGCATAAGCGTGTGCAGCGGTACGCCATGACCTGCCGAAAAGCAGTGAGCGGATAAATTACCGACTAAAAATATCGGGCAGCTCCCGATTCCGCCATGACCCACAAAGAGGACAATGATACTCCCGTCCCGTCACAGTCCGAGCGGTAACCAATCCGCCGCAGGCAATGAGGGCGGCTCTGTCAGACCGACAGTTGGGGTGCAACTCCCGTGGCGTCAGTTCGCTGCTGACCATTTGGTGATTTCCCTTGCGTAATCACGCATCAGCATTTTCGGGGTGTCGGGGACAAATAGAAAATGCTTTCTATCATAAAGCCAGATGCAGGGCGGTCTATTGGAACAGGGCTTGTTTTATGCTCTTCCGACCTTAAATGCTTCCTTGCATCTGGCTGTTACATAGGCAGGGTATTCCTGCCTAAATCCAGATAGGAGGTTCTAAATATGGAAAGAACAATCAGGCGTGGCGACATCTACTACGCAGAGCTTAATCCCGTTGTCGGTTCGGAGCAGGGCGGCATACGACCCGTACTTATCATTTCTAATGATATAGGAAATAGCCACAGCCCGACAGTTATTATCGCTGCCATAACAGGTAAAACACAGACAAAGGCAAAATTACCGACACATACCGAAGTAAAGGATGTTGAGGGGCTTGACAGGGACTCTATCATCCTGCTTGAACAGATACGGACGATTGATAAGCGACGTTTGCGGGAGTATATGGGAACTCTTGACAAGCGTTTTCTTCCTGCAATGGACAAAGCGTTGGCAATTAGTATTGGTTTAAACGGATATTCGCAATGCCCGATGAAGCAGGGCAGGCTCTCGTCTTCTTTACCTGCTCATGAATGTTGTCCGCTGCATGATGACAGCGTTCAAAAAAAGGATTAGCCCCCTCGTTATATGGTACAATCATTCGCTCATACATTTAGAATGAGGGAGGTGCTGCCTATTGAAGCATAGAGAATTTAGGTATGTTGGCGAGCCTGTTCCAGAATTGAATGAGCAGGAACACGCAGCATTTCTTATGAATTTTCAAAGGTCAATCCTTTTATCATTAGAAAAACGGAATCTG
>ERZ808028.1669-NODE-1669-length-12539-cov-7.955705_pt1 | contig 12539 bp, 11 predicted proteins | sample MGYA00380184_ERZ808028 | MGnify/ENA primary metagenome ERZ808028 (study PRJEB31490, sample SAMN06133397) | mouse gut metagenome | isolation source: J8_1 | host: mice | place: China: Chengdu | collected 2015-05 ...
TGAAAAAGCCCTGCCGGAAAAGGCAAGGGGCGCGGTCCGCCCCCTGGCGGCGGCCACCGTCTACCTGGCGGTGGTGGTGTTCATCACCGCTTTGGTGGCCCTGGTGGTGCCCGAGCTCACCCACAGCCTGGAGCTGTTCATCAGCAACATCAACACCTACGCCGCCAACTTCCAGGACCTGCTGGACTGGGTGGTGGCCAAGCTGGACCTGGAGCAGCTGGCCAACCTGGACCTGTCCACCGGCATCAGCGAGTCGCTGCAAAAGCTGCTCACCGGGGCGCTGGACGCGCTGACCAACACCCTGCCCCACCTGATCGGCATGACCAGCGTGCTCATCTCGGCGGTGGTCACCGGGGTGATCTCCCTGGTGTTCTCCATCTACATGCTGTCCGGCGCGCCCCGGCTCACCGCCCAGTGCCGCCGCCTGGTGCGGGCCTACCTGCCTGAGCGCGCGGCGGACACCGTCCTGCGGGTCACCCGCCTCACCGCCGACACCTTTACCAAATACATCAGCGGCCAGATGGTGGAGGCCTGCATTCTGGGGGGGCTGTGCTTCATCGGCATGTGCATCTTCCGCTTCGACTACGCCCCGCTGATCTCGGTGGCGGTGGGTGTGTTCGCCCTCATCCCCATCGCCGGGGCCTACCTGGGGGCGGTGCTGGCGGTGCTGCTTCTGGTGATGATCGACCCCTGGGAGGCGGTCTGGTTCCTGGTTTTCCTGGTGGCGCTCCAGCAGCTGGAGGGCAACCTGATCTATCCACGGGTGGTGGGCACCTCCATGGGCCTGCCCGGCATCTGGGTGCTGGCGGCGGTCACCGTGGGCGGCTCCCTGCTCCAGCTGGTGGGCATGGTGGTCAGCGTCCCCCTGGCGGCGGTGGCCTACACCCTGCTGAAGCAGGACCTGCGGGAGCGCACCGCCGCCCTGGAGGCCCGGCGTCCGGACCCGTCCGAACCTGAGAACCCGCCCCAGGCATAATCCTGGGACAAACCCCATAAAATGGACCATCAACCAGGTAAGGAGATGGTCCTGTTATGGCATATGAAGGCGGCCTGTCCGCCCCGCACCACGTGGTAATCGAGGAGCGCAAAAGCCTCACCGTATCCGGCGTGGAGGACGTGGAGCGGTTTGACGAAAACACCATCGTGCTGTCCACCTCCAAGGGCGCCATGGTGGTGGCCGGGGAGAACCTGCACATCGAAAAGCTGTCCCTGGACGGCGGCGACCTGAAGGTGGAGGGGGACATTGACGCCGTCACCTACGAGGACGACGGCGGCGGGAACCGCGGCGGCTTCCTGGCCCGGCTGCTTCGCTGACCATGCACGTGGATGTCATGGCCCAGGCCATCGTCTTTGGGCAGGGTTTCCTTCTGGGGGCGGCGCTGGGCCTTGTCTATGACGGAATGCGCACTCTGCGCCGGAGTCTGCGCCTGGGCTGGCTGGCATTCGGGCTGGACCTGCTGTTTTGGCTGGGGGTATCCGGCTCCCTGTTCGCCCTCACCCTGCTCCGGGACGACGGACAGGTTCGCATCTATCACATGGCCGCCGTGGCCCTGGGGGGCGGGCTGTACTTTTTTTCCCTCAGCCGTCTGATCTTGCCGGTGATGCTGTGGCTGGCCCATTGGGTCCGGGTATTTTTCCGGCTTCTCACCGCCCCCGTCCGGCGGGCGGGGCGGGCCGGAAAAAATTTTTTGAAAAATCAAAAAAAACACTTCCAAAATTGGCTGGTCTGGTATAAAATAAACGTACTGCACCGTTTTACTGAAACTGGGAAAAGGGGGGTGGAGCAGCATGAAGCTGAAACGGGCCGGCGTGGCCACAAAACTGCTGGTACTGGTCCTGTTGGCCGCCGTAGCCATCGCTCTGCTGTCCACCCAGGCCAAGCTGAACGCCGCTCAGGCCGACCGGGAGGCGTTGAGCCGTCAGGTTCAAGAGCAGCGGCAGGCAAACGCCGCGCTGCAAGACGGCATCGACCACAGCGGCGACCCTGAGTACCTGGCCGATATTGCCCGCAGCCGCCTCGGCTTGGTGGAGCCGGGAGAAATCGTGTTCGAAGATTCGTCGAAATAGGAAACGCCGAGCCCTTATAACCCGGCGCAGCGTGGCACTCAAGCGCACACCGCGCCGCTCAACGGCGGCGCGTGGCAAAATTCAATACACATTGAGAGGGAAAAAAGAGATTTATGGGGATTGAAGTTGGTTCTATTTTGGATGGAAAGGTGACGGGGATCACCAAGTTCGGCGCGTTTGTATCACTGCCCGGCAATCGGTCCGGACTGGTACATATCTCAGAAATCGCGTATTCCTACGTCAACGACGTCCACGACCTGCTTGCCGAGGGGCAGGAGGTCAAGGTAAAGGTCATCGGGGTTGATGACAACAACCGCATCAACCTGTCCATCAAGCAGGCTCTGCCCCCGCCGCCCCGCCCGGAGCGCCGGCCCGGTCCCCGCCCAGGCGGTCCCGGTCCCCGTCCCGAGGGTGACCGCCGTCCCCAGAGCCGCCGTCCCGGCCCGGGCCGCAGTTTTGTGCCGGAACCTTCCCAGCCTAGGGGTCCCGCCAGCTTTGAAGACCAGCTCAAGCAGTTTATGGCCAGCTCCGACAGCAAGCTGTCCGAGCTCCACATGAACGAAAAGCGGGGAAGCCGCAGGGGCGGAAGAAAATAGACCCGACAAAAGGGGGGCGCGCTGGCGTCCCCCTTTTTGTGCCGATGCTGTCACGCTGCGAAGCGGTCAGGACGCTCGGTCGCTTTCCTTTCGTCTCAGGCCAAATACAGATTTGCTCCGCAAATCCTGGTTTTTTGCCTTCGCTCCAGTCCAAGCTTCCTCACTGACCGCTTCTCCGCGCTTCTTCATAAAAATCGGCCCCTTCTCCATCAGGAGAAAGAGCCCAAAGGTTTTATTGCGCGGGAGAATGGAATGACCGCATGGGACTGTCCCATGCGCGGCTTTGCGCCGCAAGAACAATGTATCACGAAACGGGCAAGCATTCAGTCGAATTTTCGGTCCTGTTTGAAAATAAACAATATGTCCAACAGCGTTCGGGAGGAACAGTTATGCTCATTGTCAACGGCACCGTCCACACCATGGAAAACGGCACCATCCCCAGCGGCTTCGTCCTTGTGAAGGACCGCCGCATTGTCCAGGTGGGCCCCATGTCCGGTCTGCCTGAAAATGCCGGCCTCAGCGGCGTCATCGACGCGCAGGGGGGCCATATCCTCCCCGGCTTCATCGACGCCCACTGCCATCTTGGGCTGTATGGCTCCGTTCCCCAGGAGGACGATTTGAACGAATCCTCTTCCCCCTGCACACCCCAACTTCGGGCACTGGACGGCGTCCATCCTTTGGGCCGCTATTTTGACGAGGCCCGCCGGGCGGGGGTTACCTGTGTCCACACCGGACCCGGCTCAGCCAACCCCATTGCGGGACAGTCCGTTTTGCTGAAAACTGCGGGCAGCGTCATCGACCAAATGGTGGTACGCGCCCCAGCCGCCATGAAATTCGCTTTGGGGGAGAATCCGAAACATATCCACAAGGACCATGGCCCCGCCACCCGCATGGCCACAGCCGCTCTGATCCGGGAAAAGCTCACCCAGGCGCTGAACTATGAGCTGAAATGGGCCCGGGCTCAGGCAGACGACCAGATGGAGGCCCCTGAGTTCGACGCCCTGCTGGACGCCCTGCGCCCGGTCGCGGCGGGGCGGCTCCCCGCCCATTTCCACGCCCACCGCGCGGACGACATCGTCACCGCCATCCGGCTGTCCAAGGAATTCGGACTGGACTGTACCATCGTCCACGGCACCGAGGGATACCTCGTTGCCGACTTTCTGGCCAAAGAGGGAGTGCCCGTCATCACAGGCCCCTTCCTCACCGACCGGGGCAAGCCGGAGCTCCAAAACCTCTCCATGGAGAATACCGCCATTCTGGCGCGGGCGGGTGTCCAGGCAGCCATCTGCACCGACCACCCGGAGACTCCCATCTCCCTGCTTCCCTTCTGCGCCGCTATGGCGGCCCGGGAAGGAATGGACGAGGAGGAAGCCCTGGCCGCCATTACCATCAACGCCGCGTGTATCTGCGGCGTGGGGGACAGGCTCGGCTCCCTCTCCCCCGGCAAGGACGCAGACGTGGTGATCATGGACGGCCACCCCTTCCAGTGGAACAGCAAAGCCACCCACGTACTCATCAACGGGCGGGAGGTCGTCTGAATGATTCGGGAAATCGAGGCAAAGGACTTGTCCGACGCGGTCCGGGCGCTGTGCATTGAGGCGAATACGCTCCTTCCCCAGGACTTGCGGGACGCCATCCGCGCCGCCAGGCAAGCGGAGCCGTCGCCTGTGGGGCAGGCCATTCTGGGCGACCTGGTGGACAACTACGAGTTCGCCGATTCCAAGGGCCTGCCCATCTGCCAAGATACCGGCATGGCGGTGGTATTTCTGGACTGGGGCCAGGATTGCCATCTTGGAGGCGATTCTCTGGAGGGCGCGGTCAATGACGGCGTGCGGCGGGGCTATCTGAACGGCCATCTGCGGCTGTCCGTGGTAGGCGACCCCTTGCGCCGGGTAAATACCAACGACAATACCCCCGCTATCCTCCATCTGCGTATGGTGCCGGGGGACAAGGTAGACATCACCGTGGCCCCCAAGGGCTTTGGCAGCGAGAACATGACCAAGCTGAAGATGTTCAACCCTTCCGTCAGCGTGGAACAGGTGGAGGACTTCATCGTGGACTGCGTGTCCCAGGCCGGGTCCAACCCCTGCCCGCCGGTGGTCGTGGGCGTGGGGCTGGGCGGTACATCGGAGGCAGCGGCGGAGCTGGCCAAACGTGCCCTGCTCCGCCCCGCCGGAGCAGGGCACCCCGACCCCTTCTACCGGGCCATGGAGGAGCGGATTTTACAGCGGGTCAATCGGCTGGGCATCGGTCCCCAGGGGCTGGGCGGGCGAACCACCGCCCTGTCTGCCGCCATCCTCACCCAGGCCACCCACATCGCGGGACTGCCCTGCGCCGTCAACTTGGGATGCCACGTCACCCGCCACGCCCACATGACTTTGTGATATGGACTCCCCGCCTGCCTGAGCGCAAAGCGCATACCGTCCGGTTCCCGGTGCTTCCGTGAAAATGCGCCATAAGCCCCGGCCGGACGGACCAAAGATGGGGAAATCCGTGAATTGCATTTTGCACAGCACTGTGCTAAACTATACATATTATAATTCGTCGCTGTGAAGCGGGAAAGGACCCTGGACCATGATCGACAGCTGGAACATCACCATACCCGAACTCACCGGGGACGAACCCCGCCGGGCTTACATCTACCTCCCCGACTCCTGGGAGATGGACCCGGACCTGCGCTATCCCGTGCTCTACATGTTTGACGGGCACAATGTATTTTTTGATGAGGACGCCACCTATGGAAAGAGCTGGGGCATGGGGGAGTACCTGGACGCCACCCAGACCCAGGTCATCGTGGCCGCTGTGGAGTGCAATCACCACCCGGACAACGGGCGTTTGAGCGAATACTCCCCCTGGTCCTTTTACAACGGCGGGATCGGCCGGGTGGCAGGCCGGGGACGGACCACCATGGAGTGGCTGGTCCACAGCTTCAAACCTGAAATCGACCGAGAATTCCCCACGCTCCCTGGGCGGGAACACACCTTTATTGCCGGAAGCTCTATGGGAGGGCTGATGACCCTCTACGCCGTGATGGAGTACAACCGCTATTTTTCTCGGGGCGCGGCACTCTCCCCCTCCCTATGGGTGGCCCCAGGAAAGGTGGACACGCTTATCCGCACCGCCCGAATCGCACCGGGCACGGTGCTGTACATGGACTACGGCTCCCGGGAGATCTCCAACCACGCCCAGACCTTCAAGCTGTTGGGCCGGACGGCGGCGGGTCTGCTGGACCGCCGGGTACTGCTGGACTTCCGAATTGTCCCCGGCGGCGACCACAGCGAGGCCAGCTGGGAACGGCAGATCCCGTTTTTCATGAACACACTGCTTTATGGGCGGGACTAGGCTCGTACCAATTGGAGGGATCAAGCTATGGAAACACAGTATTTCAAGGATTACAGCCATGCTCTGGGCCGGGACATGGAGTGCAAGATATACGGCCATGCGGGCCGGCCGGTGCTGTTCATCCCCTGTCAAGACGGACGTTTTTTCGATTTTGAGAACTTTAAAATGACCGACGCCTGGGCGCCCTGGATCGAGTCTGGCCAGGTGATGGTGTTCTCCATCGACACCATGGACGCCGAGAGCTGGTCCAACAAATGGGACGATCCCTATTGGCGCATCCGCCGATACGAGCAGTGGCTGGCCTATATCACCGACGAGTTCGTGCCTTTCATGCGGGCCATGGCGAACCAGCGCAACGGCTGGACGGGAGAGGCCGGGATAATGGTGTTCGGCTGCTCTTTGGGAGCCACCCACGCAGCCAACCTGTTTTTCCGCCGCCCGGACCTGTTCGACCGGGTGCTGGCCCTCAGCGGTATCTACGGCGCGGAATACGGTTTTGACGGCTACATGGACGAGGTGGTCTACCGCAATTCCCCGGTCCATTACCTGGCCAACATGCCCAAGGATCACCCGTTTATCCAGCTGTACAATCAGAAAAAGGGCGTCATCTGCGTAGGACGGGGCCCTTGGGAGATTCCCGGCACCACCCTGTGGCTGGCGGACATTTTTCGGGAGAAAGACATCCGCCTCTGGGTAGACGTTTGGGGCTGGGACGTGGCCCATGACTGGGATTGGTGGTACAAGCAGGTGGCCTATTTCGTCCCTTACTTGCTGGACCAGCGCTGACGCAGCCTTTTCCGCACCTATGCAGCGTGGAACGCGTAAAAACAAGAGAGAAGGAACAGCCCAATGAAAAACGTGATCTTCATTTCCCCCAACTTTCCCACCAACTACTGGCAGTTCTGCCGGGAGCTGAAACACAACGGCATGAACGTTCTGGGCATTGGCGACGCGCCCTATGACGAGCTCACCGACGAACTGCGGGACAACCTCAACGAATACTATCGGGTGGGCAGTCTGGAAAACTACGACGAGGTATACCGCGCAGTGGCCTACTTCATTTTCAAGCATGGCCGGATCGACTGGCTGGAGTCCAACAATGAGTACTGGCTGGAACGGGACGCCCAACTGCGCTCCGATTTCCACATCACCTCCGGCTTCCAGTCCGACGATATTCCTCGGGTAAAGTTTAAATCCAAAATGAAGGCGTTCTATCAGCAGGCCGGCATCCCCACCGCCCGTTTCCATCTTGTGGACGATGAAAAAGGTTGTCTGGCCTTTATCAAGGAAGTGGGATGGCCGGTGGTGGTCAAGCCGGACAACGGAGTGGGCGCCTCCGACACCCACAAATTGTCCAGCGAGATCGAGCTGGGCGCTTTCCTGGCCCGCCGCACGGAGGGCGTGCCCTACATCATGGAGGAATTCATCCACGCCGAGGTCAATTCCTACGATGCCATCATAGATTCCAACGGGGATCCCATCTTTGAAACCGGCAATGTAACCCCCATGTCCATCATGGACATCGTCAACAACGAGGACAATTCCATCTACTACATTGTCAAGGACCTCCCCGCCGACACCCGCAAAGCCGGTCGGGCCACTGTGAAGAGCTTCGGGGTCAAAAGCCGGTTTGTTCATTTTGAGTTCTTCCGCCTCACCCAGGACCAGGAGGGCATGGGCAAAAAGGGGGATGTGGTGGCCCTGGAGGTGAATATGCGTCCCTGCGGCGGGTTCAGCCCGGATATGATGAACTATGCCAACTCCACCAACGTGTATAAAATCTGGGCGGACATGATCACGTTTGACCACTCCACTTTGGAGGCCGGGGAGCATGCTTTCTGCGCTTACGCGGGCCGCCGGGACGGCAAACCCTTCGCCATGAGCCATGTGGACATCCTGGCCAAATACAACGAGCACTTGAAGATGGTGGACCGCATCCCCGACGTGCTGGCCGACGCTATGGGCAATCAAATGTATATGGCCACCTTCAAGACCAAGAAAGATCTGGACGCATTTTATAAAGATGTGTTGAAGTTGAAAAAAAAGTGACCTGGGCCGAAGGTCCAAGCAGGCGCAGTCAGAGCGGGCCGTACCCGGCTTCAACCGGGTACGGCCCGCTTTCAGGCAAATCTTAGAACCTGTATTCACAGCTGAAACCGCCGGATGGCCGAGGGGTTTTTCCCACAGGCAAGGCAAATTTTCGCAGGAATAATTGGGTTTATTTCAAGAAAATTTAACGCCGCATGCCGGGAAAACACCTGGCCAGACGGTGAATTGAGGTTGTGAATACAGGTTCTTAATATTGATTCACCCAGTTGGCAATGAGAAGCTGAGGCACCAGCCACGCGGCCATAAAAACGAGGAAGTTCACCACCGTCAGCGAGGCAAACGCCGCCACCGACGTGAGATAAAAGGTGAGGCAAAGCCCCGCCACTGATCCGGCAAAGGTAAAAATGAGCCCCCACCGGGTCGCCAGCCGAAGCCTGCGGCCGCCAACCACCGCGTCACAGTATACGCTCAAGCCTTCCCGGGTGAGCAGCGCCACCAGTCCCCCCACCTCTTCCGGATCGGGTTTTGACAGTTCCAGCCGCCGGACGACAGGGGGGAACTCCATTTTGTCCACCGGCAGCTTAAACTTCTGCTCCAGCAGGGCGGGAATCAGGTTCGGGTCCCGGGTGGCCAGCACCGGGGCCGCTCCCGCCCGCATAAGGGCGGACAGGCTGGGATTCACTGCGCTGCTCATGGCATAATTAAGCAGAAACAGTCCAGAAAGCTGACCGTTGATGGCGCAGAAGATGGCGTTTTTAATGTTATGCCCCGGAGGAAGGGGCACCTCCATCAGGTGCATATAGGCCGCAGTGCCCACCAGCACCTCCTGGCCCCGGATAATGCCGGAAGCCCCGCCCTCGTGCCACTCCACACCGGACACTTCCCGGTAGAGGGCGCCGTGGGTGCGGAGCAGGTCGTGAAACGGCCGGGTGAGGCCGCAGTCCATCACCCGCACCATGGTGGCGGTATAGCCCACGACCTTCTCCGTGGCCGCCCCGCCGAATACCTTCACCTGGGACACCTGCACCGAACCGGTGGGGAATAGGTCCAAGTCGCCCACAATGACGCCCCCGGGCTGGCACCGGGCGGCCCCTGACCAGCCCGCCAAAGCCGCTCCAATTTTACTCAGCCGTTCCGCCAGCTTCCGATAGGGCAGGGCAAAGGCCAGCAGCGCAGTCCAGGAAGAGGCCGCGGTGAAGCAGGCGGATGCGGCCCAGACAAACCGCCCGGGCTCCCCCTGTCCAACCGAGGCCATCACGGAGCACAGCACAGCCCCCAGAATCAGCAGCGGGGCGGCAATGCGGTAGGCCGCGTGGCCCCCGTCCTCCATCTGGAGCTGACTCCCGAAACCCAAGCTGGAACCGGAAATTTTTGTGTAGGTGGGCTTGCTGGACCAGAGACCCTCATTCATGGAGACCACGTAAGGAGTCCGGGTTTGAGATGCGGTTTTGGCGGACATGCGGTCACCCCGGCGGCGATGGTGCTCCCCCCGCAGGGCAAAGGAGAGGCTCAGCGCCGTGACGGCACAGTAGGGCAGACAATTCTCACGCCCGTTCATCCCCGCGGCGGTAAACCCGTCGGCCAGGGTAAAGGCCAAGGCCGGCAACAGCAGGCTCTCGGCCCGGGGGCGCAGAGTGAACAGCTGCTTTCCTCCGGCGGCAATGATGTCATAGCATAACAGCCCCACAAGCGCCAGCAGCCCGGCCAGCACCCAGCAGCGAAGCTGAAACACCGTTACTCCAAGCTCTCCCAGTCCGCCCAGCAGTGAATTCCAGGACAAATACGGCAGTTCCAGCGAGCATAACGCGGCAAAAACAGCAAAAAGCGTGGCGAATTTTACCCGTACTCCCTGGCTTTTCAGCCCCTTGGTATACTGCGCCGCCAGTTTGGCAGGCGGAGTGTCCGGTGGCAGTTCCCGCGGCTTGACTACCCGGAGCCTGGCCCCGCGAAGCGGGGGCCGGCCCGCAACGGGCAATTCTTCCTGATCCACGCCGGGGATGTACTTTTCCGCTTTGAGCGTCTCCGGATCCGGCTCCGCCTGGTCGTACATATGGTCGGCAAAATGGTCTGCCCTGCGCAAAAGGGTGTGGAGACGGGCTCCAATCGTGCGTCCCACGCTTTCCGGCACAATCTCCGGGATGGGCTCATCCCGTTTTGGGGCCGGTCGTTTTACTTCCCGGACCGGAGGCTGGGGCGGATTCTCCGCCTCCGAGGACAGCTTAGGAATTTCCCCTGTGGGAAAGTCCACCACCTTCCCGGGTTTTGGGGTCTTTCCCCCTTTGGAACCGTACTCCGCCAAAATTTCATCAACGGTGTACTCCCGCCCGCCCGCTTTGCTTTTTTCTTCGGACATCAACTGATCCTCCTAGGCGCCTGTCCGCTGCCTGACGGCTTCATATAATACCACCGCCGCCGCCGCGGAGGCGTTGAGGGAGTTGAGCCGCCCCTTCATGGGAATGGACACCAGAAAGTCACACTGCTCCCGGACCAGTCTGCCCATGCCGTCCCCCTCGCTGCCGATGACGATGGCGGCGGGCCCTTTCAAATCGGCCCCGTACAGGCTTGTCCCCCCGGCGGCGTCGGCGCCGAATACCCATAGCCCCTCTTCCTTCAGCTCCTTGAGCACTGCGGTGAGGTTGGGCACCCGGGCCACGGGCAGGTAGCTCACCGCCCCGGCGCTGGTCTTGGCCACAATGGCGGTGAGCCCCGCCGACCGCCGCTTAGGGATGATAACCCCGTGGGCCCCGGCGCACTCCGCCGTGCGGATCACCGCTCCCAGGTTGTGGGGGTCGGACAGCTCATCGCACACCACCACCAGAGGAGCCTCCCCCTTTTCCCGTGCGGCGTTGAGAATGTCGTCCACGCTGGCGTATTCCCGGACGGCGGCCACGGCGATGACCCCCTGGTGGCTCTTGGTGCGGCTCATGCCGTCCAGCTTCCGCCGGTCCGCCTCCGTTACCACAACGCCCTTGTTCCGCGCGGCAGACGCGATGTGGCCCAGGGTGGCGTCGGTCTCCCCCCGGGCGATGTAAATCTTGTCAATGGCGGTCCCGGCCCTGAGGGCCTCGATCACCGCGTTGCGCCCCTCAATGAGGCCGTCTGCCTCCGCCTCCACGGGCCTGTACGTTTTTTTATCCTCTCGCATGGAAAAAACTCCTTTTGATTTTTGCTGTTTCAGGCTACAATATTCAAAGTATATCATAATTTGCGCCCAAACAAAAGGGGGCGCAGCCATCTTTTTCCTCCCCATTTTTCGTCATAGAAAGTTTACACCCCATCCAATAACATTCCTTGTTTTTGTGGGCAAGGTATGGTATACTGCCATAATAGTATCCCAGGCAGAAAAAACAGCCCGGAGCAAAGCTCCGGTTGCGAAAAGGAGGTTGTGCCTATGGCCGGCCCGTTAAAGCCAAACGACCCCAACCGCCCAAACAATCAGGGCGGAGGGGATGACGACAAAAAACGCGCCCCACTGGGCTTTTTCAGCATTGTTTTGTGGGCGGTGCTTCTGGTGTTTCTGCTCCAGATGTGCCGCAGCACGGTAGAGAGCGCCGCCGTGCAGACGGTGGACTACTCCGTCTTTTATGAGTGGGTGGAGAAGGACTACGTGGCAGAGGTGAAGCTGGACGCCAACGTGTACACTTTCACCCTGAAAGAGGACGCCCCGCCCCTGAAAGAGCTCCTGAACCAGATGGAGGACGCCTACGGCACCGGCGTTCTGGGCAACCTGTTTAATCAGTTTGACCGCCAACAGCTGGAGACAGCCGCCAGCAGTTCCATCAAGTTCCAGGTGGGTCCGGTGAAGGAGGAGGACTTGGTGGGCCGCCTGATCGCTCACGACGTAGACTTCGGCGCCGACCCCGTCACCCAGGAACAGTATATGGTATCCGCCGTGGTGAGCTACGTCCTCCCCATGATCCTGATGGTGGTGGCTCTGATGCTGGTCTACCGCTACATGTTCAAGAAAATGGGGGCCGGCGGCGGCTTCGGCGGCATTGGCGGCGTGGGCAAGTCCAACGCCAAGGTGTACGTGGAGAAGAAGACCGGCGTCACCTTCAAGGACGTGGCGGGCCAGGACGAGGCTAAGGAGAGCTTGGAGGAGATCATCGACTTCCTCCACAACCCCGGCAAATATACCGAGATCGGCGCGAAGCTGCCCAAGGGCGCCCTGCTGGTGGGCCCGCCGGGCACCGGCAAAACCCTGCTGGCCAAGGCTGTGGCCGGTGAGGCAAACGTGCCCTTCTTCTCCATCTCCGGCTCCGACTTCGTGGAGATGTTTGTGGGCGTAGGCGCCTCCCGTGTCCGGGACCTGTTCAAGGAGGCCAGCAAAATGGCCCCCTGCATCATCTTTATCGACGAGATCGACACCATCGGCAAGAGCCGCGATAACCGCATGGGCGGCAACGACGAGCGGGAACAGACCCTGAACCAGCTGCTGGCCGAGCTGGACGGCTTCGACCCCGGCAAGGGCGTCATCGTTTTGGG
>ERZ808028.1671-NODE-1671-length-12533-cov-4.846660_pt1 | contig 12533 bp, 13 predicted proteins | sample MGYA00380184_ERZ808028 | MGnify/ENA primary metagenome ERZ808028 (study PRJEB31490, sample SAMN06133397) | mouse gut metagenome | isolation source: J8_1 | host: mice | place: China: Chengdu | collected 2015-05 ...
TCAAAAATGATACTTTGAACGTGTTTTTTCGTTTATATTGGCCTCGTATTTAACTTATGAAAGTTTTTGAATGAAGACAACTTTTAAATAGTTGAACTCGGGGAATTCACGTGTTGCGCGGAAATCTTTTGGTAAGCCAAATTGTTCAACGATTTTATATTTAGTATTTGTGTCTTTAAATGCTTGGTCTACGAATGATTTGAATTTCTTCATACCAAAGCTTGCATTGTTTGTTGAAGCGACGATGAAGCCTTTTTTCTCTGTAATCGCAATCGCATCTTTTAATAATTTTGGATAGTCTTTTGCGGTAGAGAATGTCATTTTTTTCGTACGTGCGAAGCTTGGTGGATCTAATACAACTAAATCGAATTTCATTTCATGGCGCGCGGCATATTTGAAGTAGTGGAACACGTCCATTACTTTAATATCTTGTTCTTCAAAATCGATACCATTGATTGAGAACTGTTCGATTGTTTTGCCTAGACTACGAGAAGCTAAGTCTACGCTTGTTGTTTTGTTTGCGCCGCCGATTGCAGCTGCAACAGAGAAAGCACCTGTGTATGAGAATGTATTTAACATATTTGTGCCAGCCGCATATTTATCACGAATCGTACGACGTACATCGCGTTGGTCTAAGAAAATACCTGTCATTGCACCGTCATTTAAATCGACTGCGTAGTTGATGCCATTTTCTTTAATGATGATTGGGAAATCGCCAGGTGTACCTGCTACAAAATCATCTTGTTCCATATACATACCTTTCGTATCGAAACGTTTTTTCTCATATAATGCATGGAATTGTGTAAGCTCTGTTAATGCTTCGATAACAAATTCACGGAATGAATAAATACCTGCGCTATACCAGCTCATCATGTAATAGCCATCAAAGTAGTCAATTGTTAAACCACCGATGCCATCGCCTTCGCCATTAAAAACGCGGAAAGCATTTGTATCGTCATCGTTGAAGAAATCTTTACGTAGTGCAAGTGCCTTGTTAATTTTTTTTGTAAAGAATGCTTGGTCTAATTCTTGGTCTTCTCTTGTCGATAGTACCCAGCCAATTCCTTTATTTTGATTGCCGTGATAGCCTTTACCAATAAAGCGCTTGTGGTGGTCGACTACTTCGATAATATCGCCTTCTTCTAAACGGGCCATATCCGCATCTGTTACTGCTTTACGTAGAACAAGTGGATAGCCTTTCTTTAAATCTCCAGCGTACTCGGGGTCAATCGTTAATGTAATAGTTTCTCGCATAATGTCATCCTTCATTTTTAAGTTTCTTCTATTATCTCATGTTTCAAATAATAAAGCGATGTTACAGAAAAGTATTCTCGTGTCATATTTCTTAATTGATTTGTAAACATACTGTCGTTGTATGACAAGGGTTATTATCCTAGAATTAGTATTAGTTAATAACAAGAAAATAACAAAAAACATTTTAAATATCAAAAATATACTAAAGAATACGGAGATTAACTTTGAAGAAAATTCTAGCAACAACAATGGCAGCAGCAGTAGGTTTAGGGACAGTCACGAGCATCGATTTAACGCAAGCAAGCGCAGCAACATCACAAGCAACGAAGGTGTCAGGTACATATGTGACGACAGCTACGAAAAATGTTTATTACCGCGCAGCATCTAAAAAAGTCGGCACAGTTTCAAAGAGTAAAAAAATTAAACTTACGCATAAACGTACTGTAAATGGTAAAACATGGTACAAAATTTCTTACAATGGTGGGAAACGAGGCTGGATTGTTGGAGCTAATATTAAACGCTTAACAGTTTCTAGTGCATCAACATATAAGAAAACATTCGTAACGAAAAAAGCGAAAAACTACTATAACTTAGCAGGTGGACATAATAAACGCTTAGGTACACTTGCATCAGGTAAAAAGATTACTACTTCTTATTACCGCACAGTAAATGGTGCTGGTTGGGTGAAAGTGAATGGCTACGGCTGGACACCAAAATCAAATTTAAAATCATATGTATCACAAACATCAAACTCATCATCATATGATAAATTAACATCATACGGTGCACAGTTCTTAGGTGTTCCTTATGTATGGGGTGGATCGACTCCAAATGGCTTTGACTGCTCTGGCTTCACAAGCTATGTGTATAAAAAAGTGTTAGGCAAAACGATTCCACGCACGTCAGCAGCACAATACACAGCTTCAAAAAAGATTTCAAAATCACAGCTTAAAAAAGGTGATTTAGTATTCTTCAACACATCAGGTGGCGGTGTATCACATGTTTCAATCTACGCAGGGAATAATAAACTACTTCATGCGGCAGGAAACAGTGTAAAATATTCAAACCTTTATGATGGTTACTGGGATAAACGTATCGTTGGTTATGGTACATTCCGTTAATTGTAAAAATAAGATATAGTTTAAAAAAAAGAAGGCATCGCGCAAACTCGCGATGTCTTCTTTTTTTAGTTTTCTTCTAAAGCCGCTGTCGCTAATTTTGTAATCGTCATATCGTCCATTGGTGGATTATGAAGTCCAGCACGCACATCGCGATAATAGCGATTAAGTGGATTGCTTGTCTTTAAGCTCTGTGCGCCAACAATACGCATCGCAATATCGACAATATCAAGTGCATTATTCACAACAACATGTTTCGCTGCACCTAACAGGCCTGCCGCATAGTCATGTGTTTTCGGGTCCTCAAATTTTTGTGCCACATCATATAAGAAATGGCGAGATGTTGTAAGCTTCAATTCCATCTGACCAATTTTTTCTTGAATATGAGGGAGCTGACCAATCGGGAAATCTAAGCTATTTGGTTTATACGTACGCGCAAATTCAAGCGCATGATCGCGAGCCGCTTGCGCAATGCCTAAATAAACAGCTGGAATATGCAGTGCCCAGCCATTTACCTTTGCGCCGCGCGGTTTATTGTTCAGTTCAACGAGCGCATCTTCTGGTAAGACGACATCCTCAAAAATTAAATCATGGCTTGCTGTACCGCGCATGCCCATCATATCCCATGTTTCTTTAATCGTTAACCCATTACTTTGTTGTGGAATTAAGAAAAAGCCAATTGATTCTTTTTCAGGAATCCATGCAGAAGTAATATAATGTGTCGTTGCATAAGATAGGGATGCGAAACTTTTATGGCCATTTACATGCCACTGCCCGTCACTAAATATCGCATTTGTGCCAGGGCGTCCACCACGTGTGGGGCTCCCTGTAATGACCTCGCTTAAAATACGATTTGTTAGAGCGCGCTCATTCACGATTTTTTTTGCGAAATCTTCTAAATGCGCATCATCCCACAGTTTTTTATCATATAAATCACCAACAATACCGAGATGCCAGCCGATCGATAAAGCCGTTGCCGCATCAAAGCTTGCGAGTGTTTCTTGGAATAAAATCATATCGTAAATACCAAAGCCAAATCCACCGTATGCTGCTGGTAACGTGACTTTGTTATAGCCAATGTTTAATAAATCTTCGAAGTTTTCAGCGGGGAAACTATTTTCTAAATCGGCCTTTGCACCGCGTTCCTCGATGTTTCTTTTTAGTGTATGTAATTGTGTAATCATCGCTTGCTGATTGTCATTTTTAATAAAAGCATTAAGCGTAGCCATATAAAGCATCTCCTTAAAACATAGTTTGTTAGTAAGAATTAATTTGAATACTTTCATCATACAGATAATAGTCAGAAAAATCCATCAGCTAATTAAGAACATAAAAAAAGGAACTACCTAAGCAGTTCCTTTTCTATATAATGTTATGCTTCTGTTGAAGAAACGATTTCTGAAATAACGATTTGGCTGCCTAGCATTGGTGAACCAGCTTCTGGGCCACCATGTTTTGGAGCTGCTTCGCCTTCTTTTGGTTCTGGACGTTTGTGTGCAGCTTTGAAAGCATCACTTTCACGCCATACTTTAAAGTCTTCTAATGATTCCCAGAACATATTAACGCTCATTTCATCATAGTCTTCAAAGTCGCGTGCAACAGCTACCTCTGTTTTCACGAATCCTTTAAAATCTTTTAAGCCTTCATTTGCTGTGAAACGTGGCGCCATTTTTTCTGCAAAACCTTTTTTAACTTGAATGCGGTTTGTTACGATAAACATAAATTGCCACTCCTTTAGTCATAAATATACTGTACAGTAAAAATCCTATATTATTTTCGATATTGTTGCAATGAAAAAGCGCCATTCTTTTTGGGGGAAGAATGACGCTTTTTACAATTAAGGAGAGTTCTACTTTTGGGTGTGCGTTATGTGTAAAATATAAAGTCGTTTGGGGAACGACCTTCAACATAATGTAGAACCATGCACGGTGCTAGTATGAGCGATACTAGCAAGGCGATAAGAATACAGGGGGACTAATTCCTAGTATTCTAATCTATCTCAATTATAAAACAGGTAAGGATTTCCATCAATACAAATTGGATATTTATAGGAAAAGATACGATGAAAGTCTAAAAAATGACAGTTAATTAACTAATTAAGTACTTGCTTTATTGCTTACATTAGGTAAAAAGGGTATGTTAAAATGCGTATAAGTCACAAAAAATTGAGGTCTACAATGAAGAAATATACAACGTTTAAATTGCAATATTTAATTATGGGTGTTGCCTTTTTAGCGGTGTTTTTAACGTCGTTGGTAAGTATTTGGAGTGGTTACCGTATGAACGAAAAGACACTCACAGAAAATACACTTGAAACGAATCGTGTGTACGCAGAAAAACTCGCATCAAGTGCAAATGATTATTTAGAGGAAACATTTAAGTTATTAAATGTAAATGCGACTGAGATGAGTGCTTATATGGATGACGGAGAAAGATTAGAACGCAAGGCGGATTTATTACGCCGCGGCTCGACCGCTTTTAATTCCATTATTGTGATGAATGCAAAAGGAAAAATCATTGCTACTTCGCCGCAGTCACTAAATTTAAAAGGAATTAAGGTGACATCTAGGGCGTCGAAAAAAGCGCTTGAGGAACGAAAACCAATGATTTCAGAGCCGTATAAAACAACGACTTCCGGGCGTGAGATCATCTTTATTTCTACACCAATTTATGATGCCAATAATCGTTTTTTAGGTGTGTTAGGCGGCACGATTTATCTAAAAGAAAATAATGTCTTAAATCAATTACTTGGAAAGCATCCGTATGAGGACGGCTCGTATGTATATGTTGTCGATGCGAACGGTCAAATTATTTATCATGAGGATAAGACGCGTATAGGCGATAATGTGCTGAAAAATAATGTCGTCCAAAAAGTGTTAATGACCGATTCAGAGACAGGGGCCGAACGCGTTGTAAATACGAAAAATACAGATATGCTCGTAGGCTATGCGAAGATGGAAATTAGCGGCTGGGGTGTTATTACACAGCGCCCAACGGAACTAGCATTAGCACCAGCAGGTGAAATGGTCAATCATATGATGCTTGTTGGATTGCCTTTATTATTGTTAGCTTTAGTAATTGTCATTATGCTTGCACGTAAAATCGCAAAGCCACTGCAGGAACTTGCGGATATTACAGTGGTAGACCGCGATGAGGCGGATGCTGCGCAGAAAAACTTCCAAAGTGTCACGGCTTGGTATTATGAGGCAATTCAATTAAAGCAATCGCTGATGTCGAGCTTCTCACATTTACACAACCAAGTGCATTTTTTCCGAGACCAATCGGCAACTGATGCGCTAACAGGACTGACGAATCGTCGTACCATTGATGAGTTAATGAATAGCTGGCATAATGAGCAGCGCATGTATTCGCTTATTTTAATTGATATTGATAAATTTAAATCAATTAATGACACCTATGGGCATGGCGTGGGGGATGAGGTACTACAGTTTTTAGCACGCAAAATGGAGAATGTCGCACGTAGTGAAGATGTATGCTGCCGCTATGGCGGAGAAGAGTTCGTAATTTTACTACCGAATACACCGAGTGATATTGCGATGACAATGGCGGAGCTACTGCGTCAGGATGTAGAATCAACGGCTGCACCGCATGCCATTCAGGTGACATTGTCAGCAGGTGTAGCGACATTTCCAGTGGATGCACATCATCCGAAACAATTACTTGAAAAGGCAGATGATGCGCTCTATTATGCAAAAGAACATGGCAGGAACCAAGTTATCCTAGCTAAATAGTCATATCTCACAAAATACGTTAATTGATTAACTGGCATAATAATGGTAACAAAATAGACAATTTTTTCGGATTATTTTAACGATCATCTCTTTTTTAAATATCCATTTCATTTGAAAATGTGTAACATGTGAAAGAGAGGTGGAAATGATGAATCGCGAAGAAATTATTCAAATTGTTTCGGAAAAGATCAAGCTTATACGTACAGAAAACAGTTACACACAAGACCAAATGGCGGATATTGTGGGTATTTCAAAAAAGACACTCGTGCAAATCGAAAAACAACGAATTGCCTGTGGATGGAATGTGGCTGTAACGATCTGTGCGTTATTTAGAGACAGCACAATTTTACAAAACGTAATGGGTGGCGATCCACTCGAAGTAATTGAACTAACTGCGCATGATTGCATTACTCGACCAATGAAAACAACACCAAATACGAATGTATGGTGGAAAACGCTTGAAGAAACGACTGCGTATCGTTTACAGCAAAATCTTTTAAGTCATCATTATCGTATTGTAGATACAGAAGGATTCCGCATCTTCACAAGCTTCGATGAACCACTGACGCGTGACCATTACGCAAAAATTCAGTAGTCTTGCATCATTGATTGAATGATTCAATTTAAGAGCAAATAGCAAAAAGGAAATATTAGAAAAGAGCGTTAGGTGATTGGGATGAATCATCTGGCCCTCTTTTTCTTTTTGCTAAAAAGGGGCATAATGAAAATGAAATAACAATTTGAGGTGACAGAATGTACTATTTAAGCATGATTTTCTTTCAAGTCGTTGCGCCCATTTTGCTATTACTTGTATTAGGTGGCGTTATTCAAAAACGATTTCAATTTAATTTAAAAGCATTATCAAATTTGGTGACATTTTGTTTAATGCCCGCTGCGATTTTTTTAAATATTTATGAAACAGAAGTGGATGCGGCGGTACTTGGAAAAATTCTTCTTTATTTATTCGCGTTTATTTTTTCACTCATGCTAATTAGTAATTTACTCGTGAAAATCCTGCGCTTAGAAGGAGCGAAGGCGGCAGTATTTAAAAATAGCATCGTCCTTATGAACTCCGGAAACTACGGCCTGCCCGTAAGTCAGATGGTTTTTAGTACACAACCTCTTGGGACGGCGATTCAAATTATTACGATTGTCGTTCAAAACTTAACGACCTATACGTATGGTTTATACAATTTGATTGCAACTTCAAAAAAAGGGCTTGATATTTTACGTGATATTATTAAATTACCGATTGTTCATGCACTTATTTTAGGCTCGATTATGAATTATTTTGATATTCCGCTACCACAGTTCGTTAGTATTCCACTGAATCATGTAGCAGATTCCTTTATTGCGATTGCACTTATTACCTTAGGGGCACAGCTCGCGAAAATTAAAATGAAAACATTGTTTAATAAGATGCTGTATTTAAGCTGCTTTGGTCGTTTAATTTTAGGACCTGCTGTGGCAATGGTGCTCATTTATTTATTCCGATTTGACGGCATTGTGGCACAATCACTGCTCATTGCGAGCTCATTCCCGACATCACGAAATAGCTCCTCTCTTGCACTTGAATATGATGTAGAGCCTGATTTAGCAGCGCAAACAGTGCTTGTGACAACGATTGTCAGCTGCTTGACCGTTACAATTGTGATTTATATGGCTCGTTTATTGTATCCAGTTTAAATTTGTCTAATTGGTTATTATGTAGTAAAATATGGCTAAATAATGAAAGGAGGCCGTTATTCGATGAAGAAAAAACTAGTATTCGTGTTGGCGGCGTGCATTCTTGTACTCACAGCATGTGGTCCAAACGATAACGAATCGAATGATGACCGAGACCGTAATTATTACGCATCAACAACTGTAAATGACAACGACAATTTATAAGTTTTTATAATAGATGGGGCTAGGACATATGTGTTAAAAACACCGCTCCTATGAATAGAAGAAAAACCGGAATCGTGCTGTAGCGCGGTTCCGGTTTTTCGTTATGAACGTAAAAAAAAGAGAAGTAGCCAAAGCCACTTCTCTTTTATAGACGGATAATTGTCGGATTATCTAGTGTCTAGAAGTATTTGATTTCTTTATTTAGGTCGATTGAATTGATATCGATGCCTAAAGCTTTTGCAACACCTTCACCATAAGCTGGATCCGCTTTATGGCAGTGGATGATGTGGCGTTCTTTAATGAAGTCTTCTACGCCATTCATTTCTGCAGCAGTGTTGTTGAATAATTGTTGTTTTTGGTCGTCATTCATTAAGTTGAATAATTTACCTGGTTGCTCGAAGTAGTTATTATCATCTTCGCGGAAGTCGTAGATGTCAGCAGGTCCATCAAGTTGTAATGCAGGGTCTTTGTATTCTGGTTGACCATGTAATGCACCGTAGCTGTTTGGATAGTAAGTGATTGCAGAACCACCGTTACCATCTGCACGACCTTGACCATCGCGGTGGTATACCATGAATGGACATTTCGGTGCGTTAACTGGAATTTGGTGATGGTTAACACCTAAACGGTAACGCGTAGCATCTTGGTAGCTGAATAAACGAGCTTGTAACATACGGTCAGGTGAGAATGAAATACCTGGTACGACATTTGACGGTGCGAATGCAGCTTGTTCAACATCAGCGAAGTAGTTTTCAGGGTTACGGTTTAATTCGAACTCACCAACTTCGATTAGTGGGTACTCAGATTTGTACCAAACTTTTGTTAAATCGAATGGGTTATCTTTATGGTTGCGCGCTTGTTCTTCTGTCATAACTTGGATGAACATTTTCCATTTAGGGAAGTCACCTTTTTCGATTGAATCGAATAAGTCACGTTGTGAAGATTCGCGGTCAGAAGCGATGATTGCACCAGCTTCTTCGTTTGTAAGGTTTTCGATACCTTGTTGTGTACGGAAGTGGAATTTCACATATACGCGTTCGTTTTCAGCGTTGATGAATGAATATGTGTGAGAACCGAATCCATGCATATGACGGTAACCATTTGGAATACCACGGTCAGACATAACGATTGTTACTTGGTGTAATGCTTCAGGTAACATTGTCCAGAAATCCCAGTTAGAATTTGCATTATGCATATTCGTTTTAGGGTCACGTTTTACAACGTGGTTTAAGTCTGGGAAGTGTAATGGGTCACGGAAGAAGAATACAGGTGTGTTGTTACCAACCATATCCCAGTTACCTTCTTCAGTGTAGAATTTTAATGCGAAACCGCGGATATCACGCTCAGCATCAGCAGCCCCACGTTCACCAGCCACTGTAGAGAAACGCGCGAACATCTCTGTTTGTTTACCTACTTCAGAGAAGATTTTTGCTTTTGTATATTTTGTAATATCATTTGTAACAGTAAATGTACCGAATGCACCTGAACCTTTTGCATGCATACGACGCTCTGGAATTACTTCACGGTTAAAGTTTGCTAATTTTTCAATTAAGAATACGTCTTGTAATAAAACTGGTCCACGACGGCCAGCTGTTTGTGTATTATCATGTGATACGACTGGAGCACCAGTGATTGTCGTTAACTTTTCATTGTTATTGTTCGTCATTCATATTGCCTCCCATATGTTTAATAATCTCTTCAATCATTACTATAACAGAAGTTATTTAGAATGAAAAGTAAATAATAATAATTATTGTTTAGAAATTATAATAGTTAATTGAAAAATGTGCAAATCGACATTTCTCCTTACTATAATAGGTTAACATTAATTTATACCCTTTTTAATGTGCAAAAAAACATTTGAAATGATTAAAAATCGCTATTTTTCTTTTAAAATAAATTAAGTGATTTTCTCATTAACATCATAAAAATAGTGATAATAAGTGCTCTAATTGATAATTATTGTTTTTTTAAAGTTAAAAATCTAGAAGTATGCGAAAGGCAAATGTCCATTTGTGACAACTTCTTTACATGGATATAAAATACATATTTTTTGCGAGGATGAAAGATTGTACAATCAATAACAGAGTGCACATTATTAAGACAGACTTATTTTAGGGAAGTGAAGATGTTGTTAGAACAAGTACGAATCTTTTTAGAACAATACACAGCGGAAAATAAACTAGCACAGTCGTATGTTGAAGAGCGTTTACAGCAATTCACAGCTGCAGGAGCTGTCGATTACACAATAGAAGAAATGGATTACGCGCTAAAGCTTGCATGGCGTAATAGTAACAAATGCATTGGTCGTCTTTTCTGGAAATCATTGCATACATTTGACCGACGACATTTAAAGACAGCACAAGAAATCTATGAGGCGTTACTTGCGCATATTGACTACGCGACAAATGGTGGGAAAATTCGTTCGACGATTTCAGTCTTTGATCCAAGTGTGCGCATTTGGAATCATCAGCTTATTCGTTATGCTGGTTATAAAACAGCAAATGAGATTATTGGAGATCCAGCCTCTGTTGAATTCACGCAGAAATGCCAAGAGCTTGGTTGGCAAGGTGCGGGTGGTCGTTTTGATGTTTTACCACTTGTTATACAAGTAGGGGATGCGGCACCCGTCGTTTTTGATATTCCAAAGACGCATATTTTAGAAGTAGAGCTACGCCACCCGACGCTTGAATGGTTCCGTGAGCTTGGCTTGAAATGGTATGCTGTACCGATGATTTCAGATATGAAGGTTGAAATTGGCGGATTAGATTTTGTATCCGTTCCGTTTAATGGCTGGTATATGGGCACAGAAATTGGTGCTCGAAATCTGGCCGATTCAGAACGCTACAATATGCTACCGATTATTGCAGAGAAGATGGGCCTTGATACGTCTAAAAATATGACGCTTTGGCAGGACTATGCACTTGTCGAATTAAACCGTGCGGTATTGTATTCATATAAGGAAGACGGCGTATCGATTGTTGACCATCATACGGCCGTTGAACAGTTTCTTCTATTTGAAAAACAGGAACAGCAGGCAGGGCGTGAGGTGACAGGGAACTGGGCGTGGCTTTTACCACCGATGTCCCCAGCGACAGCGGCGATTTATCATCGCCCGATGGACAATACAAAACATAAGCCGTTTTATCGTTATCAACAAGCACCTTACAGGAATAGGTAAAAAAGATTCATTTTTAGGAAAAAGGACCGAAGTTATTTAAAAATGTGAAAAAATGGGTATAGTATTTTTTGCATATTATTAGTGAAAGTGAGGTTAGTCAGATGGGAGAATTGCCGAAACTCATATCTGAATCTGAAGTAAAAAGGATTTTTCAATTTTTTCAAAATCAGATTGATCGACAAGCTATTGATATATCAGTTATTGCTTTGCGTCCAGTTGGCGAGACGCCATTTGAGAAGCTACAACAAATGCTTCTTGAAACTGCACGTTCAAGTAACTTATATTTTTTACTATCAAAGGATGTAATAGGCATTGTATTAGTATGAAGCAACGCAAAAAGATGCGCAATTTTATTTGAAGCGTTTAGAACGAGATTTTCCACAACTAACGTGGCAAGCATCCATTTGTGAATTGCGCCAGAAAGTAGCAGATTTTCAATTCATTAAAGAGGAGCTAATAGCACAGCTACCGACAACTACAACTATCTTTGAAAAAAATATTAGTACGCGTTTTAGTCAGCGCAAAAAAATGAAGAAAAAAGTTAGCATTGTTGAAGCAAATGATGTAGCCCGTCATATGCTTGAAAATGCGATTCATACGATTAAGCTTCCGAATGTGGAAATTGCGCTTCAGACATTTTCAGATGGAGAAGCTTTTTTGGCGTCCGATTGGTATCAATCAGGGCACGAACATATCGTGCTACTCAATGCAAAACTACCACGAAAAAACGGCTTGCAAGTCGTTAGTGAACTACGTGATTTACCGAATGACCGGAAGTTTTCGATTTTCTTAATGTCTCGGTTACCTGCAGCTGAGGATCAAATTTCAGCGTATGAACATGGTGTAGATGCCTACATAGTGCGTCCGTTTAACCTCGGCGTGTTAAGCGCACAAGTCAAACAAAAATTAATGAGGAGAACGCATAAATGACAGGTGTTGTATGGCTTTCTTATGGCGTAGTGGTAGCATTTATTGTGCTAGTTTTGATTATGCTTTATGTATCAATTGATACGAAAAATTATCAAAAAAGACAGCAACAAATTAAAAGGGATGTGCAGGAACATACGGCCGCGTGCTATCGCTATTTTATCATTTCTTTGCAGAATACCCCTCCCTCAAGGAACGTAGTGAGTAGGGAGGGGATGAATGCGAACCCAATGATTCTGCCAGTACTAATTTGTTGAAAAGAACATCTGTTCCTATTATACTATTCGAAAAAAGGAGGTGTCTGTCATGTCATATAAAGCGTATAAATTCCGTATCTACCCAAATAAAGACCAACAAGCGTTCATCCATCAAACCCATGGGCATTGTCGTTTTGTTTACAACCATTTTCTT
>ERZ808028.1673-NODE-1673-length-12501-cov-5.305940_pt1 | contig 12501 bp, 9 predicted proteins | sample MGYA00380184_ERZ808028 | MGnify/ENA primary metagenome ERZ808028 (study PRJEB31490, sample SAMN06133397) | mouse gut metagenome | isolation source: J8_1 | host: mice | place: China: Chengdu | collected 2015-05 ...
CTTGTCGCCCCAGCGCAGATTCTCCAGTATCGTGCCGGAAAACAGCACGTTTTTCTGCAGCACGACGGAAACCTCATTTCGGAGCGTGTCGAGATCGTACTCCCGCACATCTCTGCCGCCGACTTTCACACAGCCTTCCGATACATCGTAAAGCCTGCTGATCAGGTTCACAAGGCTGGACTTGGCGGAACCGGTCCCGCCGATGATGCCGATGGTCTCCCCGGCGTTTATGTGCAAATTGATATGATTCAGTACCGGCTCGGATGAAGCCTTATTGTAGGAAAAGTTCACGTTTTCAAAATCCACACTGCCGTCCGCAACTTCTGTCACAGCATTTTCCGGGCTGACAAGGTCGGGTTTCTCGTTCAGCACTTCCACCACACGCCGTGCGCTGGCGGCTGCAAGGGTCAGCATGACAAAGATCATGGAGAGCATCATCAGGCTCATCAGGATCGACATGACGTAGGAGAACAAGGTGGTCAGTTCCCCGGTGGTCAGGCTTCCCGCGGTGATCATCTGTGCTGCCAGCCAGGAGAGGGAGAGCATACAGGAATAGACGGCCAGCATCATGACAGGACCGTTGTTTGCCACAACGCTTTCCGCTTTCACGAACATTTTGAAGATGCCGCCTGCAGCCGCCTTAAATTTTTCGTTTTCGTAGTCCTCCCGGACAAACGCCTTGACGACGCGGATCGCCGATACGTTTTCCTGAATGCTGGCGTTTAAGTCGTCATATTTCTCAAAAACTTCATTAAAGTATTTCATAGCCCTGGAAATAATGAGGCTTAAGCAGATGATCAGGATCGCCAGAGCGACAACAAAGACCATACTGAGCCTGGTGCTGATGGAAAAAGCCATCACCAGCGAAAAGATCAAAGTGAGCGGCGCCCTGAAGCACATGCGGATGATCATCTGGTAGGCGTTCTGCAGGTTGGTCACATCTGTTGTCAGCCTTGTGATCAGCCCCGCCGTGCTGAATTTGTCGATATTGGAAAAAGAAAATTTCTGGATGTTGGTATACATGGCGTCCCTTACGTTGCAGGCGAAACCGGAGGATGCTTGCGCCGCGTATTTACCTGCCAGTACGCCGAATACAAGGCCGAAAAAGGCGAGCAGGAGCATGTATCCGCCGTAGCGGAAAATATCCGGAAGGCTGCCGGTCTGAATGCCTTTATCGATCAGCAGTCCCATTGTTTTGGGAAGCAGGATATCCACGACAACTTCCAGCGCCATAAAAAAGGGCGTTAAAAGAGAAGGGAGCTTATACTGCTTCACCTGTGCAGCTAATGTTTTGATCATAAAATGCCTCGCTTCTGAAAATAATGATTTGCGTCAAGTACAGATTGATAAATATCATATGTAAAATACTTGATTTTGAGTAATAGTAGCTATTATATTCCAAATCTGTGATAAATCAATGAAGAAAAAATAAGATAATTCTAAAATTTTACAAAAACAGGGAGATTTTCCCAATATCTCCCTGTTTAACGGCATATCTCTGAAGTATTTTCGGATGCCTCCCGTTTGGCGAGCTGGTTTTGCAGTATTTCCAGATCCTTTCCTGTCAGGTTGTCGAGGATCGCCTGTTGGATCCTCGCCTGCACGGTGGAGGCGATTTCGTTTGTCTTCATATTTTTATATTCTTCGTAATATAAGGGCGGCAGGAAATGTACCTGTGTCTCCACGGGACCGAGGCCTTTGCTTTCGAACACTTTCCAGGAATTGACAACGGCGACGGGGACGATAGGGGCTTTGGCTCTTTGCGCGCACTTAAAAGAACCGCCTTTAAATTCACAGACCATATTGTGGTTATCGGTGTAACCGCCTTCGGGAAAGATCAGATAGTTTTTGGAGTCTTCCCTGATCTCCCGGGTGATCTCCTTCATGATCTTGAGGTTCTGACGCACATCTTCAAGCACAAGGCGCTTGCTCTCGAGAAGATCGATAAACTGTGCCGTCAGCATCACATGGGAGCGGGCTTCGTCCATAACGATGCTGCAGGGGCGTTCGTGCATATCCACAATGCCGAGCGCATCGTATTTCCCCTGATGGTTGGAATACATGACATATCCGTTTTTCCTGGGCAGGTTTTCCAGGCCGTAGGCTCTGGTGGTGATCCTGCCGGTGTGCTGCATCTGGTGTACGACCCATTTTGCGTAGGCGTATCGCTCTTCGAGCGTATATCTTGCAGGACGGTTCGCCCTATACCGCATCATGGGTATGATATAAGGGCCTTTCCAGCAGTTTAATAGGATAACGTATAAAAATCGAAACATAACTCTATGATCCCCCTGAAAGAATAGTATAAAGAAAAAAATCTGATTTGTAAAGTTTCTTGAAATTTATCGGAGCGAGTTGTTGCGGAAGGGAAAATTATGGTAGAATGAAAAATAATGGAAAATATCAATGGCGGGTTTGGAACAGGGGGAACAGCAAATGAAAGAACAAAAGAGATATATTCTTGCGCTGGATCAGGGGACTACCAGTTCCCGGTGCATTTTATTCGACAGAGGCGGAAATATCTGCAGCATGGCGCAGAAAGAGTTTACGCAGTTTTATCCGAGGCCTGGATGGGTGGAACATGATCCGATGGAGATATGGTCTTCCCAGTTTGCGGTGGCGACGGAGGCGATGGCAAGGCTCGGCGTGAAGGCGGAAGATATCGACGGCATCGGGATCACGAACCAGCGGGAGACTACGATCGTATGGGAGAAGGAGAGCGGGCAGCCGGTGTATCCGGCGATCGTGTGGCAGTGCCGCAGGACAGCGGAGCGGATCGATGCGCTGATAAAAGACGGCTTTGCGGAGACGGTGCGGGAAAAAACGGGGCTTATCCCGGACGCATATTTTTCCGCCAGCAAGATAGAGTGGATCCTGAGAAATGTGGAAGGAGCGGAGGAAAAAGCAAGGCGGGGAGAGCTTTTATTCGGCACTGTGGACACCTGGCTGATCTGGAAGCTGACAGAGGGCAGGGTGCATGTGACGGACTACACCAATGCTTCCCGCACAATGCTTTTCAACATCCAAACACTGCAATGGGATGAGGAACTGCTCTCCTATTTTGATATTCCCGCATGCATGCTGCCCGAGGTAAAGCCTTCCAGCTGTATCTACGGCTGTACGGACAGACGGCTGATGGGAGGGGAAGTGCCCATCGCGGGAGCCGCAGGAGACCAGCAGGCGGCGCTGTTCGGGCAGTGCTGCTTTGAGGAAGGGGATGTGAAAAATACTTATGGGACAGGCAGCTTTATTTTGATGAATACGGGGAAGAAGCCGATCCTTTCCCGGAACGGCCTTCTGACGACCATAGCTGCGGGTGAGACGGAACATGTGGAATATGCGCTGGAGGGCAGCGTCTTTGTGGCGGGCGCGCTGATCCAGTGGCTGCGGGATGAACTTCGTCTGTTCAGAAAGGCTTCGGAGTCAGAGGAATATGCGAAAAAAGTATCGGATACCGCCGGGGTCTATATCGTGCCGGCATTTACCGGTTTGGGAGCGCCTTACTGGAACCCCTATGCGAGAGGCACCGTTGTTGGGCTCACAAGGGGCTGCGGCAGGGAGCACTTTATCCGGGCGGCTCTGGAATCCATCGCCTATCAGTCTGCGGATGTGATCCATGCGATGGAGGAGGATGCGGGAGTGAAACTGAAAAGCCTGAAGGTAGACGGCGGCGCCAGTGCAAATGACTTTCTGATGGGGTTCCAGGCTGACATTGTGAATACCAGGGTAGACAGGCCAAAGTGCATTGAGACGACAGCGCTGGGGGCGGCATATCTGGCAGGGCTTGCCACCGGTTATTGGGAAGACAGGCAAAAGATCCGGGAAAACTGGCAAAGCGGCAACAGCTTCTGGCCGACTATGGAGGAGGCAGAGAGGAAAAAGCTTCTGAAAGGCTGGAAAAAGGCGGTGGACTGTGCTCTGTTTCAGGCGGGGGAGGAGTAGATCAGAGATGTATTTTTATATTATGTGTTTTCAGATCGCCTGCATCCTTGTATCCGGTGTCTGCCTGTATCTTGCGGCTGCGGACGGAAGGCTGCGGACGGAAAAATACTGTATGCCTGTGCTGGCAGTGCTCTTAGGGATCTTTCTGATGGAGACAGGGTATGGGCTTTATTTGCAGGAAACAGCCATGGCGGGACTTAAGACAGCGGAGAAAGCCTGTCTGCTCGGGAAGCTGCTGGCGGGAACCGGCTTTTTTGTGACATGCGTGTCATTATCTGAGAAGGACAGTAACGCCGCAAAAATGGCTGCGGGTATTCTGGGGCTGACGGCAGCGGTTTTTCTGTTTTCCGATGATCTCGGCGGGCTTTTATATAGGAAGCAGGAGTTTTTACAAAATCAGTTCTTTTATTATATAGAAACGGAACGGACGGCCCTGGGGGAGATATTCCGCACAGTTATGCGGTGCCTGCCTCTTGCGGGTGTGTTGTGGTTTGTATTTTGGAATAAGGGAAAGGAAAGGAAAAGAGCATCGGAAATGCTGCTGCTCGCGGGAACTCTTCTCTGGGCAGTTTCGTTTATCTGTCAGAGGATGACATTTTTGCGCCACTATGATGCGGATATGCCTTTCGGGGCGGCGTTTGCAGCCTGCATGATAATTTTTGTGGCGTGGAATACCAAAAGGGTGTATACTGATTCAGAATAAATGCGGAAAGTGAGGAATATAATATGCTGGTACAGAAATATAAGGGTATGTTAAACCATAAGTCGGTGATCCGGTCTTTATCGGAGTTTGCTACAGCCCGGGGAAAAGAGATCGGGTATGAGAATGTGTTTGATTACAGTCTGGGGAATCCGTCCGTTCCCGTGCCGCAGGAATTTACGGATGTGATGATCCGCCTGCTGCAGGATAAAAATTCGATGGAGCTGCACGGCTACAGTCCCAGTCTGGGCATTCCTTCCGTGAAGGAAAAGATCGCGGCGTCTTTAGAGAGGCGCTTTGGCATGCCCTACCGGGCAGAACATATTTTCCCGACTTCCGGCGCGGCGGGAGCCATTGCCCATGCGGTGCGCTGCGTTGCGGAGCCGGGGGATGAGGTACTGACTTTTGCGCCTTACTTTCCGGAATATGGCCCGTATATCAATCTGACAGGGGCAAAGCTGAAAGTGGTACCGGCGGACACGGAGAATTTTCAGATCAATTTTGAAGCCTTTGCCGGGATGCTTACGGAAAGAGTGATGGCGGTACTGATCAATACGCCCAATAATCCTTCCGGTGCGGTGTACTCTACGGAAACCATACAAAAGCTGGCGGGGCTCCTGAAGGAGAAATCCAGGGAATACGGCCACAAGATCTATCTGATCTCGGATGAACCTTACCGTGAGATCTTATTTGAAGGGGTGGATGCTCCCTATGTGGCAAAGTATTATGAGGATACCTTAACCTGTTATTCTTTCTCAAAGTCCCTCTCTCTGCCGGGGGCGCGTATCGGCTATGTGGCGGTCAATCCCGCATGCCCGGAGGCGGCAGCCATAGTGGAGATGTGCGGCCAGATTTCCAGGGGCACAGGCCATAACTGCCCGACTTCCATCATGCAGCTCGCGGTGGCGGAGACCGTAGATCTGACGGCGGATCTGTCGGTCTATGAGACAAACATGAAGATATTATATAAGGAACTGACAGATCTCGGCTTTACCTGCACAAAACCCGGCGGAACCTTCTACATTTTCCCGAAGGCGCTGGAGGAGGACGCCGTGGCATTCTGCAACAAGGCGTTAAAGTACGATCTGATCCTGGTGCCCAGCGATACTTTCGGCTGCCCCGGCTTCTTCCGCATGGCGTACTGCATCGACACGGAGAAAGTGGAACGCTCCCTGCCGGCGTTTAGGAAATTCGTGGAGCAGGAATATAGATGACTTATCAGAGCCGGCTAATGGCGTGAAAGGAGCAAAATAATGTTGGATATTTTGAAAGCCGTACTGTTCGGCATTGTAGAGGGGATCACGGAGTGGCTTCCGATCAGCAGCACGGGACATATGATCCTGGTGGAAGAGTTTGTGAAGATGAACGTATCGGAAGAATTCTGGAGCCTGTTTCTGGTGGTCATCCAGCTGGGCGCTATCATGGCGGTGGTGCTGCTGTTCTGGAAAAAGATATGGCCTTTTGGCAGAAAGAAAAAAAGCGGCAGATTTTATGTGAAGACGGATATCATCATGCTGTGGCTGAAGATCATGGTCGCCTGTGTGCCGGCGGCGATCGTGGGAGTGCTCTTTGACGATAAACTGGATGAACTTTTCTATAACCCCTGGTGCGTGGCGATCGCACTGATAGTATTCGGCGTTGCCTTCATCATCATCGAGAACAAAAATAAAAATATGTCGCCGAAGATCACAAAGCTAAAGGAGATCACCTGGCAGACAGCGGCGCTGATCGGTGTGTTCCAGCTGATCGCGGCGATCTTTCCGGGAACCTCCCGCTCCGGGGCGACAATCGTGGGGGCGCTGCTCATCGGGGTATCGAGGACCGTGGCGGCGGAGTTTACTTTTTTCCTTGCCATTCCGGTGATGTTCGGCGCCAGCCTGCTGAAGGTTCTGAAATTCGGTCTTGCGTTCACCGGTACGGAACTGGTGCTTCTGGTGGTCGGCATGGTGGTGGCGTTTGCGGTATCGATGCTGGTGATCCGTTTTCTCATGGGTTATATCAGAAAACATGACTTCAAAGCTTTCGGATGGTACAGAATTGCCCTCGGGCTACTGGTTTTACTGTATTTTGCGTTAAAATAACGTTGACAAACGGTATTTACTGGTATAGACTGGAAACGATGTGAAAAGTTCTGAAAGCGGTTTGCGGCTGTGCGCTGTTTGCCCGAATCGTATATACAAAAGCAGCGCAGGAATGAGGTAAATGTTATGGAAGAGACAAAGAAGACAACAGGGGCAAAAAAGACAGCATTGAAAGAAACGGCAAAAGATACAGTGAAGAAAGCAGCGGAAGCGGCAGCACCGGCGGCGAAGGCAGTGAAAGAAGCAGCGGCGCCTGCAGCAAAGGCAGTGAAGGAAACAGCAGCACCGGCGGCAAAGGCAGTGAAAGAGACTGCGGCACCTGCAGCAAAAGCGGTGAAGAAAGAAACAGCAAAAGCAGCAGAGAAGGCAAAAACTGCAGTAAAGAAGACAGCAGAAAAAGCAGCGGCGAAGAAGCCTGCGGCAAAGAAAGAGATCACGGCAACTGTCAGCGTACAGTTCTCCGGGAAATCCTACACGACAGAGGAACTGGTGGCGATCGCAAAGGATGTATGGAAATACGACCTGAAGCAGAAAGCTTCCGATTTCAAGAGCGTGGAACTCTACGTAAAACCGGAAGAAAATCAGGCTTACTATGTTATCAATGGCGAACATACAGGAAGCTTCTTTATTTAAAAGTTTTTCAAAATCAAATAACAGCAGAGAGGAAACCGGAGAAAATACAGATATTTTTTCCGGTTTTTGAAATCAGGGCAATCATTATTCGGGCGCTGTACGGGGGCAGGCCTGAGCAGAGGAGGAAATTCTTGATGGGTTTATATCGCATTATGCTGGTGGATGACGAGGAGGAAGTCCGCAAAGCCATGATCCGTAAAATGGACTGGGAGCAGCTGGGCTTCACGGTGGCGGGGGATGCCGAAAACGGCGAGGACGCGCTGGAAAAGCTGGAACTGTTGGAGCCGGATGTGGTGATGACGGATATACGCATGCCGTATATGGATGGGCTGACGCTGGTGGCAAAGATCCGTGAGAAATATCCGTTTATCAAAATCCTCATTTTTTCCGGCTATGATGACTTTGAGTATGCGAAGCAGGCCATAAAGTACAGGGTGACGGAATATATCTTAAAGCCGGTCAACGGAGAGGAACTGGCGGAGATCCTTAAGAGGGTCAGGGCCAGTCTGGACGAGGAGATCGAGCAGCGCCGCAATATCAGTATTCTGCAGGAGAGCTATGAAAACTCCCTGCCGATGCTGCGGGAGTTGTTTTTGAACGAGATGGTGAGCCGCACCGCGGATGTGCCGGACATGGCGCCAAAGCTAAAGGAGTACGGCGTTGACATCCTGGATGCCTGCAAGTGGCTGGCGGCGGTGATCCATGTGGAACTCATGGAACAGACGGGGGGACAGGAACTGTTCCGGCATCAGGAGCTGATCCCGATCTCGGTGCGGAAACTGGTGGAGGACCATCTGAAAAGTTACGGACGCTTTACGATCTTCAATTCCGCGGAGGGGATCACTCTGATCGCGGCGGAGGACGGAAATAATTCGGAGACGGATCTGATCAATCGGCTGAATGATATATGTAAAGAGAGCCGAAGGCTGTTGGAGGTGGTGATCACGATCGGCGTGGGATGCAGCTGCGACAGGCTGCAGGAGATCGGCCGATCCTACCAGACGGCAGTGGATGCGCTGGGATACCGGGCGATCGTGGGGGACGGCAGGACGATCTATATCAACGATGTGGAGCCTGTAAACCGCGGAAAACTGCAGCTCGAAACGAAGGAGGAGGCAGACCTGACGGCGGCCATTAAATTCGGGTCCGAAAAACAGATCGGAGAGGTACTGCAGGGGCTGGCGGCGCGCATGGATGATGCCAAAGTACATGCAAACCAGTATCAGGTTTACATGCTGACCATTGTGAACTGCCTGATCAGGCTGATGCAGCAGTACGATCTGAAGATGAGCGATATGTTCGGCGCGGAGGAGCACTATGCGGATATCATAAAAAGGATATGCCGCAGGGAGAGTTTTGCTGAGGAGATGATTCCTGTAGCCTGTCGTATGAATGAAGCGTTGAACCGAGAGAGGGATAACACGACAAAAAGAGTGATATTGGAGGCGAAAGCCTATATTCAGGAAAACTATTCGGACCCGGATCTGTCCGTGGACATGCTCTGCAGGCATCTGCATATGAGCCCGGCGTATTTTTCCACTGTGTTTAAAAGGGAGACGGGACAGACCTATATCAATTACCTGACGGAAGTGCGTCTCCGGAAAGCGGAGGAACTTTTGAAAAATACGGATGACAAGACCTATAAGATCGCGGAGAAAGTGGGGTATCAGGAACAGAATTACTTCAGCTATGTGTTTAAGAAACGGTTTGGCATCTCGCCTACAAAATACAGAGGGGCCAAAGTAAATGAATAAGGGGACATGGACCGGAATCTGGAAGAGGGTCAGCATCCGGTATACGATATTTATTTATTTCACAGTCAGCGCCCTTGTGGCGATGCTGCTCGGCGGTATCGCGCTCTACGCACAGATGTCCCGCCAGCTCTCGGCGGTGGTGCAGGAGGAGAGCCAGGCGGTCCTTGTGCAGGTGAACCGTTCGGTGGACTCTTACCTGAGAACGATCATGAAGCTGTCGGACAGCCTGTATTACGGCGTTATAAAAAATGCGGATCTGTCCACGGAGACGATAAATGATCAGATCACACTGCTGTACGACAACAACAAGGACAGTATTGCCAATATCGCCCTTCTGTCCAAAGAGGGGGAGCTTCTGGAGGCGGTGCCTGCGGCGCGGCTGAAAACGGGATTGGACGTGACGAGAGAGGAGTGGTTCGGGAATACGCTGGAGAGGACGGACAATCTGCATTTTACAACGCCCCATGTACAGTATATATTTGACAACAAGGAACAGCAGTATCGCTGGGTGATCACCCTGACCAGGGCCGTGGAGATCACCTACGGTACATCTACGGAGCAGGGAATCCTGCTGATCGACATCCGATACAGCTCCCTGCAGCAGATGCTGGAGGATATCTCACTGGGCAATCAGGGATATCTTTATATGATCGGCAGCGGCGGGGAGCTGATCTACCATCCGAGGATGCAGCTCATCGAGACCGGGCAGATGGACGAAAATATATCCGCCGCGGTGCAGTACAGGGACGGAAATTACAGAGAGGAATATCACGGCGAGGAGCGCAATGTCAGCGTCAAGTCGGTAGGATATACCGGCTGGAAGCTTTTGAGCGTGACGCCGGAGAAAGGGCTGTCGCTGAGCAATCTGAAGATGCGGCTCTTTGTGGTTTTCGTGGCGGCGTCCTTTCTGCTGGTACTGATACTGATCAATGCGTTCATCTCTTCGAGGATCACCGACCCGATCCAGGAACTGGAAAAATCCGTCAACGCCATCGAGGCGGGAGAACTGGACGGGGAAGTGTATACCGGCGGTTCCTATGAGATCCAGCATCTGGGGCGTTCCATCGGGGATATGGCAAAGCGGATCAAGATGCTGATGCAGGACATTGTGGTGGAACATGAATCCAAGCGGAGGAGCGAATTTGATACCCTGCAGTCCCAGATCAACCCGCATTTCCTCTACAATACGCTGGACATTATCGTGTGGATGATCGAAAACGAGAAAAAACAGGAGGCCGTCAAGGTGGTGACCGCTTTGGCGAGGTTTTTCCGGATCAGCCTGAGCAAGGGAAAGAGCATCATCACTGTGCGGGATGAACTGGAGCACATCCGCAGCTATCTGACGATCCAGCAGATGCGGTTTAAAAATAAATTTATCTATGAGATCGAGGCGGGGGAAGAAGTGATGGATCTTGCCTGCCTGAAACTGATGCTGCAGCCTCTTGTGGAAAATGCTATCTACCATGGGATGGAGTTCATGGACGGGGACGGGGAGATCCATGTGAAGGTGCATAGACAGGAGGACGATCTGTGGATCGAGGTTTGCGATAACGGCCTGGGCATGACGCCGGAACAAGTGGAAAGCCTGCTCAGCGAAAAACCGCCGATACCTTCCAAACGGGGATCAGGCATCGGGGTCAAAAACGTGAATGAGAGGATCCGGCTGTATTTCGGGGAAGGCTATGGGCTTGTCATCCTATCTGAGCCGGATGAAGGAACGGTTATCCGGATACATCTGCCGGCAAAGCCGTATTCGGAGGCTATGGAGAAGGAGCAGATATGATCGGGAAAAAGGGCGGTATCGCAATATTTTTTTATATGATATTTCTGGTGGTGCTGTTTTTGATGTGCTCTACGGATCTGATCATCCGGGAACCGGAGAAAGAAGTCAGCCAGATAGCCGTTATCGTCGAGGATGTCCGGGATGACAATTACGGCAACTTCCGGAAAGGAATGGATCAGGCGGCGGTGGAACTCAACGCGGACGTTCGCTTTATCACGCTATACGACAAAATGGACGAGGAGCAGCAGATGGAGCTGATCAGCCGTGAACAGCAGGACGGGGCGGATGCGCTGATCGTAGTGCCTGTCGATGAGATGCGGGTGGGAGATGCGCTCGCAGGGAAGCAGGTGAGTATTCCGGTAATACTTCTGGGAACCGGGGAATCGAGAGAAAATGCAGAGGGGATCGTGTCGGTTGATTATTGGCAGATGGGAAGGAAGCTGGCGGAAGGGATGATAAAACGTATTCCTGAGGGCTGCCCGGTGATACTGCTGGCTGAGGCGGATAGTTCCGGTGCGGCGAGCAGCGATTTTTTGAAAGGGGCAGAGAAAGCGCTGGAGGACAGCGGGCATGCCTGCCGGACGATAGTGCCGGAGGGAGAGGAAGGGTATAAAAAGGCACTTGAGGGGCTTCCGAAGGAAGAGGCGGCTTATCTGGCGGCAAGCCCGGAGATTCTGTCCGAAACGGCGAGTATTCTGGCGGAAAACACTGCGCTGGCAGATCACATGCAGGGACTTTACGGACGGGGAAATACATTGTCGATCCTGGGGGCTTTGGACGACGGGACGATCACGGGAATCTGCGTGACAGATGAATTCAGCAGAGGGTATTTCAGCGTCTATATGGCAGTGCAGGCGTTGGAGGGAGCGGGCGGACAGAATTCGCTTGTGTTGGATTCCTATTATATAGAAAAGGAAGATTTGAGGGACCCGGAATATGAAAAGATGTTGTATCCGTTGGAATAAGAAAAAAAGGGCAGGAAAAAAAGCGCTCATTTTGCTGCTTTTTGTCTGCCTATTCCTCACGGGCTGTCAGGGAGCCCGGAAGGAGGAGGAGAAGAATTCCATCCGCATCGGGATCAGCTTGTACAGGGGAGACGATACGTTTATCAACAATATCCGCAATGAGCTGGAGGATAAGGCGAAAGAATACGAGAGGGAAAACGGCATTAAGGTGACGCTGGATATCCAGGAGGCAAAGGGCAGCCAGAATACGCAGAACAATCAGGTGGAGAGATTTATCTCCCTCGGGTGCGACGTGCTGTGTATCAATCCGGTGGACCGCATGGATGCGTCGGTGATCATCGATAAAGCCATGACCGCGGGAGTGCCGGTGGTGTTTTTCAACAGACAGCCGGTGGAGGAGGACATGAACCGCTGGGACCAGCTTTATTATATCGGCGTGGACGCGAAGGAGACGGCCGTCCTGCAGGGGCAGATCATAGTGGATCTTTATCGGAGAGATCCGTCGGCGATAGATATAAACGGCGACGGCGTAGTCAGCTATGTGATGCTGGAGGGGGAGAGCAGCCATCAGGATTCCCTGATCCGCACGGAATGGTCCATCCAGACGCTGAAGGACGGGGGCGTCCCGATCGAGAAGATCACC
>ERZ808028.1674-NODE-1674-length-12496-cov-9.217087_pt1 | contig 12496 bp, 10 predicted proteins | sample MGYA00380184_ERZ808028 | MGnify/ENA primary metagenome ERZ808028 (study PRJEB31490, sample SAMN06133397) | mouse gut metagenome | isolation source: J8_1 | host: mice | place: China: Chengdu | collected 2015-05 ...
TTTCCAATTGCCACAGTACAGCATACCTGCCGTACTGTGAAAAATCTTTATATTTTTTCGCTGTCCTCTTGACGGGGGGCGGGTCAATAAGACACCCTGGCCTTACGCTTTCCCCGCTTGGGAGAGGATATCCTCCTCGCCGTCCTTATCCTGCCAGACACAGGAAGTCGCGCAGTCCAGAAACCAGTCGGCTCGCAGCAGGGACAGGATGATGTCCCACATGACGGCGAAGTCATCGCCGTGGCCTTTGTCTTTGAAAGCCAAGACACCGTCCTCGGAGACGCAGGGAAGACCGTGAACGGCGAACAGCCTTTTCACGGTTTGCCGCACAGTCTCCAAGGTATAACCCTGCCGTTCTACAGCGGCCTTGTCAAAGGAAAAACAAACTTGCATTCAGTGAACCCTCCCTGTTATTTGGTGGCCCACATTATATCGTCTTTATCCTGACATAGCCAGAGGAATTGGCAGACAGGCGATCTCTCACACTTTTCGATGAATTCACCGAAAAGTGTACACTTAGTTCTCCACTGAGCTTTGCCGTTCTCCCCAATCCGGTTCCTGACAGGCAACCCTGCTCGGCGCTGTGTCGTGTTCCTTCCCTTGGCCCGCTCCCTCAAGCTGAAATCATGGCAGGCTTCCCCGAAAAAGTATCTGATTGGACGGTCATTTACTTTTACCCCAAGAGCAAAGTGCCCTTGGGGTACAGCGAAAAGCCTATAAATGATTTCCAATCTCTTTCGAGAAAGCCTGTTAATAACGATGAAAACAATAAATCCAATTGTGTTGCTGTAATTATAGTATAACTCTGGCAAGAAGGCTTGTCAAGAAAAAATGAAAAGATACGAATATATCAGTTATCAGTGATTATAAGACAATCTTATCATTCTTTTCAATAAGTTTGCAAACCTCATCTAGCCCTATAAAAACCACCTTCTTGTCGGCAAGCCTAGCAAGGTAGCGCAAGGTTCCCTTGAAACTATGATCAAAATACTGAGGAGCAATAACTGCTATGAGCTGACACCTAGAATCAATCATTCCTTGTTCTACAAATTGCCTAATAATTTCTTCGCCTTCCTTTGCTGTAGACAATAAATATTCTTCTACTAATTCTTCACCTGTTCTAACCGTACGTCCACCATTTTTTGTATTCTTTTTGATAATTCCCTTCATTTCGTAGTGAGTGGAGCCGACAGCCACTTCTCCAGAAACATCTCCATATTCACTGCCTTTATGCGGCTGTGGACGATACCCTGGCAAAATTGAATAGAATAATTTGGGCAAACAAACCATACTACTATCTTCCAAACATTTCTCAATGTTTGCTTTGGTACAGAGCTTATCACATTTTTCATTAAGGCGTACTGCGACATATTTTGTTGCCTCATGTATAGCAGTAGGACAATCACTAAAACAAGATATGTCTGCAAATGCAATCTCTACGCCCTCAGAATCGGTATGTTGCGTATGCACAATATGAACCTGACCATCCATAATGCACATGAAGTATTTCGTATCAGCATCCTTAAATGCTTGCTGAATATTCCGATTGACCATGGAGACAAATTTTGGAGTTGGAATGTACCAATAATTCGTTCTACATATATGCCCTTCTGGGCAGGTTATTTGAAGTGGTGCGCCACAATCACAGTATAGCTGTCCATTGGCGCTAAATTTTAGCGGTTTCGAGCAGACTGCGCAGTGTGGTACTTCATAGGTCTCACATATATTGCAATATACACGTGGTAGCTTATGGAAATAGGAACTGTTTTGAAGTAGCGGAAATATATGTTCCTCAAGTGGAAATACATATTCATCATCGTGATTTAGTGCAGTAATAACATGAGTAAGAAACCAGTTCATCTTATCCTTATCGTCATCTGAAACAGACCATTTTAGCTCAAGGCCAAGTTCGCTGAAAATTTCAGTTGCTGGTTTTCCCTTTAATTTGTCTATCTCTTCAAAAATGATAGCTATTGCATCTTTCGACCATTCAAATAATATTGATGTCGGGAGATGTTTCAAAATCCCAATATTGCCTTTTTTGATATTATACTTTATGGATGCTGACACATCATCCGCAATTTCAGCAAGATAGCTTCCTGAAGTATCAATTCGATTATCCCTGATTCTAGAGATTTCTTCCTCCTGACCTTCTGTAAATCCGCCAGAGCGAGAGATAATGGTCTTTTCTCCATCGGTACCCTGTAAAACAACCCTACTACGAGCTTTATAATGAATACATTTTTCTATCGCAGCTTTGGGTGGGTGAATTTGAGTAAGACCATTCAAAAGATGTTCGGAGATAAACCTGACTATGCAGGATGTCATCTTATCATGCTTGCTAATACAGGCAAGATAAGGAATGTTTTTCCCTATCCAAAGACAGCCTCGGTGTTGTTCCCAGACAGATGCATCGTGCCCATCCTCATCTGTGAATGAATATTCCTTACTGTAAACATAGAGTATTTCAAATCTGTCTTCTCCATCGGCTACTGAAAGGAAATGCAAATTTCTAAAATAATTGCTATCTAGCACAGGTTCATACCAATCTACTAACTTAACCAAAGAATCATAGTCGTTGGTAGATAGGCTCTTATTAAAAGTCCAAATTGTAAAAGTTATACGATTTCCGTAAATATAGTCATCCACTAAACGATTAATTTCTTCGTCATTTACCAATGAGGTGCTCAACAATCGAGTTATAATTGTATCCTTATCTTTTCCGGTAACCTCGGACTCATCAATTTCTTTAGAGATAGCTAAATCATACAGGGCCTGCCATGGTAATGTCCCCAGCTTCTTTTTCTGCTCTTCAAATGTCATTACACTACCCCCATAATATCAGATAGCAACGCCCAATTACTGCTCCTGATGTTGTCACTGTACTTCTCCATACAGATACATAATTCTTGGCTCTGCTTATCCTCCCGAACGAAGCCGCCGCACAGTTTGTACTTCGTCAGATAATTTTTCAAAACCCCAAACTTCCTGGGGGAGAAGATGTCGATATCCTCGCTCTTTCCGGTCCGATCAAAGCCGCCCTTGGTTTCGATGATCCATATCTCGCCCCAGACGCTGATGATGTAATCCGGGAAGAAAGACTTCTGCTTGCCGAAACTGTCCATATACACGATAGAGAAATATTCTGCGCCCTTGTCGCCGTTCTTATAGACCCAATCTACGGCACCACAAGTTTCACAGAAGCGCTCAAATTTCTTTTCAGAGGCAGACCGCGCCTCAGCTGAGGCCAGATAGCCTGCATACACATTTTTACTCATTTCCGCCTGAGACTTCGCCTTACCATCATAAGTAAACAGGCAGGACTGGGGAATATGGAACTCCACAGTAGTGATGCTGGGTGTCTTGATGATCTGCTGATCCAGCATGATAGCCATCGCCTGCCGCACATCGTTTTTGATGCGGTGGGCGTTATTCAGTACAAAGGCATAGACCTCCCGTGTTTCCAGAGAGAGCAACTTATTGGCATAGCGTACATTCTTATCCAGCAGACGGCGCAGGATCGTATTGATCTGCGCATACTCCAGTCCAACTTTCAGGCCAATTTCCGCCACACGGTGGTGGTACTCCCGGCCATGAACGTGGGTATTCAATGGAGTACGGATGCTGATGTCATTCAGGTCGGCGATTTTATCCTTGTCCAACGTGGAAACAGACCCGGATTTTGTGTAGTCCAAAATATCCTCCGAAAAGAGGTAGCCAGCCGTTTCAAGCCTGGTGCGATTTTCGGCCATATTATTGCCCGTATGATAGGTCTGAGCGAAATACTGCACCATCGCCGTCAATGCGGTGGCGGCATCACGAGGCTGGGCCAAGCCGGACTTCTGCTCACTGGTCAGGGTGATTTGCTTGAAATCCGATTTCAGGTACAGCGTGGCGGCGTCCAAAGCCCCCTTGCCCAGGTTCATCTTGACGCCCTCAGTGAATTTCTCATCCAAGGTGTAGAGGTAGCAACTATCCAACAAATCACTGCCGTAGTGCTTCGCCTCCGGCATCCGGCGGATACGGCCAATAGTCTGTATCTCGAAAGTCTCGCTCATGTTATCGCGGAGCTTCACCAAGATGTGGGCGCGGGGACAGTCCCAGCCAGTGGCAACTGCCTGCTTGATGATAACGGCAACCTGTGAGGCGTTGTTCTGTTCGATGTCCTCCAGGTTCTGGTGCTTCTTGGACAGCCAGACCGCCAGTTGGCCGTTTTCGTAGGTGATGCCTCTGGCCTCGAACCACCGCTCGATCTCGTCCTGCATGACCTCGTTCTTGTTTGGAATTTGAACAATAATCAGCGGATTGACCTTTGCCCCATTTTGGAGAAACGCGCTGTGCAGTTGCCTCTGCTTGTTTAGGGCCTGCTCCAGCAGGTAACTGATTTGATTTTCTACCTGGATGCTCTGCGCAAAGTTCTCATTGATAATCAGCATCTTTTTAATGAGTTCTTCCGCAATCACATATTCCTCTGGAATTTCAATCAAGTGAGCCTTGGGGTAGTTCTTCGGTGTGGCAGAACAGCGGATGATCTTCTCCGGCGCAAAATACTGGAGGATGTCCGCCGCTTTCACTGTATCGTTCTGGTGGCTCTCGTCCACGATGACAACAAAAGAGAGGCCCCTGTTTTGAGCGTTCCGAATATGCTCCAGAAAATTGGTGCGCTCGCCGTCCTTCAAGGCGTTGTTGCCCTTCTTCGTCAGCTTCTCCCAGTTGATGAAACAAGCGTCGTTTTCCTCAAAGCCGGAGGTCATCACATCCGCCAGCAGCTTGGTATGACTGAGGGGAATGTACTTGTCCATCTTGGCCTTGCTCTGTTCCTCCAAGTCGCCCTTGCCAGGGGTCAGCCAGACAAAGACCTTGCGGAATAAACTCTTGCCGTATTCGTCCATAAAATGGGTCAGGATGATGGTCTTACCGCTGCCGGTGCAGCTTTTCAGAATGATCTCCTGTTCCGGGCCGGACATGGCCTCCATCAAGTCAGCGATGGCTTTTAGCTGAAACGTCGCAAGCCGCATAGTCAGCCCTCCAATTCGCGGTAGTAGTAATCGGGGATGATATGTACCACGATCTTCCGCTCTTTCAGCAACTCCTCCTGCTCCCCGGTGGGCAGGATGTCGTGGCCCAGATACAGTGTGCGGCATTTGGAGAACACCTCTGGGTGGGCGATGAAGTCCGTCAGTTCCTCATCGGTCAGCACAATGGTAATCTCGGCGTTTTCGATGAAGTTGATGCCGTTCTCCAGCTCTACCAACTCCCGGACGTGGTGCAGAAGCTCGTCCGCATACTCGTAATAGAGCTGTTCATTGATGGGTACATAGTCGATGCGGTAGTATTTCAGGCTGGCCGCGTAGCCTTCCCGCTCGATCACCCGCTTGATACGCTCATAGGTCACATTTCGGCAGATGTTGTTCTCGTTGTTGGTGCAGAGGATAAATTTGCGGTTGCCGTCTCCTGCCTTATTTAAGACCATAGCAGCTTCGCCGGTTGTTCCAGAGCCAGCAAAGAAATCAAGAACAATGCTCTCATCGTTGGAAGTGGCGCGCATGATTTCAACGATGTATTCCAACGGCTTTGGATAGGGGAAGCGCTTATCTCCAAAAACTTCTCTTACATAAGAAGATCCTTTGACGGTAAAAAAGTCTTTTTCAACCCATATTGTAGGAATTTCACTGCCAACTGTCTCATTTTTTCCAAATTTGAGTGTTGGCATATTATTTTCTCGTCCAAGTATTTCAAGTTCACCTGACTCTGCCTTTTTGATTACTCCATCTGGCAAATATTGAACACTGAATTCATTGGGATTGTTTTTGGACTTATTTTTGCTAATTTTAATATATCCTTTCTCCCAATCATGGAGCAATCTTGAAGAAATCAGCCGCCACACACAATCAGCACCTTTACTGCTAATAGGCCACAAAGCGACTGTTCCGTCTGGAGCTTCATCGTAGTCGAAAGTAAAATCTTTCAATTCGCCGGTATATGTACCATCGTTCACACGTTCTGTTAAAGACTTTCCGACTCCGACAATGTGCATGGTCTTTTTATCAATGAAGATTGGATATGTCTGATTTGGCCTTGTTGTCTTATCGAATGTACTCAAAGTCAGCCCCTCAAAAGGAGAACGCTCGATGCCGCCTGTAAAGCTCATGGCACTCGGTGCAAATTCCTCTGGAACAATGAAAACCAGATATTCCTGTGTATATGTAAATCCGCCATTGGGCTTTCCGCCCGATGTCTGGACAGTTACACATACAACTTGCCTATTAGAAAAAATTTCCTGGCAGAGCATCACAAGGTTATGCACTTCTTGATACCCGATGCTGATTACAATCACTCCCTGGGGCGAAAGCAAACTTTGTGTGAGCATCAACCGTTCAGAGATAAATGAAAGCCACTTTGAATGGATGAACGTATCGGTCTTATCAACAAAAGTGTCATCATAGACAAAATCTTTGTTCCCCGTGTTGTAGGGAGGATCAATGTAAATCAAGTCAATCCTGCCCCGGTGGGTTTTCTCCAGTAGACGCAAAGCGGCCAGATTATCCCCTTCTAGCAGGAAGTTCATCTCGCCGCCGTTGTCGATCAGCAGGTCCGTTTCCTCTGTCAATACTGGTGTGTGTTCTGCCAGCACAGTATCGATGGTTTCCTGGTGTTCCTCGAAAACCAGGCCGTACTTTTTGCCGTTCACATCCCTCTCCAAGTCGGAGAGATAGGTCAGCAGATTGCCAGTGTTCTCGTCCTGGGGCGCAGCAGAAATGTAGGCCCGAATGGCGGAGATTTTTGCAAGCAGGTCGTCCCGCTTTAGTTTGGAGAGGTTGGTGGACATATCAGTTTCCTCCAAAGTGTTTGGAAAGTTCCTCCGCAATTTTTGCTTCTCCAAGTGACAGCAAAAATTGTCGGCATCCTGTCGTTGCCTGTTGAATAGTTTGTGCTGGTACTCGCATCGAGTTGTATACAGTTGCTTCCACCGGATGCTCCTCAGAGACTTTTTGGATATGCTGATTTACTGCGTTCCAGTTATTCTGCGCTACCAGAAAATCCAGCTTTTCGATTTCATAGATAATATCCGCAATATCTTTGATTTTATGGAATTGCTTTAAATATTCTAAGTCTAACATAAATAACCCCTATTAATCCGTATTCTGAGGAAACTTCAATTGAATGATTTGCGGTTTAGTTTCAGATATTTCTAATGTTCCGCTCCGCAAATGCAGTACATCTTCAACATCTGGAGGGAATAGGTTAATTCCCCGCCTTGCCAGCAACTTCATGAAACTTGCAGGTGTGAGAATTCTCTGCTCAAACAGGAGATCTAAAGCCCCTTGGAAAATGTTCTCATTCAAAAAATAAGGCTCATCGTCCGGTTCTTGCTTTCGCCAGCCGTTTTTAGATATTTGCCGCATCATATATTGATGCTGATTACTGGTGATAATTTCTAATTGGCGGCTGCGGTAAACCATAGCCGCCACTGAAACTCGCCATTTCCGCTTTAACCACAAATAATACTTCAGATCTGTGGGATATGCCTGCACATCTCTGGTAAAACTTTCCGCTGGCAATAAGAACGCACCAGCAAACATATTGGCCTGCGCTTCACGGTGCTTAAATTCTTCTTTGGGGATCATGTCCAATCCCTCGCTCCAAGGGTGGAGTAACACATGAGCAAGTTCATGCGCCAAGTCAAACCGGATACGCCCCATAGGCTTTGTCCCCTGATCTACTGCAATTAGAAACATCTCACCTTGATGGTTGCCCTGACTTTTTAATAATGTTCTCTGGCTAAATGCATCAATTTTAGATTCGTTAGTATTAAAGCCGGTCACAATCAAGCCATTTTCTTCTAATGTAAACTGCAAATTAGAAATAGGCTCTGATCCCAAATTCCAATATTCTCTGACCTGCATCGCAATTCGCTCAATTTCTTTTAGTTCTGCAGCACTGCCTTGCTCATCAAATTCATTATCATTTCCCCAAAATTCAATTTTCGGAAGGTGCAGGACTGGAAAATCTACGTATTCAGTGAGGACTTCATAAATCTTTGCTACATATTCAAGTTTCAAGCTTTGCACAGTGCGGCTCATCTTTGTGGCACTCACCAATGAGCGAAAATAAATCGCTTCTGTTGAAGTCGAATAACTATCTTCTTGAAGGAAAAATTCATAAGGTACATTTAAAGCATTCGCAATTTTCATGCCACGCTCATATTCTGGGCGATTTCCGTTGTTCTCATAGAGAGAGAGAGATTGCTTACTGATACCTGTCTGGGTAGCAAGTTCAGTTAAGGTCAATCCTCTGAGCAATCGAGCCTTTTTCAATTGCTCACCCTTAAATATCCTGTGATTCATACAAACTTGGCTCCTATTCAAATGTGTCAAGCTTCATCGTCCTCATCGTGCAAAGCAGGGCGCAGCCCAGGTTTCAATCCTATCAAGGATCGCACATTAGGTTCCGAAGTTACATTTGACACATCAGGAATATCCTGGACGGTTGTCAACTCAGCGTAATCAGGAACGATAAATTCATTTAAACTTTGAGAATCGATTACATCAAAATCTTTATCAAGGAAAAGTAATTGAACATCCAAGAGTCCAGACTTACCAGGGATATAAGTGATAATATAGTGGACATATCCCTCATCTGGAGTAAAGAAATTTGCAATAATTGATTGGAAATCTTCTCGAAGTGTCCTTTCGTCAAAAAGATTCATTGGCATAAAGCTAAGCTGCTTACACGCGCTCTCATAATCTGCATTTTCAATGCCTAGCAATGTTTGCAAGAAATGAGGTGTTCTCCGCCCTTTCTTTTTAGGGATTGAGCGCAAATTTTGCTCTGTGGTAATCGAGTAACTGATTTTATTCATATGGTCGATTACTAAACGCCCGGCATAGCCGCTGCGTTGAAAAGGGAGTATTGTAATATTTTCAGAGGCAATTCCCAAGCGGAGATTTGTGTTAATACAGTCTCCGCGAAAATGCCCTAAGAAATTGTGAGTATCCAAAGGATGTTCACTGAACATTAGGGGAATATCATCAGCAACGGCCTTATTGATTGCCCAGACAAGCATACGCTCAAGTTTTTTATTCCTGCGGATTATCCTCAAAAGAAACACCTCGCCTTCTGTTTGTCCTTTATTTTTACATAATTTAATAGATTTGTCAAGTGTAAAGCCGGATAAATTTTCTGCTGTCATTTTTGAAACATAGTTAAAGTGCAGCAACCGCAATTGATTGCTGCACTTTAACTATGCTCTGAACGGTAATTTAATTGATGTCCTTATGCGGGGTAGCCCTATGGACCTGGGTCTTTTTTCGCCGTTAGGCTGGAAGGAAATCCTCACGCATGGGATTGAATATGTCCAAAAGCACCCCTGCCTCCAGGCAGGTGCAGCCGTGGATAACGCCGTCGGTTTTCAGCAAGGTATCGCCGGGGCCCACCTCACGAGTCTCTCCATCGATGGTGAAGGAGAAGCGGCCGCTGACCACATAGGTGATTTGGGTATGGGGATGGCTGTGGGCGGGACCCACAGCCCCTTGCTCGAACTGGTTTTCCACGCACATCAGCTGACTGTTAAAGGCCAGCACCCGGCGGGTGACACCCTCTCCGGCGCTTTGGGGAAGGGTATCCTGGTGAAATACCCAGCGCTGGTCCTGTTCGGTAAACATTTGCCTGACCTCCTTAAATTTGCCGGACCGGGCCTTTGGTGGAAGACGATCCGCCCGGTCGGAATGTTCTGCTGCCGAAATATGCCCCTATTTAAAATACTGGGGATAGGACGCCCGAATATGGGCGGCGTCGATTTTGTAGCGGTTGAGATGCTTTTCCATCAGTTCACGGGCGGCCTTGGGATCTTTGCGGCCAATGGCGTCTACAATATCGGCGTGGTCCTGGACAATTTTAAAGTTTTTTACCGTAGACAGCGCCATGGTGCGCACCCGGTCAAAATGAATGGAGATGTTTTGGATTAAAGCAAAAATCTGGGACTTTTTTGCAATGTCAAAGAGCATACCATGAAATTGATTGTCCAAGCTCATGAGCTGGCTGGAATAAAAATTGTCCAGATAGAGATTCTGGAGGCGGACATTTTCGCCGAGGCGCTCCAGGTCGGCGGGAGCGGCCATTCCGCAGTCCAGCTCCACCACGGCGCATTCTAAGAGGTTGCGCATAAAGCGGGACTCCTCCACCATGTCGTAGTCGATGAGGGGAATGGTGCTCTTCTTCTGGGGCTGGATGTCCACAATCTTCACTTTTGACAGTTCAATCAGGGCTTCCCGGACCGGTGTGCGGGACAACCCCATTTCAGCGGCCAGCTCGTTCTCACTGATTTGACTGCCGGGTGGCAGCTCCAGGCTGATGATATTTGCTTTAATCGTGCGCAGGGCGTAATCTCCGCCGCTCTCACGGGGAAGCCGCTCCAACAATTTCATACCGCTCGCCTCCAATGTGCTTCCGCGTGTGATCTCCCATTTTTGCCCGGGCTGCAAGGCTTGCGAAAGGTAAAGACCTTGCAGTGGGGAGGAGCGTCTCAGCAGGGCAGGTATCGTTTCAAGGTATCCCGCACCGCGCCGGGGCCCGCCAGCATCTCGCGGAACATCCCGCAAATCTTGGCCGACAGGCCCGCCTTGCACAGGTCCACAGCGAATAGGGCGGGATTGGACAGGATGGGGGCCAGCGCTTCGTCGGAGGCCCCGGCAGGTTCGCCCAGCTTCACGCCTGCCAGCTGCTTTTGCAGAGTGTCCAGCATGGGGTCGGCGCTGCATGACATGGGGTTACCCTCGTCGTCCACTGCCAGCAAATAGCGCAGCCAGCCCGCGATGGCCAGGGGAATGTAGGTCAATCCGGTCACATCCAGGTCAGGCCGGAGGATGTAGCTTTTGATGGTCTCGCCGAAGCGGACAGGCACCTTTTGGCTGGTGTCGGTGGCGATGCGCTGGGGCATATCGGGGATAAAGGGATTGGGCAGCCGCTGATTGATGACCTCATGGATAAAATCCATGGGGCTGAGGATTTTCGGGTCCACAACGACGGGAATGCCCTCTGCGTAGCCGATTTTTTCCACCAAAGCTTTGAGCTGGGGGTCCTTCATCTCGGCGGAAATGGATTCGTATCCCAACAGACAGCCGTATACCGCCAGGGCTGTATGAAGAGGATTGAGGCAGGTGGTGACCTTCATCTTCTCCGTATTGTTCACCGTATCCCGGTCGGTCATGTAGACGCCGGCCTTTTCCAGCGGAGGACGGCCGTTTGGGAAACGGTCCTCAATCACCAGGTACTGAGGCCGCTCCGCGTTGACGAAGGGGGCGATAAAGGTATTTTTACTGGTGACAACGGGGGACATGTCTTCAATTCCCGAAGTGGTCAGGGCGTCCTCCACCACCTTGGCGGGACGGGGAGTGATTTTGTCGATCATGGACCAGGGGAAAGAGACCTTATTCTCATTTGCAACCCACACGGCGAGCTCGGGGGTGACGTGGCCTCGATCCAGCCAGTTTTCCACCACTGTCATAACACTGGTACGGAGCTTTTCCCCATTGCGGGAGCAGTTGTCCATACTCACCACGGCGATGGGCGCACCGCCCGCCTGGAAGCGCTCCCAAAGCAGGGCAGCGGTCATGCTCATGGCGTGAGAGCAGCCTTCCGGACCCGCCTCAAAGTCCGCCTGTACGAAGGGGAAGAATTCCCCCTGAAGATTTGTGAGGGCGTAACCCTTTTCAGTGATGGTGTAGCTCACCAGTTGGAGAGACGGGCTGCGGAAAATTTTCTTCAACGTCTCCATATCTTGGGGATAGTCCGTTCCCGCCCGCAGACCCTGGGCGATGGAGGCGATGACCTCCCGCTCCATGGAGCCGTCCGGAAGCAGGGACACCATCAGCGTCATGTTGTCACAGGGCGCGTAAATTTTATCGATGATGTCGTAGTCGAAGGTGTCGGCGGCCACAATGCCTCCCCTCACCAGCCCCTGTTCCAGCAGGTCCTGCTGAAGCTTGGCGATGAAGCCCCGAAAAATATTGCCAGCGCCGAAATGAACCCAGGTGGGACCCGCTTGCGTCTCGGCGCACATGGCCTTCCAATCGAAAGCGGGCAGCTTGATCCCCGCCTGTTCCCAAGGGACCCGGTTACGCAGACCCTCATAGCACAATTTCATTGCTGTTTCCTCCCATTTGCGGCGGGACGCGCCGGCCCGCGAGCAGCGGCGGCGCGTCCCGGTTTTAGATTACCAAATTCCGATAAAGCTGCCCACAGGCTTGTAGTTGGCGAAGATTTTGGGGATGATCAGAGACACATCCTGCCAGTAGGATACCAGCAGAAGGGTGATGATCATGCATAGATAGAAGGGCAAGGTAGCCTTTACCACCTTTTCCATGGGCCGCTTGGCCACGGCGGAGCCGATGAAGAGCACCGCGCCCACAGGAGGAGTCAGCAGGCCGATGCCGCAGTTGAGCACCACCATGATGCCGAACTGGATGGGGTCCAGCCCGCAGTACTGGGTGGCCAC